>Ga0210059_1001221_pt1 | contig 37924 bp, 20 predicted proteins | sample Ectturendosymbi2_FD_188042 | JGI IMG/M metagenome (GOLD analysis project Ga0210059, IMG submission 188042) | Ecteinascidia turbinata endosymbiont from Florida, USA - Sample 2 (SPAdes) (version 2) | ecosystem: Host-associated > Tunicates > Ascidians > Unclassified | place: Key West, Florida... | reverse complement strand
AACCTCACGCCGCTGTAATTGTTCCTTACGCTTCGACTTTGTACGAGCTGACGCCGACATAGCCTCTTTCAGCTTCAGCAGCTTCATTCGAGCCACGGCCCGTGCTTACTCCAGTTCAACTTCGATTTTTCGTCGTCGAAATTCACCATCCGCCCGTTTTCTCTGAGCTTCTGCTTGCGCTCGTTCGAGCTCAAGACTTATTTCTTCTGTTTCCACTGCAACGCTATCATTTCAAGCCTTCTAGCTATGGATGATGCAGAAGATCTTTTCGACGCTACGCTACACATATCGCTGGCAGAACCTTCATCTGTGCATAGCTGTACAAATTGTTCATACTTTTATTCACTTATAAATTTTCTACGTTGCAAGTTTGCAAACTTTGCTTCGGCTTCTTCCCTTTCCGCCTGGTAATCTTCGGTGCATGGCACCTCGGAAATATACCTTTTACAAAATTCCAAGTACTTCGTAAAAGCCTCGTCTAGAGCTCCCGTTTTCTCGGAAGCTTCTTCGTAGTTAGAAAGATCCTGCAGCAAAACATCTAGTTCGCCTTGAAGCCTTGTCACGTTGCTGAAGAATCCGCTCCTACTCATCTTCAAGCTTTCTAATTTCTCACCAATTATCCCGCAATCGAAATCTTTCCGATGTGATGCACAAACTTTGGTCGAATCTTGTTGCATTTTCGTGCGTTCGTACAGCATCTCTCAGTAGAATGTTGGAATAACGAATGTTCGTTTATTCTTCAACAAATTGCCATTCACTTTTGAAATAAAGACTTTTCGCTAATTTTTGATGTAGCTTACTGACTGACAGGTCCACATCAAGAAAACAGACAACCACTAAGTTTGTTATTTCACGTTACTTCAATTCGATGAGCCCACAAACTTGGCTAATAAACGCGTCAACAAAACGTGACTAGCGAAAATTATGAAACCCAGCCTTTTGCTGTGAGGACCTTATGTCCTGTATTATAAATAGCCTTATGCTACATCAGCCTTGTGCTGCAAAGACCTATACGTCTTCCAAAAACTGAAGGACCACCTCTCAGTCCTCAATTCGTATACTGGCACTTCAACGTTCCAATCACTCGGAAAAAACAACATTCGCCAAGGTATGCGGAATTACACAAAAACCGCGGCCCGTCAATTACTCGAGGCCTAGTCACCACAATTAACACAAATAGGGAAAAACGTCACGCCAGGGCTACAGGCAAGCAAAGACACACAACGATTCTGCGAACGTTGCATTCACTGATATATGTATAAATATTTGGAAATAAAAGATATGCAAATATATATTTCTCTTCTATTGTTAACCTTAAATGTACCCCTTCAGATAGGCAAATGTACCCATAGGGGTACATGTACAACAGGCTGGGAATTTCTGGTCTGAAACAAGTGTTCCCAACCTGAGGTACTCGTATCACTAGTGCAGGGGTTCCCAACCTTTTTACAATGTCGTACCACTCGGGCACTCCGTATTGTCAACGCGTACCACTTCTTCCCGAACAACTAATTTGATCGAGTCTTAGTTTATTCAGAAAAAGAATATACCTTATAATATCAAAAAAAGACCCCAATTATATTTAATGAGGTTTTTGTTTACCTTCCGCCAATTGGTCGATGCGTGACGTAAATTGGCTAACAGCGCATGGAAACTTATAAAGTTACGATACACCTGGAATAGTAGGCAACAGGGAAAATTTATTTATTAAGAAACAAAGCCCGGTACGTGAACTAGAAAGCTGTGAATCCGGGTTTTTACGAAATAATGGAAGTTACTGGCGTACGACCTGGAAGACCATGGCGTACTACTTGTGCAGGGGTTCCAACCTGTGGTACGCGTACCACTATTGGTATGCGAAGGTCTTCCAGGTGGTACGCGAGTAACTAAGAATCTGGATTCACAGCTTTCCAGTTTACGCATCGGGCTTTGTTTCTAAATAAATAAACTTTCCTGCAGCCTGCTATTTCTATTGTATCGCAACATTGTGACGTTCGATGCGCTGTTAGCAAATTTACGTCACGCACCGACCACTTGGTGGAAGGTAAACAAAAACAAAAATCTCATTAAATTCAGTTGTGGTCTTTTATTGTTATTTTAATGCATATTATTCTTCTGAATAGACTAAGATTCGATCAGATTAGTTGTTCTGGAAGAAGTGGTACGCAGTCGTTAAATCTCCAACTCAAAAACTCAACCAGGGCGTCCCAGAGGCATCTGTCCTCGCGCCCCTTCTCTTCGACATCTACATCTCTGACTTGCCAACCACCGTCTCCAAAAAGTATGCATCTCCTGACGATCTAGCAATCATGCATGCTGATAGGGAGTGGAAGGCAGTGGAAGGGGTGCTGACCAAGGAAATGGCAACCGTAGGTGAGTACCTCCAGACTAGGAAGCAAAAGCTCAGCACTACCAAAATGGTGTCGACAGCCTTCCACCTTAACAACAAGGAACCTAAACGTGAGATGAAAGTCAACTTCAACAACGAAAGCATGCCCTTCTGTTCCGAGACTAAATGCCTCGGAGTAACGTTAGAAGGTCGCTCACGTATCGCCGACAACTTGAGTAACGTCTCACGAAGGTGACATCCCGCGTCGCGTTCTTGAGGCGGCTTGCTGGCTCCGGTTGGGTGCTGGAGCAACAACTCTGCGAACAACCACCCTTGCCTTGGTGCATTCAACCTCAGTACACTGCGCGTCTGTCTGGTGCCGCAGTGCTCATACACGCCTTATCGACCCCGTCATCAACGACGTCTTGCGAATTGTGACTCGATGTCTGCGTCCTACAACAGCGGACCACCTTCCAATCCTCGCAGGCATCCAACCTGATGAGCTTCCTCGCAAAGGAGCCACACTGTCTCTAGCATGCCGTGCCATGGGGCCTGGAGACCTACTCCACTCAGCCCTCACCCGTCCATTGAGTTCAGATGCACGGCGTCTCAAATCGAGACACCCATTTATACCCGCCGCACAACTCATCAGTTCATCTGACAACAACATACGTGCGGCGCACTGGGTGGATCACCAATGGAATGCGGAGTGGGCGGACAACCCAACAAGAATCCGCATTTTCATCACCGACACCGGCAACCATCCGGAGTGCCTCCCAGAAAGAGCCTGGGTCCGGCTTAACCGTCTCCGCACCGGTGTCGGACGTTTCCGCTCTTGTTTGTACAAATGGGGTATGGCCTCCTCTGCGGCTTGTGAGTGTGGTGCAGAAGAACAAACCGTCGACCATGTTGTCCTTCAATGTCCAATCCACCAATCTACTCATGGGCTGCACGGCCTGACGGTTCTAGACGATGAGACAATCGAATGCCTGCTTAACAACTGCCCCGAGATCTAGTGCGGCCAAGAAGTGGTGAGATTAGAACGACTGGCTCAAAAGTAGAAGTGGTACGCGTTGACAGTACGAGTTTCCCAAGTGGTACGAGATCGTAAAAATGTTGGGAACTCCTGACATAAACGCAGCAACGCGAATCCTCCTGTTTCCGAAAGAAATGCGAGATGCAGTTAATCAGTTAATCTTTGTGTGAATTCAAGATAGAGATGGGAGTCCCTTGTGCCTCTGGGCAACATGCAACAAAATACGTGAAAACTTGATCGCCGCAGTAGTATCGTTTTTTAAAACAATGAACTTGTTTCATTGCTTTAGTTTCAATTCGTGAATGCATACTATTTTTCATTGCGTGCATATGAAAGGATTTTATGGTATAAAACCTATAAGTACTTACTAATGCACTTGCGCATTCCGTCATGAACTCTGTTCTTGATTACTTCCATTCTATAGTCGCTTGCCCTTTGATTTTTTTTCTTCTGAATCCATTTTTGACACAATTTTACGTTTCACTTAAACTACAAGACGTTTGATCGACCTTCTGTGAAACGTCTCCAGAAAACAACATTTCTAATCGGTATCAAATTTATCGGCATGAGGTTTTTCTCAACAGTAGGCTGAATTATGCTGGGTTTGAGATCATAAAGTATATTGTGTCTGTAGTCCGAAATGAATTTCCACAAATACGCGTAACAAGCTCGTAGTTCGCAATTACAAATTGTGTAACAATCCAATTGAAAGCATTTAGGTTTTAAACATGGTCAATTTCATTAGTAGCGATTACTTTGAGGTGTTGTGATGAATTGTAAACAATTATTTATTTGCAAGAAACCAGATTCGAACTTTCCGTGCAATTATGGCAACTCTGTTGCAGAAGAAACCAATCTGAATCCGGTCAAACTATGTACCGTGCCCTTTCATTAGCGCAAACTTTGGCCTACTATCAGCACAAACCTCTTGCCTACTATCAATCGAAGTAAACTTTGCTTAAAATCTTGCACACAGGGCTTGTTATTGGTCGAAAATTGCATGCTGATGACTTTCTGGTATCAACTAGGACCCACTTTCATATTCTCCTGCAAGGCAGATGTTCAGATTCTTAATCTACCATAAATTTTGTATCGCATATATAAGCTACAAATGTCAACAAATCTAGAATAAGCTCTATGTGGACGGAGCATATCATCTGGAATTCACTAAATAGATTACTCTGTCAGCATTAGCTTTGCAATTATCGCTAAACAAACTCAACGATCGGCGTTACGCAACTAACTCCACCTTGCTATCTGAAGAGCGAGCTGCGCAATGTTAAAACTTTATTCATAAGCATTAAACATATCTTACTTTTGTTCAACGCAAAATATGAGAAGTCTATCTAGGCAACCTATGATAAACTTTGCGCAAAACAATCCCTGCGCTGATTACAGTGACAAAGTACAAGTCGTAGTTTTGTACGCCCACAACTAGGCATGTACGAAACTTGACCTTAAATTGAACACCCCAAACAATGTATGCTGAGGCTTTGCATTCAACTGCGTTTATTACATCACAACCGAATAAAAATGGCCAGGCAATATACTTCTGCGTCAAAGAAGAAAGTGTGGTGATCTCTCCTGCTCCTCTACTTTTTTTGCAAACCGCGACGATATCGCTGTAACTCAATTTCAGAAACAGTTTTAAAAAAATAAAAGACTGAACAGAAAACGGGTCGGCGGAAAAAGTGACTGTGTTCTAGTGCTTCCATTCATATTTTAGGGGGGTTAAAACTTAGTTTGGTGGCTTTAAGTCCTCCAAACCTCGCCCAAGGTGACATATTCGGTGATATAAACTCTCACAAGCATCTCGCAAATCTGGTTCCTGGGGTTATGCTGGACAGTTTGTAACAGGTTGCAAGTGGTCGTCTTCCGAGATGATCTAGCTCAAGTTTCGGGTGGCCATTTTGGGGCGTCTGGCGGGGTGGCCCACCACTTAAAATGTCTGGCATTGGTACTTAATGGTTCCTGGGGTTATGCTGGACATTTTTCAACAAGTTTCAAGTGATTACCTTTCCAGATGATCTAGCGCACTTTGGGGGAGGTTCATTCCGGGGTCTGGCGAGGGTGTTCCACCACTTGAAATGTCTGGTCATTTATATCTCTTGGTATTATGGTGGACATCTTGCAACGGGTTTCAAGTGGGTTCCTTTCCAGATGATATAGCTCAGTTTTGGGGGTACCGTTAAGTACCCCATGACCACACCCACCAGGTGTGACACGGAAGACCACCAGTTCCTTGAACAGGAAGCTATACCACATGACGTGGTACCATTAGAAATTGGTTACCTTTTCGGCTAACTTGGACCCACTGGGCTCCCACTCTGCAGGTAGTCTTCTCTTATTTTTTACTGCATAGAAGCAAGATACCTTTGGTGCTTACGATCAAAGTTACATATTTGGGCAGCCTGCTGTTCAAACAATCAGATAGAGTTAATTTGTGTAGATAGAGGAGTCTATTTAGTAATCACTACCATGTTGTCCCAAAACAGAGTAGTGCAGTTAGTGGGTTATGGATGTTAACCGTTGAGTCCACATAGGCCTTAGCCTGTATTTGTTAACATTTACAGCCGATTTGAGAACAAAGTGTTATCGATCTAAACATGTGCCATGCACCAGGAGATTAACAACTCTAGACATCAGCAAGATTGATGCATACGTATTTCGGCTAGTAAAAAGCTCAATACCCACGTTTTATAAGACTATTTCACTCAAACGCATGGTAAAATAATATCAATTTGCGCTAATGAAAGAAAGCGAATGTTCATCACGACGCACATGCTTTGACCTGCCTCATGTTTGCTTTTTCAGTAATAGCGTTTTCATAACTGAACGATAGGCTTGGTTCTGATTTCCTGCAAATTTGTTTACATTTGCATTTCATTACGATTTCTCTAAATAATTGCCGTCAATTAAATGACAATGATTTTACGACCCAATTTTTTGTTAAGCTCATTCATATATCTTTAATTGGAAAGTAAGAGCCTATCATGGACATTTAAGGAAAATTATTGAAATTAATTTGCGCAATCTGCAAATGCTTTGCTTGTTGTGAATTAAATATAAATTTTCAGAATGTCTATCCCCACAGCACAAACATGAAGCCCCCCAATGGAAGACGTTCTGGCGACGGTTCTGCCTAGGCCCGCAGACACGGGGGGCATTCGAGGGCAGTGACTCCAAACCTTTATTGTGCCCTCCCAAATTTTGTTGTGCTCAGAAAAATTTGTTTTAAACATAGGATAAAAACAAAAATATTTACCCCTAAAAATGTGTTTTTCATCCCCAAATCTTAAAACCTGGATACGACCTGGTTCTGCCAAAAATGTGTCTACAATTAGGATATTTTGTTTTTAAGGTCATTCGGCCTCGAGATGTAGCACAATGTCAAACACTTTTTTTTGTAAATCATCATTATGGGGGCCCTTGTAAGTATTCTGGGGAAGGGCAGACTGGGGCTGCTACGGCACTGTATACATATACCAGCAGGCACACTGCACATTAGGGTGAAAGCGCGCTGTTGCTGCACAGGAAAGAGCGGAATATTTGCTAGAAGTTTTGTCAAGGGATCTGATTCTCCAACTTGACCGCTTTTACCCGTCAATCTGTCGCACGATGCATCGCAAGCAAGATGCTTCAGCGACATGGTGGTGTGTGCGCATCCGATTTTATAAGCTTTCACCACATTACCTGACTCAAAGATGTGCTCAAATACAAAAAAACGCTTGTCTCACACACTTACCTGTGAGCATTTTTACCAACACATTTGTAGCAAAATAGTGTCAAACGATGAAGCAGACCATAATTTTCTAATCGCCCTGCATGTCTTTGAACCCCTTGCAGTTGCTTTAATCGAAAGCAGCGACTAATGTTGTTTTTGCAGAGCTGCGGTATGGTTAATGCAACCAATGTGCCTGGTCCTTGTTTGAATGTTGCTGACGCATTGCAAGAACTAACATCTGTTCAGCAAGTTGCAGTGCGTGCCACGATGTGTAGTGCTTAGATCAGCGTCGGGGAATCTGCTGGCCAAATGCGGCCCATGTTAACATTTAATATGGCCACCATTAGAATTTTCGTCACCCAAGTTAGAACACAAAATTGTGTTACAATGAAACTCTGTGCCTGTGGTAAGCATGTAATTCCACCGTAAGATAAGACAAGACTCTCTCGCTCCTAATAGTTTGCTCTCCTTTTTTTCCTTAGGCAGGTAAAGGTAGAATTTTGGATGAAATAAGTTGTTTTTTGTGGCCCGCCAGCGATACTCCACAGTACACGTCAGTCGGTTATAACAAAAAAGTTTTCCGCCAGATATTCCTAATCTTCCGGTCACTTATAAAAGATGCTGTTTTTCAACAAAAGTCTGAAGGTAACCAGAAGATACGCGCTTTATCACACAATGTATTGCCCAGTGAGTAAAAATATACTGTAAACCACGGTGCAAAGAAATTGCTCGACGACAATTTTGCATTATCCTGAACGAAATGAGCATCGTTGTTGGAATTCTGTTGAGATGTAAGCGCATTGTTGTTAAACCCTTACTGATTGACCAAATAAATAAAATCCAAGAATTCTGTTAGTTTCTACTTCCTGAAATTTATAGAACACCATGAGCTGAGATTTTCTGTTCATATCAGTGTGTTTGTCCAATTGTGTGAAGAAAGATGAAACTTTTAATGACTTCTAAATTTGTTGTCTTTTCATCTGCGAGTGGACCGGCACATCGTTCAATAATAGCGTCAGCACATTGAATTTCTTGAATTTATGAACTTTGTTTGTTCCTTCATGCATCAAGTCAGCCGCAATCTCCAAACATGGGTGGAATTACACGCCTAGGTTCTGTGTATGGGCGTTTTCTTTCATTATTGTGATGTCAGAAATAAATGATGCTAACAATCGGGTTGCTTCTGGATTTACAAAAAGATAACTACGAATGATTTACGTTGTTTCTCGTTAGCACTTCAAAGGTAAGGGAAAGAATCGCTTGGATTTTGTTTGATGTTACGATGGGCATATGGAAAACTGTTTCAAATTTCACCTTCTGAGACAAAAATAGGTATTGTCAGAGAACGGGGAAAAAAACTCAGCTTAATCTTTACTATTATCATTAGTAAAGTGTTTCTTCAAAGACATAGCAATCTGAAATATTTCAAAATTAACCTCCTGAACTAACGATTCACTTCAAGAAACTAAGCTCACAGGTAAAAGTATAGCTTCACCAAAGTTTAAGCGCTAACTGTAATGCACTAGACAGGATAACAACACCCAGATAAGAAGACTAACTCACAACAACCACCCGCAACACTTTTGGAAGTCAATGCAGCAGCTGGTCTTGAAAATTTGCATCTTTTTCCATTTTGTCACATCGCTAAAGGAACTGTTACTCACAATTAATTACATTCTGTCCAGAAAATTTAGCATTTACCTTCAAAATATCACGGGCAAGGCACAAACCCGTGTTAATTCGAACAGCGTAATGAAAAGAATAAAAATCAGATCTACGGATGCGCCTTGCTGGAGTGAATGGATGGTACCGGTTAAATAACTATATTTAGCAATTTTAGAAAGTCTTGAAATTTCTGAAAAAAATGTCCCAAATACAACAGTACAACAGACAATCCACCATTTCAAAAAACGCAAGTTTTACCTACAAGTTACCTCACGATTTCACCACGATGTCTTTCGGTGGGCGATCCGGTTCAAAGTGGTGTACTGCTAAACATGTTGAACAGCTCTAAGCTAGAACCAGTAGCATGGGATAAATTAGTTAGAGGAAAATTTTGTGTCACGCAACTACGTTTGACAAGTAATCATATTCTATTTTTATGCATGCAGCCTCTTGACTGATTTGCGTTCTAGCAATTTGGATTTCATTGATTAAATCTCGCTTTTGTCGGAAACGCTTAATATCAAAATGTTCAAAATGATTTCATTCAAAATATTGGATTGTTGGTCACTGTTTCGTATGCTTAAGTTCTTATTTGGCTGTAAATTATGAAGAAAACTTACTGAATTATGGTTTCCGCAAGTGCATATTTTTTCAAAAAAATTCCGGTTTGCGTTGTTTTCATCTAGGTTGCTAACGAAGATTTTGAGGCCAACTTAAGCCTTTTTTATACCAAAACTTGCTTTTCGTTACTTGATTCACATTATTAGATATATTTACAGAAGTGATGAACGAAAAATTGCTGAGAATAAATTTTTGATAATTTTATGAATAAATGAATGAAACTTTCCAAGATCCTCGGGGAAGAGAAATGGATAAGAACCATTGTTGTGACATGGTTTTCTGAGACCTCCAAGTTTCAATTTACTCTTAAAATTAAATGCACAAAACTCGTCTAATGATAAAAAATGTGGATATAATATTGTAGCGGGCCGTGTTCCAGCCTGCAGCCTAGCATGACTTCGATCTCAATTATCGAACGCAACGCATGCGACACGCCCTATTATATAGGCACTCTTGCGAGCCGTGTGGACACAACGAGAGTTCAAACAGTCAGGATTCAAGGAACGAGACGAACTACAGACCACATTTTACGCCTTCATGATGCCGTGCAAAAATCTCTAGCCAACAAACATCATCTTCTAGCAATCTTCATAGATTTGGAAAACGTTTCCGACATGGTCAACAAAAACGTTCTCCTTTCAAAACTCTTAAAACTTGGTATAAATGGCAATATGTTCAATTTTGTTCGAGCATTTCTCTCAAATCGCACATTTCAGGTTCGCATGGAGTCGTGTCTTTCAATGATAAAACGTTCTGAAAGCGGTACACTCCAAGGTAGTGTTCTTAGTGCAATTCTGTTCTCAATTATGATCAATGATCTACCGGGCACTATTTCGTCCCCGTCTGCATTGTACGCTGATGATTTCTGTCTTTGGGAAAGTGGGTCCAACATCAAACAACTCGAACACCTCTGTCAGAAATCTCTCTCCAAAATCTTCCATTGGTCAATCTGGATTTAAAATTTCTGCATCCAAAACCGTTGCAGTTCTTTTCACGATAAAAGCAAAACCTCAACCAATTAAATCAGTTTTCCAATCAACCACAATTCCACTACGTAAAGAATATAAATACCTCGGAGTCACCTTTCAAAGTAATGGCCTCTATCACTCACATATACAGCACGTTTTTAACAAATGTCAAAAACGATTAAAGATACTCCGACTTCATAAAGGTACTTCTTGGGGAACAGCCAAGGATCCTCTGCTAACAATTTATAGAAGCTTAATACGATCAGTCATAGAGTACGGCATGGAAGCTTACTTCTTTTCTTCCCAATCATCGATAATTCCTTTGTTCAAAGTACAATCAAATGCCTTACGCTTGTGCACCGGGGCTATGCCCAGCACCCCGATCGTCTGTTTGCAACACGCTTGCCACGAGATGCCCCTTCATATTAAACACAGGTTGTTCTGTCTCCAATACAAAGTCCACTTGCTTACTTTCCGTAAACACCCTGGATTAAGTTTAGTCACTGACTGCTGGCAAGAAATTTTTCGGGACTCTCGTAACTTTTGCTCTTTTAACATGTTCACCAAACACTCTGGTGACCTGCTTTCCCACCTCGGTGTTGCAGGTTCCGAACTTACCTCCCTGATCCTTGCAACAGCCCAAGCTAGACGTGTATGTTTTGCCCCCCATCATACGTCGTACAGGCTCCCACCCCATTGCACCTCTTATCAAATCATACATACATGAACACTACAGCCACCATGTACATATTTACACAGATGGGTCTGCAACAGCCACAACAGCAGGTTGTGGGGTTTACATGGAGACTATCAATAAACGATATGCAGTAACGCTCACTCAAACCACATCGTCTTTTAGTTCTGAATTATATGCCATTCTCTACGCCCTTTATTGCCTCATTACATAGCTCTGAACTGGAAAAAAACACAGCTTTACAAACAAAATTAATCTTTTAAGTTCCAACCTTCACATAGCAGGCTATGAAGTTGTTTTCATGTGGGTACCGGGACACAGTGGGATCCGGGGAAATGAAATTGCTAACACCCTAGCGAAATTGGCCTCATCCTCCATTCCACAAACTGACATGCATGCCCACCGAAAGATTGTACGCTCTTCTCTGAATCCTTCCGATATTAATCCCCTCATCGCAGACCATTGTTTGAAAGTTTGGAATAATGAATATGTAAATAATCCACATGGCTCCACATACAAAACATACTTTCCACAAATCACACCAGATTATCGTACACACAAACAAAAATCCATTTCGCTTTTTCGACTCAGGACCGGAAATTGCAGGTTAAACAGTCACCTTTTTTCTCTTGGACTCCACCCAACTGGAATGTGCGAGCATTGCCATGTAAAGGAAACAGTTACACATTTTCTCACCATACGCCCAGCGTTCCAACAACAGCGACTGATACTCCAAAAGGCAACGAACGAACTAGGTCTCCCGTTTGATATGTCCACCTTATTAACTCATAAAGATACTGCTCCACTGATAGAAAGTTTCAGTGGGGATACAGGAAAAGAAATCTAATATGTACTTCACCAAAAATCCAATAAAACAGTTGTGGCGCTATAAGACCGCCGTTGTCGTAAAGCGCCATCAACCTCCATCCACAAAAAAACGAGAGAAGAAAAACGAATCTTTCCTTTTCCTTTATTTTCGCATGTTTCCTGCGTGAGAGCCAGTTCAAAGATGTAATTGTAAGTTTTCTGCGATGAGCTAGTTAAAGATGAAATTATATGTTTTTCTGTGAGAGTCAGTTCGAGATGAAAATGTACTGCTGGGTCGGACTTCTTCAACGTTTCCTTCTCAAAATATATCTCGAGTTCGTCGTTCACTTTAGCTTTTCACGTATTACACTAACTGAGAACACGCAACGCCTCTGTGGTTTGTTGCAAGCTGAGATAGCTGGCTAGCCTACGATCAAGAAATAACCTTACTACCGCAATTGTGATCAGGTGTTGAACCACGTCGCCACATAATGTGGATATAATATCTTTGTAAGTTGGTTTACCAATCAAATTACTTGGGATGTGTATTTGTATGCATTGCCCTCAGTTTTGTCAGAAAATAAAAAGGCATGGAACGCGTGTGTCAAATTTTTTAAATTTTCTAATGATTTAAGAATATTCTGTTGCTAGGTACCGTAGAATCACAAGCCAAACAGGAACTAAAACGTATAGGGAAACATTGGTTTTACCCATATGGTGCGTATTACAGGTAATCTGCAATTCTTCATTCAATATTGAGCATAAACGTCAAGATTTTAGCAGCACAGTGATCTTTTTCCATAAGCAGATCCAAACTGTCTCAGCGAAAAGTACGCCCAAAGGTTTTAATCACCTCATACGTCTAGCTTATTCAATTATGCTAATTTTTTTCAACCGCAGTTAGTCTTATGAGCGCTCAAGGAATCGGAAATTCAGATCAACGAAATTGTGTTCAGACACAGTTAGCTACCAGCTCGTTTTCATTGCACCTCAAATTGTAATTCCGCTTTTGTTTAAATATACCACACGATAAGCAGTTTTCCAATCACACTGCTTTTGGAACATATTTTTGGAGTAAACCCTTCTTAATTACGCAACGAGCATTAATGCCTGCTGAAGTTTGAAAAGCATGAAAATTTCGACAGTTTTAGATCACATATTAGTTTCTTCTAAGTCCCATATGAGGAATAAGAAAGAGTAATGACCTCACAGCAACTATAGGGAGTGTTGGTGTTCTTCCCTTTCACTTTTATTGTAACCGTGCACTTTTCACTTTTGCATACTTTACTGTTGGTAATGAGAAAAATAAAAGATCTTTTTCTGATTTTCTAAGTAACAAGAATCATAGAATATACAGTATAATCTATACTAGAGTGAACATTAGGCTATATTTAAGACGCACAAAATGGATCTCATATTTGTGGATTTTCCCTGCTCATGTTAATGGAATTTTCTGCTAGCATGATGCAATATGTATAACAATTCAATGATTTGATAACTGCAGGGTCATAAAAATTGTTGTCATCGATTAATTTACCTCACACACATCGTGTCCGCCGTCTGGTCTTCGATCACGAATCAGTTTAGCCCGGAAGTTTTTAACACCAGTTGTGTTGGAAACTGCAAACAACGCTGCCAACCACCATCCTCTGCTCTGAGCAGTTTTGTGGCGTCGTTTAATTGGCCATAAGCTGAGACGGAATTCACGGCTGATCAAAAACAGTTTATCAATAAATTTTTCTCAATTTTTTTCCAAAAGAATTCGAAAGACTTTTCAAATATATAGGAAGAAATAGCACAGCTTAACCACACTTTTTGCTATTGTAAAAAGCATTGCAATGGTAAACCGAATCATGCATAGCGGAAAATGCTGTACCACTTGCTAAAACATGATGATCAGAATGCCACAAACAAATGTAGAGTAACAGTTGAGGCATTTTCTTGCCCAGTCAGCATTTGAAACACGAAAGCCGAAAACGTTTTTCAAAAATGAATAAGATTTAACAAAACTGGTAGAAATTATTTCATTGTACTTTTTGTAAACGCGGTTTGAAAATATTTCGATTTCTTTAAAAAACTTTTTGCAAATCAGATTAAAGCAGAGATAAAAGGGAGGCCGTACACTTTATCTTACATTGTTTCAGAAATTTGTTTCGAATCACACACATTTGCAAAAATATTTTGGATTCTTTGAGGCAACATGAGTAAAATCCTTGGTTGAGGTCAAACCGATGAAGCTTTTCATTGTTTCTCAATGACAAGGACAACCACAAACCGCTTCGACTAGATGTTTCTTCAAAAGCACAAGTTTCCAACACAATGTCTAGAAAATCACATTAAATCATTCAAATTTTTCAGATTGATAAACAGAACCTTTGCATCTTTGACATGGTAACTTTAGATTGTGTAGCGTCAAACATCTTCAAATTTCTCAACCTATTTTTACATTGAAAAGTCTCATTACAATATTAAATCATGCAAACATGCAACGAAGCCTCTCACACCTAATGCCAGGGCTACCATCGGTCTAGAACCAAAAATAAGGACGGCTGAGAAAAATTTGATTTCATTACCTAAAAAGAATATAATATGATTGTTTCTGTTTAATACGAATAACATCAGATCATATGATTGCCTATTTGTCTGCAGGAACTGTTTGCTTCAGCAATGTCTTATTCTCGATTTCCTTCTTGTAATCCTCACAAAAACGTATTTTCGCTTTCCTATTTTTTGAATCAGTTAAATGGCAAACCTTCACTGCAAAACCAGCTTTCCTAAGAATCCTAACTAGGGTAGACAGCATATGTGCTAACAATGCCTGAGAGTGCGTTACGGCTCTGTGCTTTAAGATTATACTACTGTTATGACGTAAAAGAAACTTGATTACAAAATGTTTATGATGAGATAGTAATGGTCTGTCAGATATTGCTTATTTAAAGTTGTTTTGCTACAGAAAACAAAAAAAAATAAGGACACAAGTCACAAACAAGGACATATCTTAGAAATAAGGACAGTATTTCTTTCTATGACGTAGTACTGAAAATTAGGACGAATCTTAGAAATAAGGACGGTATGGTCGCCCTGCCTAACGCTCATACATACAAGAGTCGTTGCAGACAGGATGGCTGCGACGGAGGCAGCTGCTTTTTTATAAGATTTGATAATTGCTGTTGATCAGGAAAATGGTCATTGTGCGAGTAAAGCTTTGCAAAATGGCAGGAAATGTGTACAAAACATCGTAATGAGCAATTGTCACTTCACAGAAAGCCATCAAAAGCAGCTAAGTTATAAAGTTCACGTTTTTTGGTTCTTTAGACTTTCTTTAATCCATTAAGCAATTTGTTCATGTTTTGTAACCACGTTAGACTTAGTAACAGTCAGATAAAAGTTTAAATTTTCAATACATTCCAGGTTTTCTATGGTTTTACCCAGCACAGTGTCACTGTCAATAATTGCTAATGTATGCCCGATTGTGTTTTAAAAGTCGCATAAAAATTTACCAAGGAATGCCGTAAACGTTTTTAGAAATGCAAGTGGAAATAAATGCTATTAATCGCAACCACTGGGCTTGGTCTTGAAAGATGAACTTTTCATTTATGACGGAACAACTTGCTCTTTCATAAAACCACATGAATTTTTTGATAAAATCTTTGCAGTATCTTCTTGAAAAAAACTTTTAAATAATTCTGATATCAGAAATGTATTTACAGTTCCAGAACTACTCTTTTCGCTGGTGCCCCGCGCTACAAAGGAAGCAGTTCTACAAGGATCCCCCGAGGAGCTTTTTATCGATGTTCAATTCCGAGTAAAGCGCCCGCTTCGCCGACGTGCACTGAAGTGCAGACAGGTATCACAAAAGATAACTTGCTCGAGATGGAATAAGACATTCTTAGTGCTTTTCATAATCAGAAATTATCTAACTCCCACTCATTAAGTTAACGTGGCAGAAAGCGCTAACTGCGGAGTAAAGAACTGTGCTATCAGAAAAATGGAAAATGTAGGCTTAAAGCTTTGATCTTTACATATTGTTTTCTTACTTCTTGTCGTGCATTAATAAAAGAAACACCTGAACATCGGTACGGAACCAAATTTTTTGAAACAACTTTGCTCACATTTTTAACACATTAGCGTCAAACTTGCAATAGTAAAATGTCACCACAAATGCAACAGTGACATCTATGCAGACGCTTTATCATACTGGAGAACCCTTTAACGACCACCAGAGCCATTATAATGGCCCAATGGTTATAACTCGCCAGCTGCTGCAGCTAGAGAGGTGTTCAAACCCTCTACGGATTCAGCAAGTCTAGTAGTTTCGAGTCAAAAAAAATTTTCAGTTTTGGGTTAGGGGTTCTCTTGGGGGGCCGTCACAAGTGGGGGTGTTTTCGCGTTTTTATGGACTACTTTAACCGGCCGTGGACGCCCATCGAATAGGCCCACATTTTGGATCAAATATTGTTATGAAACTAGGCTATCTCACGAGTCTTCAGAGCCCTTGATTGACTTTCTAGCATATCTGGATCAAAACTTATGCCACAAAAACCAAAAAGTGGTCAAAATTTCTACTCCTAAAAAGTTAACAAACGGCAAAATACCACCCTGTTTGGATATGGCCATAACTCGCCATTAGAATAGGCTAGAGAGTTGTTCAAACCTTCTAAAGATACGTGAAGAGTAGTAGTTTAGACTGGGAAAAAAATTTTCAGCATGAGATCACGAGATTTTTGTTGATGTTTACACAATGAGAGGATGTTTATGCATATTTTGTTTACATTTGAATAATGACGTCAATTCCTGGGAGTCGAACCATCCATCAGATTTTGTGACTCGAAGTTTTTTTGGATTCTAGGCTTCAATACGAGTCTTTAGAGGGTTTGATGGACTTTCTAGCATTTCTTGCTCAAACGTTATGGCAAAATAAACAAAAATTAATTAGGGAGATCCCCACTAATTCCCTCGGGATTCCTTACAAGATTTGGAGTCTTTTGGCTCCTTCTTGGGCACCAGAAACGCTAGGAAGTCGATCAAGGCCTCTAAAGATTCATATTCCAGCCTAGAATACAACCAAACTTTGAGCCAAAATTTTGGCCCGTTGTTGAGGTGATGACGTCATAAAGAAACAAAAAAAGTCAAAACTCCCCTTTTTCAAACCTTTTTATAGAACCATAGAACCATGAAGACTTGCTGAATCCGTAGAGTGTTTGAACACCTCTCTAGCTACAGCAGCTGGCGAGTTATAACTACAAAAATCTTGGGCCATTATAATGGCTTTGGTGGTCGTTAAAGGGATGGGGAGCGTACAAAAATACTCCTGAGCCAGTAGCCAGTACTAAACCTTATAAGACCAATGATTTTTTGAAATGTTGTTGATTGCGATCTTAAGTTCATAAAAGAAAATCAAGAAATAAATATACTAACCTGGTTGTGATTAAACGCGTTCTGTTTTAACTAAGAAATTAATGTTTCCCTTGAGCTTACGCTTCCGTTTGCGTGATCCTGCAGAGTTCACAAATATCAGAGAAAAGAGCTACCGTTACGTAGAGATAAGACACGTTATGGCTATTTTGGAAACTCATTATCAAGTGAACCCGTTTGTTTTGCTTCTTGCTGAAGATTAAAGATGTTAAATCAATTCCCTTTCAATCGTGTAAGTTAAACGTAAATGTTTTCGCAACTACGGCCGTATTTGCACATAATAAATCTGTCCTTAATTTCGAAAGCGGCTACAAGACAACAAAGCAAGCACAATAACTTTTTGCGACATCTGCACTGCAAAATTGCAATAAAGCCGATCAACTTCTACTGTATGCTTTCTGTTTGATATTCAAGCACTAAATTACGATTACAAAATTCAATTGTATTTATCTATATGAATAACTACAAACGCGTAGCAGGAAACGCTGCAGTAAGTTCACGACAACATGGCAAATTTGCAGGTGATGTGAGTATTTTACAAAACAACAACAATTAATAACTACCCAAAGATATGTCCAACATATCCAGTGGAAACTTGTGAATCGAGATTTCTGGGGTGAAGTGCATGTAATTTCCATGTAGTCTATTTTAACAAATTGTGGCTCATCTCGATTTATCACATCTTTTTTTTAAACTTGACTAGAATTAATTCACTGACTTGATTGAAGTAACGATTGTTTTAGCAGTCTATCTATTGACAGGCGCTTCAAAATCTCAAAGATGAAGTTAGAAGAAATATTATTAGATGTGCCACTTTTATTCGCACAAAAATTCATCACTGAAAACCAGAGTTGCGGAGTAGGAGGCTTTTATGTATTGTCGGAGTCGGATTCCTATAAACACTAGGAGTCGGTGTCGGAGTCGCATATTTTTGTCTGGTTCCGATTCCGGAAGTCCAATTGAATAATGTTTTTCATCGCACGCCTAAGTTAGGAATTCCTGTTGAAATGGCACAATTTCTTTGGAAACATTTGTTAAAACAGAGAATTCTTGTTGTGTGCCATCATTTCCATTGATTGGCTGTCAACAATTTTGTAGCGACTAGTTTGTTAAGGTGTCGGAGTTGGAGCCGAAAATTTTGGAAAAGTAGGAGTTGGTGGTCGGAGTTGGAAAGTTTTTAAAGGTCGGAATTGGAGTCGGACATTTTACTTCCCTCTCCGCAACCCTTCTGAAAACGCAGCAATAATGTTTCTTTTTTTTTAAGAAAAAACTGGAGCAGTTGGTTTATCCATTGATGTGATACCGACTACAAATGAAATGACGGTAAGACTAAAATCATACCTAAAACCCTTTGCCAGTGATTGTTCATGTGTAGGTTTGAACAATCTATTTTCCGGATTACGCAAGTTCTTTAAAAACTGCTTTCAGAATTGTTAACATGATTCGTTTTTGTTCTGTGTTCTAACTGCAGCCACAAGTTTTCTACCGGTATTGAGAAGTTTGATGCCCACTGTGTTGATGTAAAGTATGTTTCCAGACCTAAGACTTTGTTTTTAAAGCTTAATACAACCACGACTCACAAAGCTAAACAATAGAAGATTATTTGTTTTCTTTGATGCACTTACTTTGGTTTGTTTTAAACATAAAAACTGTAATCAACCAAAAATGCCACTCAAAAATACTTTGAGTTTCTAAGCAGTTTTCATCAAAGTATATTCGTTTAAGTTTGGAGGTTAAAAAAACGCATCCAATCTCATCGTAGACAAACAAGCATGGCGATTTATGCGAATGGTTGATTACTGCTTACCATTTAACGAATCAAAATAGAAAAATATGTTCTTCGTTGCATTAATGTGTTTTATTTTGCAGGTGTGCGCCCCTCAGTATTATTTCCAATGCAACGGCACAAACAGTGCCAAACGAATGGTCGGAGTTTGTTACAAAGCCAATGTGAATTCAATGGGGACACCGATGACAGAGCTACCTTCTCCGTGCTTTAATCGCTTTGGTAGTCTTATTATATGAACTTATTGCATGCGAATTAGAGATTTTCAAGTTTTGTTTTCAAAGTTATTCTTGTTTAGGTATTCTAATGGTAAAAGTGAGCCCATGCACCTTTATTACTATACAATACCTGCACAACAATCAGTGACTTAGCTTTGCTTTTTTAATGCATCATGAGAATGGTTTTGAACCCATCTCAACTTGCACTCCAAAATTACAACATGCTTTGTCAGTTTGAGAAAGATCAGTATTTGAAGCTTTATCAGATGTGAGAAAGAAAAACTGCACAGTTTCACGTCGAAAGATAAAATGCAATTTGCTAGTATGGTCATCTTTGGAGAAGATCCGTTTGCGCTACGAACTCGTGCGCAAGCGAGTTAAGAGACTATAAACGATAAAGCAGTAAAAATCTCTCGTTATCAAAAGTTGTTGTGACAAAAGGGCTCTCGTGGTTTTTCTTTGTCTTGAATGTCAAATTTGCTGCATTGTGGGTATCAACTTGCTTAAAAATGTCTAAAAGTAACACACAGGGTAAGTTGGTGTGAAGCGACTAAAAATCAAATCCGTTTAAACACCGATTCGCAGGAGTATAGTGCCAAAAATGAAGTGAAACGTTTAATGAAATAAATTGACGTTCCTTGCTGCATCCAAAACTGTTGAGAATTTTACAAAAATTGTCATCGTAAATACCAACATTTCGGTGTCACAACAAACAATATAATAAGATTTTTGCGCTTAAAGAAAATATTTTCCCTCATACAGCATTGTGTATATACTTGCTAGATTTAACATTGCACAAAATAACCTCTTCAAACCTTTGGCTACAGATATGCTAGAAAGCCAACCAAGAGCGCAAAAGACGCGGATTTTAGCCTATTTTCCAAAAAAATGAGCCAAACATGGCTTGTTGAGTTGGCGCCCAGGGCCAGATAAATTGGCAAAAAAATCGAAAACGCCCCCATTTGTGACGTCCCCACAGAGAAGCCCAAATCTGAAAATTTTTTGCAACCGAAACTGGAAGACGTCCCGAATCCGTTGAGGGCGTTAGAAGGTTTGGCGCTTGCTCAAACAACATTACCACTTAGTCGCAGTGGCGTACCTAGGGTTTGCCGCGCCCGGGATCAAACTCAGTTTTGGCGCCCCCACCCAGGCCGTTCATGGCAGCTAGATGCGAAGAACGAGTTGGGAGTTAGGGGCGTCGAAAGCTGACTCGGGCCCTGCGATCGCCTGCATATAGTTGTTTCTAGACCCGTCTGAAAACTTCCTGTGATTGTGATGTCACAGAATTGACGTCAAGACTTTTGAATCTTGGAAATCATTAACTACCGCAGAGTTGAGAATATAATAGCTTCGAGTGAAGCTATTCCCTCTGAAATTTTGGTCACGATTGAACATTCAAACTGTTTTATTCGAAACTCCAGATTGCGGTAATACATTCTCGAATTGTAGCAACCAAAGAAATAATATGCAAAAAACTAACCAAAAAGTTCCCTGATCATCTGTATAAATATGCATGAATTTTAATGACACATTTTTGGTCTCAAAATATTCTGATAACACAGGATAAAAGTGGCCAGAGTTGCATCATGTTTTCTAAACCACGCGTTTGTCAGAGCCTTTCCAAGATGCCGAATCCAGCGAACCCGCTTGTTCCACTCCCTGGTCAGGTCCAGTTACAATCACCGCTGATGCGAGCTGTAGGGACAAGGGGGTTTCTGGAGCATGAACTCTCAGAGTTTGAGTACTAAAACATCATAAAGGACTGATGAGAGAGACTCACGAGTCACAAATAGCTAAAAGAAAAGAACAGACAGAAGAATGCATACGAAAATCTGAAGGCAAATGATTTTATACAAAACTGCTAGACAAATGTAAAATTGCAAAATCCCGAAGCATTTTCTTGGATATAAGCTAACACCCTGAAAAGTTGATAGAAAATAAAACAAATGCTGCGATTTAATGCTTTACTTGTAATTATCTAACTTTAAAGAAACAGTTTTTTTGCCTTTCCTGTAAATTTCTCGATTGTTCTATCAAAAAACTGCTATAAATGAAATGTGTCACATTCACTGATCTAAGAAACATCTGAGGTCAGTGACTCTCCGTGCGAAGTTCCAGGCAGGGCCGGATTGTGGGCTTGAGACATCTGTTTACAAGCAAATTTCTTCCACTCATGGGTAAGCTATGCATTGAGTAATTAGATATTGCATTTATTCATGCAAGAACGTATCAGTTAGGCCCACCACAAGAAGATGGCACTTACGTCGTGTTAGGAGATAGAGTTGTCTATTTTTTCCCTTAGAAGTGGTATCTGAAAAAAGTAGTACAACCATGCAATTTGATGCATTGCCGCCCTTTACATTTTTCTGAACTATAAACCAATTGCTAAGGATGCTTTGTTCAGTAAAACAGATGAAGATAACGATACAGTGCTTCATCTCTCTCTCAGGTCACTTAACATACATTTGCATGTTCCCTCAGGCAAGTTCCCATCAGATCCACGCAGCACGTTTTAGTTGCCAATAAGAAATGTCTAGCTCAAGGGTGCAAGATGCGGTCGCACACTTGCGACGCGCGACCAGAAACGGGGAGTGCGCGAACTTTTTTTGGCTTTTGTATTCCATGCATATGAATGCTGTTTCAAACTTATATGTGTGCGTAACTAAAAATTTCTGCGTGCTACTAACATTCACAGAAAATTTTGCACCCCTGGTCTAGTTACAAGATTTTGAAAAATGCACTTTTTGTAATTTCACTCTTTGGATGACCCAATGCCTTGGATGTCCGAGGACATCGCCTCGTTCATGCCCCTTCTGCACATCCCTGGTAACAACACTGCGAAAGTTTTATTACTGCTCTAAAAGCATGCGCAATGTAGCACTCTGCATGCACTGTGAACGCTGGATCCCCGTCCGATTATGACGCAACTATAAATGATAAGGAAGTCGGAAAGTTTGAAACCCTGACTTTCTGAAAGCGTTGTGACGTTGCCGTGAGTCAAACCACAATGACAAGCGGGAGGCTGGAGACAGAAACTCCGCCTTGAAACATCACTTAGGACTTAGGTTCATAATTGTTCGCTTCGCGTACCTTGGTGATCTTGATGAGAATTCGTAATGACTTTCGACATTTGTAAATGGTAATTATTAGCATCCGCTGACATTTGACTTTTCGTAATTAGTACGTAACATTCAGACCTCAATTTGTCGCCCCCAAAGTTCTGCGCCGGGGGGAAGATGTCCCTTCTTGCCCCCCCTCGTTACGCCACTGCTTAGCCGGTTATAAACTAAGTAGATGCTGTGAAAAATAGATGATGTATACAATTTCAGTATAATGTTGAGTAGGTCATTTTCGTGTTCTAGTCCATTTGAAAAAAGGTTGAATGTAGCTTCGACAATTCCTATAGGCATCAAAAATGTCCAAGTCATACTGCCTCAACAACAGAATATTTGCCATGTTGTTCCGTACAAAAAACGTGAATTACTATCACGTTGAAAATCAAATATCGAGAAATTTAGCGCATGGGACTTTGAGTTTTACATCATAATTTTTTGTAAAATATCCTTATTTTGAATAGTCAATGAATCATTTTAGAAAATTTCAAATTATCTGCAAAATAATTTTTCACCTCATGAGCAGACTTTTTATTTTGGATGCAGTCATTCTGTAAATCTAAAACCATCATATTTGAAAGTATTAAAGAAAGTGGGAGATCGGTGTAAATTTTCAAAGAGTTTTTTACCTGAATCAGATTATATTTCAAACCCTGTATAACATCAAATCAGTGACAAAATAAAATATAAAGGAAAATTTGCAACGTACGATTTGCATTTTTCTAAGAGATGATGCTCATTTAGTTACAAGAACGTTGAAAAAACAAACCATGGTTTGACACTATTTAGACATGAATCGTTTAATTTATTTAAGTTCCTGTTTTTTTCTTTTTCTCAGAACTGAGTTGTATACAAAATGTAAAGCATAGCATAACACATATTTCTTTCCATACAAAGAAAAAACTCTTTGATTGATATGATACAGTTACGAAAACTAAGCTAGATTGTAACACTATGCTTACAAACTGCATTGTAACTCCTTCAAAAGCTATGTAAGCGTTAACATTTTCATTGATCACATTTGTATAGTTGAAATTTACGACATTGCAGTGTTAACCAGATACTTACGCAAACATCATCAAACCTTTACACAAATACGTATGAATCGTTCGGACAAAGCCACTTCGTCGTAAAATTTTTGGCTTAAGGTAGAAGACAAAATGATTGTTTGCAGTGGAGTTATTACCTTAGCCGTTTCCAGTGTTCCCTCTACGGTGCGAAAATGCACAGAACCAACACACTATTTGCGCAGTGAAAGCTTATTCTCGATCACTTGCAACGTTCCGAACTTGGCATCTTTATATATTCACATAGCCCTTTTCACGCTTGAAACGCTTCAATAGTTGTGTGTCTGCATGGTTGCGCAATTGCATGCGCACTAAAACAAACATTTGCTCACTGTGCAATTTTTTTAGATGAAACATTGGCCGTTGCTTTTCTTTTAGTGATGGAGTCCTCATCATTAAGTGTTTCATTTTTCTTCCAATAGAAAATTTCAGTAAACATAATTTTGAACTACGCGACATTGGCACATGACTTCAAATGCCATTAATTCTTTGGATTGTGAACATGCACAAATATGGCTCAATGGTGAAAAAGCGCTACCTATATCGATTTAAGACATGGCTTTCAAAATAAAAAGAGTGTGCTTTGCGATCGAAACAACGCTTTTCATCATATACGACAATATCTGCATATTTTCGTGTTTAGGGTGCCCTAATGCCTTAATATTCGACATAATATTCCTTCTTGATGATTCTGGAAGCGTTGGAGAAAGAGACTATAAGAAAGCGTTAGCTTGGATAAACTCTGTGACAAGTTCATTCAGGTGAGTCGACTGGTTAAAGCAGGGGTTCCCAACCTGTGGTACGCTTACCACTAGTGGTACGCGAAGGTCTTCCAGGTGGTACGCGAGTGATTTCCATTTTTTCACAAAAACCTGGATTTACAGCTTTCTAGTTTATGTATGGGGCTTTGTTTCTAATTAAATAAATTATCCTGCAGCCTGCTATTCCTATTATAATGCAACATTATGACTTTCGATGTGCTTTTAGCAAATTTACGCGACGCATCGACCAATTTGTGGAAGGTAAACAAAAGCAAAAATCTCATTAAATTTAATTGTGGTCTTTTATTATTACTTCAATGTATATTATTCTTATGAATAAATTAAGATTCGATCAAATTAATTGTTCTGGAAGAAATGGTGCGCGTTGACAACACCGGGTACGCAAGTGGTACGAGATCGTAAAAAGGTTGGGAACCCCTGGGTTAAAGCTTTCCTAACAACAAGGTCATGAAACGTGAGAGTTTATGTGTTGCTACTGATAAAGCATTTGTCGTAAAATTCATAAAGAGTTATTGCTTTATGGAGTCGCAAGTTATGTATATCCCAACTTTGAACTGATAGTTGCTTGGAAAATCTCTTCACGACTGCGTTCATTTGAAAGAAGTCATTTGCAGTAAATGCTAGTAAAAAACGAATGGAAAACGCCTTACATATATTATTTGACAGTGAGGATATAGACCATGGAACTGTTTATGTTGGATTGATCAGATATTCATCAAAACCTATAATAGCCATTCCTCTGCAAAAACAAACTACTTCAGAACTATCAAGTATGACGTCTGTTCATTGGCGTAACAAGTGTTCTCGAAATCGTGTTTTATCTACAGCAGGAGGGCCACATAAGCTATTACACAACAGTTTGAGGGCGAGACATCTTACGTAATGTAATTGTTTTGGGATATGTAACATTTTACCAAATCAACACATTTTTCGTAATTATATTATTTTTTCATTATCCACAAAATGCCTTCGCGGCCGGATTAAACGGTTTCGAGGGCCCTATTTGGCGCTCGGACCCTATAAGATATTGGTCTAGTTAGATTCGAGTACAATCGATTATATTTTAAAAACTTTTGATAAAAAATGTGTTTAATGTGCATCATCCAAGGAAAACGTGTGTTGCTGGGCTTTCAAAGGAATTTAAAGACGCTAAAAGACTGGAAATATAGACTTGTCTCTTCAACAATGGTTGCAATTGGACGTTTAAAAAGCATTGTTGCATATGTTAAGCAACAACGCACTTTTATTACATTTGTCGAAACGATTCATATTCTACAAGTTTAGCTTGCAGGAAACCAAATACATGCATTTATAAAATAGCAGAAAAAGCGCCTAGAAGCTCAAATTGAGTTTCAAAATGTCTGACTTTCCATTTGGCTATTTTCAAAATTCAGGATATTCCATTTCACCATTTGTAAATTTTTCTAGGTTATGTCTGCAAAAAAATTGTCAAGTCAGAAACTTATTAGTTCTTCTTCATTTTACAAAACATAAGCTCAAACAAGCACACAGTGGAGGAGTTATCGGGTGGCGATAGGTCAGTGGTAGAGTTTCTGCCTCTCAAATGAAGTTGTGTGTTTGATCCATGTTCACTGAGTCAATTGCTGTTGCGCTGGTTGGGCAAGAGCGCTCACCTTAAAAAAATAGACGAGATATCGCTTTTGTAGTTCATCGCACTACTTGTAGCTCACTTACTTTGAAAAGCAAGTGTTGCAGCAAAGGAGGTCCTTCAAACGTATAACCTTTCAAAAAATGAGAATATTTGCAGATTAATTTTTATGTTAGCCCTGTCGATTTGGAATGTTTCTCATTTTTACTAAAACACCGACATATTTTCCAGCATAGGAAACCGGCAAATATTTTATTTCTGTTTGCGCGCAATCTGCAGCAGTTCATGTTTTCTGCAGTAAACTAAAACATTAGGCTAACAGATTTCATATGACGCCACCTTTATGAGGGAGGCTACCCCTACAAAACGCAGATCTTTCACAATTCTGTTAGGTTCACACATTGCTACCCATTGCTACCAAAGCGTTTTGTACCCAAAAATATTTTTCAACGGAGGGGCCAAAAGTGGTGAAGTTTCATTTTATCCAATCGAAACTAAATTGGACAACACACAATTTATCAAAGCATCTCTTAGAACAGCGGTTCGAAAGTATGGGTCGCGAAGTGTCGAAAAATGGGTCGCGCCAAGGTGATTGAAATCTGTTAAAACGATTTTTTTTTCATTTTTCAAGTTTTTTCAATTCCGTCGTAGACTGAATTGTTGCACCATACGCATTTAATCTGGTTTCGTCTTATTAAAACTGGATTATTGCATCATAAGTGTGGTTTTCCGAGAGTTTTGATCAGGGTTGCCATATTGGCGAATTTATCGCCAGATTCCGGAAATCTGGCAAATTTTTAAAGCGTTTGGCTACAAATATTTTGGTTTGGCGTTTTGGCGAATTTCTGGCGATTTTTTGTAAGTATTTCGCTCCAAATTTTTTGGTTTGACGAAATGTACAATCTGTATATTTGCACGTATTTGCCTACATATTCATATGTAGATTACGATTTTTAAGTTTGGTGATGGTTTGAAAATTCATAACATACAATGAAAGTGTGAAATTTTGAAAGCTTTTTATCAAATATAGGCCTATTTACATCGTCGTGCTAGCAAGTGCGGTCGAAGGGAGTTTTGACGTCTAAAGAGCTCAGAGTAATTCAACCAAAACGAGAACATTGCAGCTGTGTGTTTGCATGCGCTTCAGAACGACTGGGTTTGGTATTCTGGGCTGCTGACTTTAGGCTAGCGGCGCTAGCTTCACGAGCAAACTAATTCTTTTGGTCGTTGTTGAGCTGTAGGTTTTCCAGTTACAAAAGACAAACGGAGATTCAGTCTTCTGCTACAGCACTTAGAGGCACAGTAGTCATTACGTTACACAACCCAGCTTGCTGGTTGATGAAAGGCAAAAACATTAGGCCAGGATTACAAATCATTTCTTTGCACAGGTTGCTGCAACGTTTCAGCATGCGTCAGACAACACAAAGGGATTGTCACAATCCTACAGATACCTACTATTACACCCAATTTTCTGCAGTTGAAATACGATTAGCTTGCATTCCAGCAAACATGGTGTCTTGCACCATCAGCAATTAGCCTATAAATATAGGCTACCAGGCCGTTAATTTTGTATGTAAAAGGCAACAGCATTTTTCTGTGGACAATACTGGCATCCAAAAAGTGCAGTGAAACAGCAGTCTAGCGTACTACAAACTGTAGAACCAGGCCATGTTACGTAGCCTACAGAATTTCACTACACTCCACAGCCACACAGCGGTTTGATGTTGTTTTTACTGCAATATGGATTGCATAACTAAGTTAAAACCAACACGTTGTACCATTTCAAAACTGCAGACGTGATTTAAATTCAACCATGCATCATTCAACCAACGCACGCGTTTTAACGACTGCCAAACCTAAGGCGGCTGCTTCGCGAAGACACTTTTGCCAGGGAGCACACTTACGAACCAAGCAACGACGAGCGTGCTGTGCTCAACTTCCCGAGGGCTCATTCGATGAGTCAAGCATTGGTGATTCAGCAGTAATCGTGTCACGTGACCAGGAAAGTGAGCTGATGAGCTCACTTAAAGCGCCATGTAAAAAGCCCTTATGTTTGCAAAGTGTTGAAACTGATTGTTTAGAAATATTTGCAAAATGTTGAAAACCTTTCTGGTAAAATACAAGGTGAAAGATAAAAGAGTTTTGAACGACTGATTTCCAGTGAAAAAATTAATGTTTTGGTAAAGATGTAACCATTTCCAGAAGTTTGGCGAATTTTTGCAGAGTTTGGCTATTTTTTTAAGTGAGTTTGGCGACAGTTTTTATTTCTATCTGGCAACCCTGGTTTGGTGGCAGCGCAGCTACTAGCCGTAACTAGCCAACTAGCTGCTAAGTTAAGATTCGTTGATTATGGAAGTATTTTGGAGCTCAATAGTTCAGTAAAAACGTCAGTGGAGTATCATGGTTGATAGAAAAGGTTCATAGTATGAAAGTTTAACTATGCAGTAGTAGAGTAGTTTGAAACATTTACCTTTCCTAAGCACATAAAATACATTTTTTCGATGTTTTAGGCATGGATCGTGAGATGTTCATTTAACTCAGATTTGGGTCGCGCATGAAAAAGTTTGGAAACCACTGTCTTAGAAAGTCTTCACGGCGGTAACAGCTTTGAAAGTGCAGTCTTTGGAGAGCTGTCGCAAATATTGAAAATCTTGTCCAAAGATTCCTTTCTTGTTGTTTCCTAGTCGCAAGAAGATGCCGACAAAAATCTACATTTTAGGTTTGCTAAAATATTTTGAAGCATTTCCAACGCATTAACACAGGCAGTAGAACGATGGTTAGATTTAACGAGACTTGAACTGTTTCTCTTAATACATCATAAAGACACTTGGGTTTAAATTAAGTGCGGATGTTTTGAAAAACATACCCAATACCGAATGTTTTTAAAATAAGCTAACGCAAATTGTAGCGATAAAGTACGCAAAAAAATTAGTATCGTTATGCAGGGTGGTCGAGAAAGATCTATCCATTTTTGACATAGTAGTATTTTGTATTGAAAGGAATAGTTGCATTTTTTTTCTTAGGCCTGTCTTACACACATGTCAGTTTGCGTGGTGTAAGTTCTTTCCTCGTAAACCACCATTTTGCGTGCACAGCTCAATAGTTTATAATGTTCTCGATCAAAGCTCTTTGGCGCTGAATAATTGTAGCTTCTCTGACATTGAAGATTGTTGACCCGTTCCAACATTTTGTGGCGAATTCTCCTGATTTCTGTTCGAATGATATTCTAGAGCAGGGGTTCCCAACCTGGGGTACATGTACCCCTGGGGGTACATTTGCCTATCCGAAGGGGTACATTTAAGGTTAGCAATAGAAGGTAAAAGTATATTTACATGTTGCTTATTTTCAAATATTTATACAGATATCACTTAATATTATTTTCAAAAGTCATTCTATGTATATTGTTAAATATGTCTGTGAAAAATCATGAGAAAATATTTTGTCGTATGGAGTTTTAGGGGTACATGTTCATCTGTCAAAATTCTGAAGGGGTACATCCTTATCTGTTGAAATGCTGTAGGGGTACATGCTCATTTGTCAAAATGTTGAAGGGGTACATGGTAAGAAAAAGCTCGGGAAACCTTGTTCCAGAGCGTATCAACAGTTTGGGGATTGTGAATAAAAAAAGAATAAGTCTGGCGAACTTTTTTGTTGATTGATTGATTGATTGATTGATTGTTGCATATGACTCCGAAAATAAGCAGAAATAATACAGAGTTACCGTGCAATAAGGAAACCAATTGTCAGTGAACATTTGAGTAAATGAATACACAATGGCAAAATAACTGATCAATTCAAAAAAAGGGTGTCACTGTGTCCAGAGCCGGAGGAAGGGCACCCGTACCCCCCGGCAGGAGGGGCAGGCAAAAAGGGGCCCCAAAATCTGACTGAGTACCTTTGTTACGGCATATAGGAACACCAGAAGTGAACTCACCAAGAATTGATTTCACACATTTCCCCTTTCAATATTCGTATTTACTGTATCTAATAGGTCAAACAAATTGATCTTCACACGACCCATAGCTTCTTAAAGTCAATCATTGCGAAATGCATTATGAATAGCTTCGCTGTTAGCATTTGCCTTTGGTAAGCTGACAGTTGCGTAGACAACGTTTGCTGAATCCACGTTGATTGTAAGCATATTTAGTGGAGTGTAGTAAGAAATTATTCAGCATAATTGAGTTGTAAACCACTGGGGTAACTAGAGGATTAGCAATGGTGGGAAACGTAGCTGAAAGAGGCCCACTGGACACCGTAAGGGGCCACTCGCCAACACTCAGAAAAAAGTTGAGAAATGAAAGTGTATCTGAATGTGGATTTCTATATACGAAAACCCGAAATCACCGGAAACAGTTGAAAAAAACTCCGAAAAACGCAAAAAACAACAAACCACTGAAAACCAGCCCGGTTTTTGGGTTTAGCTTCCCAGGGGGGAAGTTCGCCCTTGCACCCCGTCAGTCACGCCACAGTTGTAGGCTTGTGTTGTATCCTTTCACTGTACAAGAATAGAAGGACCGGTTTTTAAGGTGAACAGTCATGTAAAATCGTATTCGTAGCCCGCGCCTGTAATATCAGTGGCATCTTGCATCAGAGTTGTCTGCTGTCAATCACATCAAATGCTGTCCCTGACGCATTCGTTAATTTGGTGCTTTTTGTGACGAGGTGTTGGCAGAACATAGTGGGTGCTTGTTTCATTTGAACGTCCATTGACTCATGAGGAAAGATTCTGGAGAGCGTGGCCCACGCAATAACACCGGTACGTTATTGAAATAAGAAAATCATAACTTTGCTGAACGATTAAACGACAGCAAGTGCATTGCCAAATAGCTATTCGTAGGTGCTTTTTTATACGTTTGAACCAGCTAAAGCACGGAAAAGGTAAAATATTTTTAGATGTGTCGAAGACAACGTAGGGTTGGGTAAAATGCAATTGCGGATCCATCGAATTGAAAGTGGAAAAATAGCTGCTTTTCAGGCATTAAACTCGTTTGCAGAAGAGGTACAGTAGAAACTGACATGCCCTGCATTCGTCAAATCTTTCTTGAGCGCCTTATTACATCTTTCCGAGCGGGATAGATATATCCCTTCTCACAATTACCTCAAAATATTTAACTGGATGCGAAGGCCGTTTGAGGTGTCAGAGCTACAGTTTCATTGTGAAATGGATTGCATTGCTGAACAGCTGATTGAACTGCAAAGTTGACAGCTGTCGAATCTCTGACTCAATTTTGGATGGAACGAAATCGCTTTGATCTGTATAGGCAGACAACAAACGCTGATTTACTTTTTCCAACTACGTACCGTTGTGAAGCTGTTTTTCAACACTATAACTAATCTTAAAACCAAGCACTGAAACCAACTTCAAGAAGGCGACATCAGGTGTGCGTTGACTACCACAGGCTCTTGTTTCGACAAACGTGTGAAACAAACTCAGAGACATGATTCTCACTTAAATTTGTGAATGTTGACATGTGGACGATAAACCAAAATTTCTAAAACTAGTGTATGTATTATGCTCGTAGTCTTAGTCTATCTTGAGTCCGCTAAGATTTGTACCGGTCCGAAAATAGTCCGTATCTTAAAAAAGTTGGGAAATACTGTTTTGAATTATAAACTACCCTTTTTAAAGTTCGATTGCTTTCCTGCTTTTTCAGCGACTTCATTGTCAGGAGCTTTCTATTCACACATATTGAAATTGCAATCTTGACGACTAATAAATATTTCTTCCTGCATCGTGCTTCATTCTTCTTATTATGAGTTATAAAATTGTACTTTCATGGGAACAAACCAGCTAATGAAATTCATAACGTCAATAGCGCAAGGCCAAGCGGCCTCTCGAAATATCACCACCGGTCAGAATTTTCTGTTTTGTTCACTTCACAGTTGAAAATCAAATTGATGCCAGAATAAAAACACGGCGATTCGAAGGCAGACTATCTGCAGAGAGTCCCTTATTCGAAACGTGCATTATTGGAAGAGAGCATAATTTACATGGCAAGTGTTTTTAAGGTTCTGCAAAGCTGCGATGCACGTTGGTTCTCCAGAAAGTTTTACGTCACAGATCATTCGTCAAACGCAATGTCTTCATGTCACAAAAATTTGGCTGTGTTTGGCACAAGTTCGTAGCGTTCAAAACAACACCTTAAAGACTGCGCTGCGCGGATTGGTTTGCATAATTGCATCACGTTTAAGAACAAAAGTTTAACAAACTCCGATAAAGTAATCCATATTGTGAACCTGCGTCACAAAACATCCAAAAAAGTGCATTTTTGTGACGACTGCCGTAAAATGGATCATTTCCTTTTTGGTGTAGAAAGGGCAAAGCGCTTTGTGAACGTCCATTTGCATTGCATTGTCATTTGTCAACAACCTAAAAAGAATATGCAAGATGTCGACGTTGTCTCCCCCTGGAAAAAAATCTGCGGACGCTCATGGAAAGGGAGCTTGCGGTCATCATAACGAAAATTTGCCGATCACTGCTTCACACGCAATACTGCTGAACGAAGTTTCAGCAAGTTGAACAAATCAAAACGTGTCACAGATCAACTATGACTGACAAACGACTAACATATCTGGCAATGATATCTATTGAAAGTGAAACTGCAAAACATTAGATATGACTGAGCTGACAAAAAATTTGCATTTTTTAAAACTTGGAAAAAGTCATTTTCCTGGCTTGAAATATAAGCAAATGCTTAAGTCTGTCTGGTGTAAATGTTGCGTTGATGCTGTAGAAACATGCTTTTATAAATATATAAATATTTGTTAGAATAAATCAATCTTTTTGTTTACATAAATATTATGTGTTAAATGGAATGTATTGTATATTGGGGGCCCAACGTCCAGGCTCGGGGGAGCTCCCAACCACCTAGCGCCGGCCCCGACTGTGTCAGATAGGATTGGCGAATGACCTCATTGGATAGGCGAATGACCTCAGCTCATCTAGTCAACCAACCCTGTTTATCGCTTTTTGAAGTGTTGAAAAACAACAGTTGGAAATCAAATAAGCACAGTTAGAAAAACAGTCAAACATAGAAGACAGTGACAATTTACTGATGACGAGAGCATGCCTGTGTTAACAAAGGTGTGTATCAATTAATTGAGGAAATCGGTGTGGTCAAAAATGGTTAAGCAAAGTATAAAAAATAATTGATGCGGTACAAAAGAATCACAAAACAAGCAAACAAAAACCAAATGAAATATGCAGTGTAATTTCATGCCGAAAAATGGTATGGGCACAGGAAAGAACGAGAAACAAAAAAGTAAATATACACAGAAAACAAACAAAATTACATTTTAAAATTGCTGAAACACTCAGCATTTAGTTCTTGATAAGCGAAATGTTGCTAAAATACATGATTAAGTTCTTTAGCATGTAAAAGGTGTTTCTTCAGTTTCCATTTGCATGTAAGAGGCGTTTCTTAAGTTTCCATGTCCAGGCCAAGGGAGGCCTACGAGGAGAGATAAGCCTGTCTCCAGGGAAGTAAAGGTGGCGGTATTCGAGTGAAGTATTGGAGAAATGCGGTGTTGCTCCATCCTCCTGATAAATCACAGTATCCATGTCCACTCTACGCTTCCGCCTCAGTGCCGGGACGAATTTTCTTCTCATTTGTTCAATGTATCGCTGTGTGTTCAAAGTCACCGGACGTCCATCAGCATCCTCAAATCAGTATGGCCCGACAATCCCATTGCGACCCAACGCACACCAAACAGTAACTTTGTCCGCACTAATTGGGCATTACTGGTGCTGAAAAGGCTGAGCCAGAGACCAAAGCGCATTTTCTCTTTGTTCACGTGAACAATAAGTTGGAAATTTGACTCGTCACTAAAACATGAGGCCCAAGAAATCAGGATGGTCTTCGATTTCCTGACTGATGATTAGTCCGAAGGCACTGTCTCAGCCTTATTTACATTAGTCTGAAGTTGGAAAATATGTGTCTATGTATTATGCGCATAACTTAACTCCTTGAAAGATCTGCATCCTGAAACAAACACCTTGTGGATTTCCTTAGAAACTGCTCCCAATATTATCTCACAATCACGATGTGATTTTCTGTCCTGATTGGTCGTAGTCGGCCACTATGTCCTTTTAGTGCTATCCTGAGCACTTCCCGCCTCACCGAATTTGTCCAGGAGGCGCTTTATTGTTAGCCTGGTTGGAAAGTTTCTGCCTGGAAACTTCCTCCAAAATTGTCGTTTGGACAACTGATTTCGTCACGAAATAGACCTCTATAATCATGTTCCTTTCCTGCATTGTATATCTTGCTGCTTGATTGATTGAAGCTGGGAATAAAACTTTGGAGCTGTATCTATGACTTACCTAGAAAAAAGACGCCTATGCTAATTTGATATCAAATGATAGTTGATGCCAAAATGGATATACATCTTTTTGGACTATCCTATAGTACTTCAGAAACAATTGGCAACCTAAAGGCACAACTGACGCACTACTATTGAAAAAGTTAATAATTGATTTTTGCAAAGTGGCTAATTTGCACTACATTTTGACTCATTTCCAAATTCCGATTTGGTTTGGTACTAATGTAATGGGAAACAAACCGTTTTTGTTAGAATAAAATCATTGCACTATGTTTTCAAACCCTTTTTCACAAATCAATGAAACGCAGTTTTGAGAGTATAGAAAAGAGCTCATATGAACATTTTGATGACATTCTGAAATACTTGAGTTCTTAATGGGCAAAGGCGCTAAATTTGGCAAAATAATTTTCATAAAAACTTTCTGATTTTTTGATTGATCCAAGTACGTTTGTTCAATGTAGGATTCTTACGCAATATTCCAGACGTCGAAACGTTGTTTCTTTATTATCTTGTTGATATTTAGTGCTAACAGTTGTTGAGATGTCGTGCAAACGCAATCTCGACAAAACGCACGGGTTTGTTTCTAAATGTAGATACGCTTATAGTAGGCCCGTAGCCAGGTTTTAAAGTTTGAGGGGGAGGGAAAATACATTTTTAGGGAGGAAAGATTTTTGCTTTTATTATATGCTAAAAAAAAATTTTTCTGGGCACAACACAATTTAGGGAGACGCAAAAAGCATTTGGGGCCACTGCCCAGAATGGCTTATAGTAGTAAATGCATCCGAATCATGTTTTTCTTATTAGCAATCTACCAAAACTGATTTATGAATGCAGCTAAAAATCTTGCACATATCAGAGAAACATGACAAATTGGAGGGGCTGATTAATTTTAATGTAATGAGTGCTAAAAACATTGGTCTGTATAGCAATTAGAAAATCAAATAATTAATTTAAAATAAATACGTTGATTATCATTTTTAATGTTTGCACAAAGTTGTGTTTTTTGTCAACCAAATGCAGTCACTTAGAGCAAAAAATTGTGGAATGGATAGACGGGATATTGATCAATGTTAATGCTATGAGATTTAACTGGGATGAAAGCATACTTTTGTGTTATTGGAAGTAGAGGGGAAGTAGCGGTTGCGCCACTACGACCAAACTACTGTAGCTGTTGTTCGCTTCTGCTACTTAAAAATGTCTCTTTTATTTATGTGAATGGGATGTAAAACGATGTCTTTTATCACTGTGTAAGGCTTGAAAACAATATTTTGTGACTTATGAGGCTGCAAACGCAACAATATGTCTTAGACCAGTGCCAACATAAATTGTTTCAGTATTGAATATAATCCAACATTTTTTCTGTACGTCAAAAAATTGAATTATCTTGTTTGCTGTAATAATTTTCCTTGTCGAATTTTCCTCTTTTATCAGCGAGTTGTGTGCCTTTCATCGGAAGCCGCTGATTATTATTAAAGGTCAATTTGCTTGATGCAGCAAGGTGCACTTGTACAAAGTGTTGAAGTTGTGTCGTTGTTTACAGCGGTTCTATGCCTGGATTAACCTACGCCTTATTGCTGCTGGAAAAGGTCCTGAAATATAGTATCTAGCAGCGATCCTGATTTGGCAATGCAAGATAAAACTTTTGGGGTGCTAAGGTTTTTTCAGATTATTGGTGCTTTTGCTTCACCGACGCATTTAAGAGTTTATTTGCAAGGACTGTATATTTCCGATAGTAAAAATGATGTTTGTGAAGGAAAAATACTGCATATGAGCTGTGACTTTTCGCTTCTTGTGTAGCAGTTCCTGGCTCTTGACTTTAGCTTGGCAAACATTTTGTAAGGCAGAAAACACTGCAGACGTTACAAAAGCGCAGTTATTGCGCATGGAAGGCAACAATGGCTTACTTTTCAATGAGGCTGAAAGCTATGAAAGGAATTGAGACCAACTACATTAGAAGGAACGCCCCTGTTAACGCCTGGCTGAGTGCAAACTGGGTAGAATGTATTACAGTTATTTGCATCGCCTTGAAATACTGAGGCGAACACAAATGAAAGACGTTCGTTCGGGACATTAAACTAAAAATTTTGTCATCAGTAACAATAAACATCACCCAACGAAATCACTTTACTGAAAATATCCTAGATTGCACGATTGATATATGTGATTAAGAGAATTTCGATCTTTCTATTTGGTGTTTAGTATAGCGTCTTATCACTCTTGGGCACCATCCACAGATGACTAAGTTAATTTACAAATTCCTAGTTTTGCCTTAGGTGATCTTTTCCAATTGCAGACTCTAGAAAACTGGCATCAGTCGTGAGATGTGCCTTGAGATGCATTTTGATTAGCCTCAGTCACGCGCCTGTGCCTTGAGACGTGTAATGCTCGACACGGTAACTGCAGTATCGCTTTTAGTCATTCCCGTAAACTTCTAATAAAGTAAAGAAAACGGTTAGCGAAAAGCTAAATTCGTTGAAATATGTCAGCTCTGCAATAAAAATGGAGTCGAGGTTCAAGTTGCCAGCCAAATATCTTAGGTTTTTTATCTCCGCCTAAGTGCAGAACATTCAGGTCGTTGTCTTTTGGCGGTTAGGGGAAAACTCAGTTGAGTTATAATCACCGACCGAGGGATAAAAGGTCGTGTGAAAGTTCTGGGTTGTAAGCACCTATTCTCAACAAAGACGAGCACTAGTGCGGTGTGTAAATGCGCAGGAGTATAGTCGCTGACTCTCCGGAAAGTGACCAACTACAAAACTTAAAATGTCTCCCTCCTTTATACTGTAGTCAGGATGCCTGTCAAGATACAGTAGACTGAAGAGCCTCAGTTCTATATCCTGCAGGAGACTAGGACCTGCCCGTTTCACCTCTTCTACGTTCATGAGTTTCACTGACAGGATTTAAAAAATCAAAATATCACCTTAAAAAGTTTACTTTTACGAACTTCTATTTCTGATTATCACATCTTATATCACTTGATAATTGCGATGGTATGACTCCCTCTCGGCAACAAGAACGCAACACTAAATCGTTCGTGCGAAACACGGAAAAGTAACGCTTCTGGTTAGAATGATTCACGAGAAAACACAAAATTTTAAGCACAATGTGCGATAGCACTACACGCTTCAGCAACAACACACAAATCACAATTTCCCAAATCAAAGCACAACCACAGTGACAACATAATCACGCTGTATAAATGTTTCAATTTTGCTTTCACCGCTTCTTTACTTTTAAGTAAATTTGGTTAGGTTTCTATTTGGGGTACAACTTGACGAGAGTTTGAGACTTTGGCTCACACACAACTCGAAGCACGAAGCTCTCCCACAGATTTCGCAAGCGATCTACGGTTGGTTTCTCATCGTTGTTGCAAGAACTGTGCGAGATTTTCATCGAATCTAATTCCTTACAATGCGAATTGAGTAGAAATGAACAGAATCCAGTCTGGGCGTCTTACACCTCTTTTTTTCTTTCTAATCTTTTTTCTCGCGACTTGCGCAGGAAAGTTTGTATTCAGTAACTACAAGCTCCGGCTTCAAATTGGTCACCTCATCGGCGCGATCAAACTTCATCTCTTTTTTCACCGCTGGTATGCGGAAAAGAGTTGTGTGACGTCACTATTAGAGTCCGAATGTTAAGCTTCAAAGTCCGTATTGTTTGTTTCTCGTGACAGCTAATTGGGATTTGATTCATTTGTGTGCTTTCCTATCTCTACTGCAAATTGCTTTGGAACCCGTTCACCTTCTATGTTCGTCAGAACGCCGAACATGTTAT
>Ga0210059_1001220_pt1 | contig 37940 bp, 21 predicted proteins | sample Ectturendosymbi2_FD_188042 | JGI IMG/M metagenome (GOLD analysis project Ga0210059, IMG submission 188042) | Ecteinascidia turbinata endosymbiont from Florida, USA - Sample 2 (SPAdes) (version 2) | ecosystem: Host-associated > Tunicates > Ascidians > Unclassified | place: Key West, Florida... | reverse complement strand
TTGTACCAATGTTTCAGTAGGCGCACAAAACACATTGGCACCTTTCTTTGAATTAGTTTCTCAAATAATTTCATGTGTAGTACTCGATCGAATGCTTTCGAGGCATCTAAAAACACAGCATGCACAAATGAACCATGGGTTACAAAGTATGAGGCAGTTTGCTTTAACAAAAATGTACATAAATCAGTACTATGACCAGCCATATAAAAACTTGAAAATGAAGATTCTGAACAACACCTTCCACGTGTAGTGGCATTAACAGCAACTTTTGGGAGGATTTTATTGTAGTTAGCTAACATTTTTCAACACAATAAATATTACCATTGTTCATATGTAGCTATGCAGAATATTGATTGCTAGTTGAGGGCTTTGAACCCCGGTAATTGGTAGGCCTAATTAGGCATGCAGAAACCTTGATTAGTTTACAATGGTACGTTTCAGTCCTAACACTAAGACCTGCTCTTTATACGTTATTTGAAAAAGCAAGATCAAATTTGGGCAAAAAATTTTTGCATCCCCAAAAATATGCACTCCCGTACACTTGTGGCTTTAAGCATTTAAGCCTTCCGCTGCCGAACGATGCATTTGAAATGAATGAATGATTGCTGAAAGTACAATAAGCTGTGTTGGCGTTTATCACTATATAACCGCATCACTAACCTTTGTTCTTTTGTTTTTCATACTTGTGTTGTAATTCTATTGGAATAAGACCGAAAATCTGAACTGTGACGTTGAAACGAGAAGATCCTTGAAATTGGTGTCCTCTATCTCGGAAATAATCGACCACTGTAGCCTACGATATCCGGAAAAAGAGTTGAACCTTTCACTAGGCGCAAGGCACTTCAAGCACCATATTTGCCCAAATTTCATCCAAGCTTGCCCAAAAACAACAAAATTAAAAGATGATCTCCAAACAAAACGTCTTCACTTTCATTTTGGGTGCCATTTTTGCAAAATAAACGAAAATACAGCAATTTTGCTGATGTTTACGCATATTTTTCCCAAATTTCCTCACCATTTGCCTGGATTTTAGGGGATTTTCACCAATTCAAAACTTTTTAGGGTGCGGTTGCACTCCCACCTCCTACACCAGTGCATTCAACAAGTAGTTACAGGCAGAAGACTCAGAAAGAAACGCGTTTGATGTGGATCTGTTGAAAAATCGCAGCAGCTCAAAGACGTTTATGTGCTAAAATGGCACTGATGTGTTAAACACCACTGCCAGGTTGCACCAATGCGTGAGTTCAACAAACGGTAACAGAGCAGGCGTACCCATGCTGTAGCTTGATTTCATACTACGTTAAGGAATGTCAGAAATTTCAAACCGTCAGCAGATCCAGAAGAACGAAAAGATACATGGCACCAGGATGAGTAGTGTTGGTATTTCCAACCGTATTTAAGTAAATAGTAGGCAAACCACCAACAACTATACAGTACTTTATTATGGTTATAGATTGGAAGATTTATAAAGAACTTACAATGAAAGAGGTGCAATCGATGGCACATTGGTAAGAACAGAAGCAGTAAAGATGTTATATGCTTCATTTCAGTTGTTCTCAACCTTTTTCACTGATCACGTACCACCCAGATAGTGTTTCTCCACGGGCATCCAGGGACGTAATGAGGGGGGGCACAATTCGCCGGGCGTCGAAATGTCCCAACAGTGTCACAAGTACCTTCGTCAATACAGTGCATTTGCTCCCGAAAGACTTCAGGTACGAACATGCCGGCGCCAAACATGCTTCTTGCCCCGGGTGCTATCGAACCTCGTTACGCCCCTGCTGCTGCCACCTGTACCACTCCTGACCTTTCTTCCTTGCACCAACAGTGACGTCACGAACCCATCCGCAGTAACGTTGTTTACTTTAAAAATTTAGTGCAAAGGAACAGTTGTTTAATGAAAGCAACCTTGGGTAACATTCACCAGCTCCGAAGTTAGGCGCAATGTTGTTTTTTCAGTTCTCCGGCGTTTTTGCTGTTTTAGAGAGTACATCTAGCGCAGTTAATACAGTAGCGCCAAATAAACCTATCTATCAGCCATAGAGCGATTCCATATCGTAAACAGATTTGTAATTATTTCCGATAGTTGCAAGAAGTCTTCATGGATTTATCCAACACTAAACTTCGCACATGCGTGACTGGCAGTACGCCAACGCTGCTGCCTCATCAGGCGTTACTTGTGAAGGCAGCGTACTTAAGCTCTACTCAAATTCTGAAGGGAGTATGTTAATCGTAGTGAAACACTGCTCGACAAAAACGCTATGGGCAGCGTCATCAGGACAATTGCTAGCCGGACAAACGCCAACAGCAGTTGTGTCGGTTGGCATTTGCCTCAGCTAGAACCCTGAGCAGCAAGCTGTTATTTTTCAACAAGTATGCAAATGCAAACGTGTAGACATTTTATTATCGCGTCAGTTCTTGATAAATTTTCAAGTTCGACCACACAGAGCGGTGCAGCTTATCCGAAGGCGCGTGGGCCTTACACGTGAGTCCCAACTCGGCCCTGCTAGCCTGGCAAAATATCTGGCCCTGAGTAGTTTACTCCTACCACGCAGCTCTTGCCGCTCATGTTACGGACCATGTGAAAGCCATACACAGGCCCGTAACTTAAGGGGAGGGGGGTTGAAAATTTTTCGCCCTCCCCAGGAAAAATGTGTTGGACATGCGTAGATTTAAAATATCCCCCCCCCAAAAAAAACTGTTCGCCCCCCTCGTGTCCCAAGCTGGTTACGTTCTTGGCCATGCATGGACCTTTTCGGAGCTCACACACACCCAAACCTTTGCTTTGGTACATCAAACGTGCAGCACCAATGGGCAATGACAGGTTATGTCAGAAGTTTTCATGCTTGGCTTCAGCTGTTATCACAGGGCATGCGGCAAGGTGTTAGGTGAGGAGTGTTTGGGAATTTTTGGCGACAATTCACTCGAGGTCGCGGTACCACCTTGAAACAGCACCACGTGTTCAGAACCAGACCACGCCCATTGTTGACAAGCACACGAGACGGGGGACTGTAGCGATGCTCACACTACACCAGCTCCCGCGATGTAGATATGGTTTTATTATTATTATATGAAGTTAGGCGCAATGTTGTCGTTGACGTCCTCAACGCAATGTTCGAAGCGTGCCACGTGTAGCAGCAGCTGCTGAACGCAGTACCTGATACACTTTCTAAACAATTGCATCTGTAAAATTTTACACACGGGCCGCTACAAGTGCCTGTGAACTAAAAAAGCATCGTTTGGTTAAAACGTGTATTTTTGGTACATAGAGCTTACATGTGACGCAACAATGAGCGAATGACCCAACAGCAAACAATAAAAACGGTTAACAAGAATATATGTCGTTGTTTGGTGGAATAATGTACGTCCTAATGAGTATTAAGAGCAAGACCAAAACTTCACACACTGACTACTGGCTAAAGGAATTTTCTCCAAAATCTAAGACGTCTCGGCAAACACTCACAAGTGATCATTTACGCCACTCGATCATAGCAGGCAATATGCATCAACTCACGTTTCAAGATAATCGTTCACTTCGTAACTTGCAAAACCAGACGGGGAAGAAATTTCGCTGCATGAGCTGAGAGTAAAAGATTCGTGAAACACCAATTTCGTTCGTATTCTGATCCCACAAGCGATGGTGCGCTGGGATTCGCGGGGGGTGGAGGGGGTGGGAGCAGCAGATGAACACGACAGGGCGAAAATTAGTTCGAGGGCACTTAAAGCGCGACATGAAGAAGTAGAAACTATGAAACATAAAAGCAGGTGCTATGTGTGGAGCAGGGGTGCTGAACACGCGTGGCTCGTCACTAACACGACATTTAAACATCACACATACAGAGCTAAACAGCAGCGGCTTTGCAACAATGTTGAACTTATCAAAAGTTAGTAGCAAGCGTTCGTAAAATTTCATTGTTGGTTGAAACCGGGGCCAGGCAATTAGGAACGGTGCAACCTTAAAAGGCAGAGATAACAGGAAGAAAGCCACTCGCATAGAATACTTACTGGTACACTGGAATATCAATTTCAATTCCCGTCCGTGCTTTCTGACCCCAGAAGTGCAAAAAATACCACGAATCTAAACGACAGCTACAGATAAACTACATTATGGCATGCACCTAAACATCGGAACTGCAGTTCAGCATCAACAAATAGCAAGTACGAAATACGTAGTAGGCTGGCGGGCTTCTGAATTCTTTGCTTATCAACATGTAATTAATTTCTTTTCCACAACACGCATGGGCACTTGCCTCTTTTTTCAATGTGACAAGTGCGCATACCATTACTTACAAGCATTTGAGGGAGAAAAGTGTATGTGTTTTAAAATCGCCGCTGACTAGTTGAGCTTACAAGTCAGCAAACTAACGAAGTACACGCGCGCCCGTTAAATACTGTGGCTGACGTGGACATGGCTTCGCTATGGTTGGCTTCACACAGTTGAACCTTGTCACGAGTAACAAACGCAGTGCCGCCACTTTCACCTACAAAGCCTGGTGGCGATAAAGCAGCGGCACACAATACACAAAACACGCCACAAACGATCAGATTGCAATCACCGACATACGTCGCTAGGCGTAGTGACCTCACAAAGATCCGCAGCACCGTAGTTTGTCAACACAGGTGAAGAAAAGGATAAGACTGCCGAGTGTGCTCGCACAGTGATCACATTCGCAAAGTCCGCACTGAACGACTAGGGAAGCTTAAAAGGATGCAAACATCACTTTTTTTCATGCTCAGCGTTCGCAGGTCTAAAAACAGCTGAGATGCAGGTGCCGCGCTTAGACCAAAGGCTTCAGTGATGTTTTCATCCCTTGCTGGTGAATGCATGCGACGTCCGTAATTCACCAGTCGCTTATTTTAGACCTGCGGTTAAAGACATGAACGCGGAAAGTTCCAGCAGCAAGCGGAACCATTCCCGTGGGAGCCCTTCAGCAGTTTCACACAAAGTTGAATTTGCACGGATCTGGTTGTTTTCCGCAACTGACCTGGACGCACGTGATAGTTTCACAACGTATTTCCATGCCTGGAGTTTTAATGTGCGTTTTGCTTTTGGGGTTGTTCACGTCCAAGAGAAACTGCGAAGGTTTGATTGCCGGTTAGGCATTTCTTATATTTGCGCAATGCTTTCGGGCTGACGAAAAATCGGCTTCTTGCATCCGGTCAAACGGCTATTCAATGTAAAAATAGTAAATTTCCTCTTCGTCAGTGTTTCTTTGTCGGGCCAGGGAAACGGCCGAGGAGAGCTGCGGTGTTTACAGAAAGCTTGGTTATCGTCGGGAAAACGGAGCAATAATGTTACGATGTTTGAACTGCATCGGAATGTCAGGAACCGAAACACGTGGCAAGGTTTTGAAAAAGACGACGTTTGCGAACAACAAAAGCGCAGTACAAATAAAAAAAAACGACTGAAAACAAGTCGTGAAGACTGGTGTTACTTACCGTTTCTTACTCAGTGGGTTTTCGAGGGACGCAGTGTCGGTTTTAAGTGAATATACATCTACTGGTGCTCGAAGCTCGCTGATAGCGTTTTTATTGCGGCATATGGCAAACCGCAGCTGTTTTGAAAACGAACACAACGCTACTCACCTAACTTTGCCAGCAAACTATGACAAAGCGTGCGTTGTATAGGAGCACCTTCACGACCTGTCACGTCTTTTTCTCCGGCACGTCAACAACTTTAAACGATTTCGCGCAGTCCACAAAATCAGACTCTTGAAGCTTACGCCACATTTCGACCATTTCTTCGCTGTTCAACTTGTGCAAAGTCATGATCTCGTGGTAGATGCAAATGTCTTTCGGACGATTAACGCCCCAGCTTTTGAACCCCTTGTGATTCTGAGGTTTCATGCCCAGTTTTTTCAAACACACACCAAGGAAGGCGTCGTCGATTGGTATGATGGGCGTCACTTTAGTTACTTCGAAGATTTTCTTGCAAACCAACGACGACATGAGAAACCCGCCGCCGGACACGTACGGCGGGTAATACTTCTCACTCCAGAGGTTCGTCGAAACGTAGTACTTGCTTTTCGGGTTCGTAATACGAGGCGACGGGTAGAGCACGCTGCCGGCGAACAAGTCCCTCGCCTGCTCGGAACTGAGAGACAGCAGGTAGTCTACGATGTTTTGTATGTTTACAAAGACGTCATCGTCACCCTGCATGCAAAATATAAGCGTGTTTGAACTGACAACGTACTCGCGACGCAAACCGTGTATTCGCCACACAAAACACACTTGAACTGCTACATTAGTGCACGATAAAGAGGCTTCCTGCCTGGAGTTGGAGGAAAAGGCCAGGTCCAGTAAACAACCTAGGCCGCCATTCAGCCAACAACGCGCAGACCTACATAAACGAAACCGGCGAAATGAGCAACAAATGGAAATCACAACAAAAAGACATAACACAAAAAGGGTGAGTAACTCGGCAAAGTCTGCTGTGCCAAGCCAGCCTTTCTTTGCCGACTTGGATATGATTAATATTTACAAAAGCCATGTCTACACAGCCCGTCGTCTGCTGGTATGCGCATGAGAACACGAGGTGCAGCAAACTGCCGAAAGGCAAGGTGGCCCCCCTTGAACGTGTCAAACGAGAGTCGAGTACTAAATTCTCGGCACAAGTATGAAAAAGCTTTCGAATATCAACTGTTGTTGCAACACTCCATTCTTCACGCTAATCTCTCGAAGCTGGTGTTGAAACTGGACAGGAATGTGGCGAAAAAGTGAAGCCAGAAGACGAATCGTCAAATCATGTAGTACATCGAACTCCGTGACCTGTTCGATATCGTTTTTCCGTTGTTAAATTAGCAGTTGACAAACTATTATCAAAACAGCAAGACTCAACAACGATGCAAGAGAAAAATGGCCTTCGCTACGAAAGGAGTTGGGCATCGCATGTGAGAACAGCATAGCCAGAAGACGAATCGTCAAATCATGTAGTACATCGAACTCCGTGACCTGTTCGATATCGTTTTTCCGTTGTTAAATGAGCAGTTGACAAACTATTATCAAAACAGCAAGACTCAACAACGATGCAAGAAAAAAATGACCTTCGCTACGAAAGGAGTTGGGCATTGCATGTGAGAACAGCACGGAACCCAGGAGTAATTCACTTTGAAGCGTGGCGCCGGGATTAGCTTTTAATGTGAAAGCTACAGTCGAATGGTACGCATAAGCCACCACCATAACGTAAAGTCTACCTGAAATTGAAAAACCAAACGAAATTTTACCAAACATTTTTGGCATACGTGTATTCAAATACCATGGCAATCAGACCTCATTCTCTAGATATGCCGTCACTGTTTTGTTTTGTTTCGTGAAAAAATGCGATGTTTGTAGACACAACGAAAAACATGCGGTCTGGGGAAGATGAAGCCAGCGCTTGTTTTCACGCGAACTGATTATTTCAGATTATTCCGGTAACCTCTGCATATCCGTGACGAATGTGAACAGTTCATACAAACTGTCATATGCGGACAGGCTGAAAGCTTGTCGCCACAGAGAAAAAAGACCTTGCAACCCGTTCCACCACCAATTGCCCAGTGGCTAGCAACCAAAATAAAATCTAAACAATCGGAACGTCGGATTGAGTTGATTTCTATCAATAATTTTAGCCAAACTCGCACATTACAGTGTGACACAAACGGGTCAGACAACGCATTGCTCTGCATACGCGTTTTTATTTGTAGAAAATGGCCTTTAGAAGGAAAAAAGTGAAGTCGTCAAGCACTCTGCCAAAATATACCTTTAAAATTACAACGTACTTTCAAAAAACACGCGTGAGAAGCTCCGCTGGTAGAAGCCGAACACTCCAACGTAACAGCTTTCCCGGAACAGACAAGTATTGAGCATGTTGTATCTCGATAAAACACAAAAGGTTTGTACCTCGGTTTCCCCGAAAATAAAGCCGTAACTATAAAGCAAGGCCTAGAATGTGTTTCTGTCGATGAGTATAATTGTAAAAAAATATTGTCATTGGCATACCACTGTACCCAGACACATAAGTGAAAACTTAATGCTGCCATTACGAGCACCATTGCTACAATGGATTAATATGACAGGTGGTAAGAGCTCGGCAGTCAGGTCGTTTAGCTCGGGCCTCGAAGTCGATTTTCAAGGTCACAGCAGTGGCGCTGTAGTCTCGACCAGGATTACAGGCATCTCATCTTCTACGTGCCTGCCGCTTGGCGTCACGCTGTCGCTCAGCGATCCGGAACGCGAAGATGCGCTTAGCAGCAGGTTCAAATCAAGAAAAAGATTGCTGTGAGAAGTAGTGGCGGTTCTAAGGGGGGGCCTGGGTGGGCCATTCCCCCCAGATTTTTGACCGGCCCCTGTTTGTACTCCCATTTTTTTGCTTAATTTCACGTTCAAGTTCGTTTGATTGACGTATACAGCAGATCCAAGTTTCAGCCAGCAAAATTTTACACGATTTGAAGACTTCCTGGCGACGGTTCTGACGATATTCACATGCTTATGTTGGATTTGATACCGTTAATCGTAGCAAACCAATCTCCATTATAACGGGAAATCGCCATGCAGGAGAGACATTTATGTTGGCCCACCTACTTTTTTCCTTGGCGCCGCAGTGGCCCCCTTCAGTTTTTTCATTGTAGAATCGTCACTGGTGACATGTCTGCTGGAACAAAATCTGTCGAACTTTTTGCAAGAAAAACAAAACGCGACTGAAACAGAATTACGTTATTTCTAGATCACCTTGCAGATCGTTCACTTGAGTTTAAGTAGCTCGAGGAGCTCACAACGAGATATTGAGGATGATAGATGCTGAAACGTAACAGCTACTAAAACTACATTAGGCACTTCGAACAACAGTACGTCACATTTTCTGGCCTAAATGCAACTCTCAAATAAAAAGTGGCACCGAACTTTGGAGCAAAACATTTTTTCAGGAAGCACAGGCAATCCCGCAGCAAGTGCCTTTTGTAGTTGCGGAGCGGATGGTGAGCCGACCCGGACTTCACAAGCTTCCTGGTAAACATTTTGCCACGTTTGAGAAAGGATATTCGCAAAGATACCACGACGACCTCACAGACTCATGCGACATGAGTGGCGAAAAAATTGTAGGCTAACAGCAAAGTTGCCAAGACTCTTTGATGTGGTGTAAAGTCGAGTATCTATTAGGCCACCAAACAGGCGGCTTCAAAAGGTAGCGCCGGACCTGCGATAGCGCCAATCCCCTTGTTGAGCGAGACTTGGCGCTGCTGACGAACAGCAGGAGGGTGACTTAAGAGCACTCTCATGGACGGAACATGTTTTTATTTCGATCTCTTAACCGTTTGCACCGGATGATCTCATTGTAACTTCCCTTTCTATGATGCTTTGATAACAAACATCAGCGCGTAGGGCGACGTAACAATCGTGGGCGGGTGCTCCGTGTCTTCTTTTAAGCATCGTGAACAGTGACCACGTTGCTTTCACAAGATTTTGCCACTGACTGTAGTTTGTAGGATCGGATCACTGGATACAGAGTAAGCGACCGGACTTGTTTCGAAATAAAAATATGTTGTCTGGTAAAACCGGAGGTGGCTTCGTCCACGTGGACGTTAATTCGCGTTTTGAACCAAAATATATTTTAGTACAAGTCGAGGTTTCGAGCGGCCTTTCAACAGAACAACTTTTATATTTGACAGCGTTGGCTTCAAGCTTACACGTCAACTCTAAAAGTTTGACGATGCACATCAGTTGATAACATATCTGGCCATTCAGTGCAAAGATGCATTTAAACGCAGACCAGAATTACACGTATCAGTCTGTCTTAAGGTTCTCGCCTATTCCTGCGCGCTTTTTGCTGTACTGCTCGTTCCACTGCTTGGCCCTCAACGAGAAGGGCAAACCCTAATGCAACAGTTAGACTACTGAGCTGGAAAATCCTTTGGTTGCCTCACAGCCGTCGTGTGGATAAAAAACGCATCGCCCTTGCGCTTGCCAGTGTTTTGCGATGGCCGGTCTGCTTTCTTTAAGCTGTGGTCATCTATTTGTGCTCACAAAGCGATATCCAAAGAGAAACGACGGTTCGTTTTGAAAAAACGCTAGTTGCCACCAACTATAGTTGAGCCTCTTTTCTCCAAGCTTTCCCGCAACCGGTTGACATGCTTTAGATCGCGCTTCCTTACGTTATGAACACTATACCGTAGAAGTCATCAGGACGATCATAGGCAAATTGTCCATATTAACAGCTACCACTTCACTTTTTCATCTAAAATACAAGCATTAGCCTTCAATTTGAAATGATCAAGACAGAGTAGTGTTTCTGCAATCAATGGTGTTATTCAGCATCTAAGGCTCCATGTTTTGCTTTATGTTTGAATAAACGAAGTCAGCGACAAGTGGTAGTGACAATAGCTTTTAGCTGCAAATCGTGACTGCTGATAACTCATATGAACGTTGATGACCAAATCTAGGGCTGCTTTCTTTTTCAAGTATGTATTGCTTAGAGTTTGTAAAGTGGCATGCGTACGCATACCAGATGTCAAGCAGCACTGCATTAGCAATATAACAGCGCAAAGCAACGGTGCTATCTCGACGGGTATGAGGAAGAACTCAGCGGGTGATGCGCGAGTGAGTTTCGTTTGCTGATCGACGCAAGTGCAAGTGATCGCAACGTGTAACTTTAACGAAAAAGCGTTCTGCTCAGCCGCCACTGAGATCTGCGATCTGTAAAATTCATTATTGCGATGAAAATCTTTCCCAGTATGTCTACTGCGTACCTCGGGAGCGAGAATAATCGCTGATTTGTCCGCGTTCAACGCTTTGGACAACCACTGCAATCCCGGGAGGCCAAAGCAGATCTTGCAGCATATCACCGTCCCAGTGCGGTACCAATGCAGAATTTCCATCTTTTGTTTCACTAAACATTTCCCCGTTGTCGGAAGTAATACAGTCATTTGACTGGCCATTTAAAATAGGTGCAGTTTCTACTTCTCACAGTACGAACGGCTGACACGGACAAACTTCTTGAGCGCTGTTACGCTCTTTATGAAAAAGACTCTAGTTCCACGACGCATGAAGTTGCATTCTGAGTAACAACCTTTTATTGTTAACTTCCAAGCAATAATTTGCTTAGGGCGCCGCCACTTACAGGTAGATTATTGAGTAGGTGCAGGAAGGAAGATAGATTAACGATGTCAGTGCTGGTTGTGTTTCTTGTGGAACGGATGTTGGCAAAAATTCAACCGCACAAGGGCCTCCATGCATGACATAATATTATAGCGGCTTGTAAACAGTTTGTTATCGCGTATACAGGTTTACCAGATGCTTGACAAAGAATATGGCAAATGTTTGTCCAGTTTGTGGCAAATTTTTGGCAAAAAAATTGACAATGGCAATGTATTTGGGAACACTGATTTTCGATACTTAATTTTTTTGCAATTTAGGTTTTGCCATACTTTCCAATTTTTAAATTTTGGCAATTGAACTGAAGTTCCACAGTAAAGCACAGTACCAGTCAGTAACTATGTTTCGTGGAAGCTGGAGGGATCGAAATGATAATTCACAACGATTAATGTTGAGCTGTATTTTCTCTCTGAAAAGTTGGGGTTTTCATTTGATAAATAATTTAAAATGAATTGTTTCGTCGATACTCACAATCGGTATTTCAAAAAACGGCAAAAATTTGGCATAAAAAATAGTTGCCAAAAAAAAGGCAAATTTTTTGGAAAACAGTTATTTTTGCCAATAAATATGCCAAATTGGGCAAACCCTGCGCGATGTTGTTGAACGTTGTCGACTGTCAATACCACACAATACTGTTTGTGCGTGTCGTCTGCGCGTGGTCACGTGACGGTTTCCAGCCAGAACCTCGTGTTACTTGCAGCCGATATACGTCTTCGTTTTTCTACTCCGCGACGTGAACCACGCGGTGTTCATCAAGAACCTTTTTCCCAGTCACTGCGTGCTGTTTAAAGAAAAAAGCCGGAGAAACAAACAAACAAAAGGCAACTGTTTGCTGGTTCGTAGATAGCTTCTACACAATAGGTCCCAACAGAACCGCCGCCATACATTCTTCAACAGGGGGCCTTGACATTCTAAAACTTGACAAAAACTCAATTTTTATAGTGTTTCATATTTCAATATGGGGGGACACTGAGTTTTGTTTAGGGGGGGATAAGCCCACCAAATCCCTCCCATGGCGATGGGACTGGGTTCCAAGCGGTAATCCCTACGGTGTTTTCAGACGTTCTGCATTAGGCCTGGCCACCCCCGACTTGCGAGCCGCATGGGCTCTTATGTAAATATTATTAGGTGGTTTTAGGTTTCAGGGTTATGCTTTTGATTCCGTTTGGGTCACATCCGTAATGCATGAAGTTGTCTCTATTCAGATGTCAGAGTCCAAAAGAAACAAACATTCTACATGACAACCGAAATCCACCACCATCAACCTTTCGGCTGCGATACACCTGAGGGCGGGATTTTATCATATATTTTATATTACTGTACCTGGAAGGCCTATATCTTTTTTCTCTATTGAAAAATTTTTGCAGTAGTATGTCTTTCTAGCCTACAAGCTAAAATAGGTGGATCGGGAGAGGACTTAAATTGATTCCTTCCCTGAAAAATGTTTATTATTCTTTAAAAATGAGAATTACTTATATTTTCGGCTAAAAGCCTATTCAATCAAGCTTATCTGTATGCCGAAGTTCCTGCGTCTTGCTAACAATTACTTCTACATCACACTCGATCACTCATTCAATGATAAGAATGCTTTCATTTGTTGAGAACAGCTTTATTGCATCAACATTTTCCTCAAAACTTCATTTACGGCTTTGGGAATTTCCCTTTGCGAAGTCATTTGAAGAGTCGTTCTTACCAGACCGCTATTGCTGATCCTATCAAAAACGACGGTCCTCACTTCGATATTTTTGCCGAAAATATTGCTGCTATCAATACGGCAATCTGATTATTTACTCACTAAACACGTATAGACGTAACAAATGTTATGATACGATGAGCAGTTATTGAGCTATGGACGAAAACGTGATTTTCAGTGATAACGGTCTCAATACGCCTATTCATCAAAAAATAAAGGCGTGATCTTTACTGAAATGGCATAATGTTATTCTTTACCCCTCAAAACATGGGGATAGACACCAAATTATTTTGATACCATGCATAGTGACTGAGATATTGACGAAAGAAGGATTTCCCGTAATGGCGGCCTTAATTTGCATATTGGGGAGATGGCCCAAGGATGATAGAGTGGCATCATTCAGTTTCTTAAAGAGCATACCTCGGAGGTATAGAAAGAGCAAAAAAAAACTTTGTACGGACGGTATTGCACGCTTATCGGTCCCTGCCACCGGACTATATCGTGTTTATTCGTGTACTAAGCTGCAAAATTTTGTACCAATTGTTCAACTTGAAAGTCGGAGAGCGACTTACACACACGAGATGTGATTTACACACGCACTGCGTGCAAGCGTGCTTGGTGGCTCGCGCATGCACATACACACGCGAGCGCATTTGCTGGAAACACGTGGCGTTAGTTACCATGTTGCGTTGAAGCGCGGTTTGCGCAAGAACATACACAAGCGATCACATTCACGTGACGCATGTTCGCGTATAAGTGCGTGCGCTTTCGTGGGTAGATGTGATCGCAGAAAAGGCAACGCAAAAGGAGAAACAGACGTGCTGTAGTGGACATACACACTGCACGTGCGATAACTTGCCTTGAATAATAGCGTAAAAGCTTTGCGCAGTGTCGTGCAAGACAAAGCATGTTTCGTATGATGCTGGATTCAAGTTCAAGGTCGTAAGTTTTTTGATGAAGTTCTTTGCGGTAACACAGTTATCGCGGAGAGCTAACACTGAACTTAACCCCTTATTGCCTGAACTACGTCGTATTGTTTAGTTTGCTGAAACAAAGCTCAAATTGTCCGCAATCAAAAAATATCCGAAGTATTAGTCATTGCATGGGTTATTATCACACCCGACACAAACACGTAGTTACGGATACGCAGCACGCGCTAATCGATCATCTTACGGGACGGATGTTGACAAAAAATCCAATCCGCACAGGGCCTCAATGCATGACATAACTCCACCCACGGAAGATTACGTCTGCAGCTCAAATCAAACAAAACGCGATCCGCTTAAACTTCTGTTTAGACATCACAAATGTCATGATAGCAATGGCATCAAACATGATAGCAAATGGCCTACATCTTTCTGCCGTCTGCGAGCCCCATATGCGAGAGAAAAAAAGCTTAAACACGAAGGCAATGATTACCTACAAAAGACCTGCAACAGTTGGGCAAAAACTAACAAACTACAAGCACCTTGCTTTAAGCAAGTCAAAGGTGCGTCAGGACCAACAACCACTGTGCACTTGTGGTTGCCATGAAAAACACAACAAATCCATGGTACCATTTTCTTCACAAATAATGAAAAAATACAAAACCTTCCCGCTGAACCAAAACTTGACATGTGCAAACTGGTATTTATGAAGCGACATATGCCGTCAACAAATATGTGGCCAAACAACAAACAAATTTGCCACGAGATGGTCATCGCACCACAGTAATTGGAAAAAAACTGATTACAAAGATGACTAAGACAAAATAGCCTTATCGCGGCACTAAGCCAGTGTTCCATGGAATCGTAAGAAAACCACCTATACATATGATGTCCTCCCCAGTGTGAAATAATTCTTGCGCCATTTTTTGTTGTTCTTCGACTAGTTTTGTTTTGACCTATTTCACCACCAGTGAGCTAGCTACGTCGATAACTGCCGTCACAGCGTTCTGCACTTGATTTTGAAAATGCTCCGTAGAATTCACCTGCGAAATTCCCGATAATGCAGTCACTCTTACGCATTCTACTCTGAGCCATAACGGCGGCGTGTTTGTCTGTTGCGTCGTTCGACAATTGGCGTCAGATGGTTATGGAGTTCCAGTGAAACCAAGTATTTGGCAAAGACGTATTTTCCAGCTTTTTACTTGTCACAGCTTGTGTTCTGATTTATATTCAGTTTAGTTTTGAGTGTGTTTGGTTTCCTTGCTCTTGCTTTAGTCCAATGGTCTTCAACATTTTTGTAAAATCGCCCCCTTCCTATAATTTTTCCGAAAATAGTATTCTGTTTTGAAAATAATTCAGAGCTAATGAAATATAAACGGGCAACCTAGTTCGCACAAAACAAAACGAATGCAAACGCGTTTTTAGAATAAATGTTATTAATTTCCAAAAGACAGCTCATTCCAACTGATGCGAACATTGCGATGGTCTTAATCTGCAAGCTTTTTCAAAGCAGGTTGCAAATTGGTCAGTTTGAACGGAGTTTCCCCGATTGTGCACATATCAAGGCGATTGCGGTATTTATTACTTGGCAGAAACCTTGCTCAGGAAAATACGTCGTGGGAAACCCCAGTAATATCAACTTCACTTCTGAAAGTTGTGACGTTCCTGGATGGTGGAATCGCATTCGCTTACGCTAGTTAGCTGGCAAAAAGCTATTTCACCCATAACTTTCTAAGCAGTGTAACTTTCGGCGTGATCTCCACAACAGAATGACTTCATAGCAAGCCTCAAACAACAGGTGGCGAAAAGGGTCTTTTGGAGTCTTTAGTTTAGCCAAGATTGGGTGCTTGGGCTTACTTGCTGGTCTAAGTTAAGGGCAGTCTGCATTGAGGAGTTGCCAAGAGTAGCCGCGCACGATTCTTTATTTGTTTTTTTTGCGTCGGGTAATTCTGCGCTCGTCCACGGCAAATCTTGGTCGCATTAAAACAAACAGACTCGTGCGCGGCTACTCCTGGCAACTCCATGTAGATTGGCCTTTACTCCTTTCCTAGCCTACAGTTCTGTTTCACTCTTTCATAAGCAGGGATGTGGCGCTAACAAAAAAGGTGTCGGAACGCACCCAAAAACTTGCCATTTTCAAAGAGCTTCGGACTAATCTTAAAGCAAAACATGAAAAGGGTGTAGGAACGCTGTTGCCACGCGTTCCCCCCCACTACACCCCTGGTCATCAGTCAGATGAACACAGTGCAGCTATATCCACAGACGCCAAAACACTCGAAGTGACCGAAAAACACGATAAGCACGTTCTACAACTTACGGCTAGCTGTTGCCTAGTTTTACCAGCTATTAATTTCTACGTAAATTGTCTTGTATCAGTCATGCTTCCTGTTTTTTTACAACAGAACACCTTCCAGTAGGACTACGTTGTTTTACTCAAGGTACTAACTACAGCTTATGAAACACATGATAATGGAATGCCATATTTTCTGCCTGCGAAACAATGGTTTAGCAATGCTTTACCGAAGGCCATCAAGACTTGTTTCAAGGCAATTTTGCTAATAATAACACATACGGTTGGATGGATTTGTGGCAGTTCATGACGAAAATTAACTGCGCCAAACTTGACGGCAACTTGCAATTCGCTATCGCCGCGAACATCGATGCGATGATTTAGTGCAGTAGCAATGTTATGATTGTTGGGCCAATTTTACTAACTTCACAGAAGCTTAAGTCTTCCTCTTGAAAAAATGGAGTTTGACCGATTGAGTATTTTCCGATATCTGTATCAGTGTTGCTTTCGACCACTATCGGTATAATAAAACTAATTAATGCATACTATATTTATTGAAGCTACAACAACTGATATTGATGTGATTTTACAAGTTCAGTTGCAAATCTGAAATAATAATTGGTTTGTTGCGACTTCTGACGTGCACTGTTTTGCCCATTACTAGAAGATTGCATATTAATTAGGCTGGGCGTGGGAAGGCAAGAAACGTGGTCTTGCAGTACTTACTTAGTTTGGTAAATGCTCTGTCCATTATGCACATAGTGCTTTACCTTTATGATGTTCCCAGTTTTGACTCTACTGTAGCTTTTAATGTACTTACCAAATATATCATGGCTAAGGTTAAATAACCAAATTCTTTAAAAGTTTGAAGCATGAGGAATGAATTTGCTTCTGAGTTAACGTCACCACCAAAGGTTGAATTATTTTGCAGTTTCAAACGCAGGAAGTTGATAAGACGAAATAAAGTTAAAATTTGTCAATTTAAAGTCAAAATTTCAAGTTTTTAGGTCAAAAGATCGGTTGCCCTATAATCTTCGTGAGAACCGCAATGCTTGCCTCCCAATCAGCCATGGGGGACGGAACCTTTTTCAAAGTGGGGGGGGGCATAAGTGATCGTCAAAATCTATAGAATGTTTTTGTTGTTTGAATTAGCAACTATGATGTCAGAAGCATTGAAAGGTGACGTCATTAACTTTTGGCAGCATGTTTTATGCAATGTTTTATAAGCCATCAATGACCCCTATCTACACTACACTCACTTGAGTATATCATTGTAACTATTTGTTCTTAGTCTTACGCAAAATTCATTTACAAGTAATGTTGCGATCGGAAATCCCGAGCGGCAAGTGCGCAAAGCTTCGCACCGTGGCAGCAAGCAACAATAGAGATCATGCTCGCAATCTCTCTTACTTTGGCTTGCTCGCGCTACATATATAATGGTGTTATTCTTCACGCATATCCCGTTCGTGGTGAATCACACAATCAACGCAACGCCACCGGGGAGGTTGCAACAACATCCCCTCCTTTCTACAACGAACCGCATCGATCGCACGTTCTTTGTGTGAAAGCGGAACTCGGCACGACCTCCACTCTGTTGCGATCGGAAATCCCGAGCGGCAAGTACGCAAAGCTTCGCACCGTGGCAGCAAGCAACAATAGAGACCAAATTGCTCGCAATCTCTCTTACTATTGCTTGCTCGCGCTACATATATAATGGTGTTATTCTTCACGCACATCCCGTTCGTGGTGAATCACACAATCAACGCAACGCCACCGGAGACGTTGCAACAGTAAGTAGCCTACACCAATACAACATGCACAAAGCTAAGGGGGCGTCTATGGGTGAGATGGACTTTCAAAATGATGATGTGAGATGTGGCAGTGAAAATATATGAACAATGACAAGGCCTTATAATAAATAATGACAAGGCCCACAATGAAAAGAGCCCGAGTTAACAACTAAGTGATGTGGAACCGTGGCTGGTGGCACAAATACGTAAAGCAAGCTCGCGTTTTCCAAGATAAATCGCAAACGAAGACACGGGTTAAGTCCGAGGAGCCCGTGTGCCGGAGTCGGCACGGGGCCGTTAAGAACACCAAGAACACAGCTTAAAAAACAGGCAAAAATGACACAGTATTAAAAGTTGCCCTAACCACATTCAAAATCACAACATTTCCACATCTAGAAAACAGAAGTAACATGACTGAACACTCATTCTGCACAGGACGGTTGCCAGCGGGGGGCCAGTGGTGCCCGGCACCGCATTTAAAATATGTGCCCCCAGTTTCATGTTTGCCCCCCCCCTGGTTGCTACATACATCCGTGCCCCTCCTTGTGGTCTCAATTCCTCTGCTGCGAAATCCTGGCGACGGGCTTGATTCTACAACTGTATTAGATACCGGAACGCAAAGATAAGATAAAGCAAGGATGCCAATTGTGTTGTCAATGCAAAAATAGAACATAGCTATTTAGCAGTGATGGAGTCTCGAGACTTGGTCTCGGTCTCAAGAATCGTCCCGAGACCCAATTTTGCGAGTCTCGGTCTCGAAGGCTACAGGTCTCAGTCACAAGCCTATTGTCTTGAGACTTTGAATATTGCAAGGACATGGCTTTGCAAAACTGTAATTCAACGAGTTTTTCCTCTATTGTATTTGCAGGTAAGAAACAATGAAAACAGGTCGGAAAAATGCGAGAAACTCGAAAAAAATCAACATGGGAAGTGGTGACATTTTTTTGAAAAATTTCGGGAAAATCCACAAGTTTTGAAATCTGAGTCTCGGCCTCCGAATTTTTTATGAAGCCTCTGTCTCAAAGTTTTAACGAGGTCTCGGTCTCGAAGGTTACGGTCTCGACTACATCACTGGTATTAAGTGTTGCCAATGCGAAAAGAAAACACAATTGAAATTTATCTGTCAAGTATTTCATTTTGCGTATAAGATTCAATAAAGTTTCGCTATTTGGAATGTTGTTAAAACGCTTGAAATTACACCGAATTACAACAGTTTTTCGATGGTGTGGCACGAAATTTTTCCTACACACAAGCATGCAAAATTGCACCACCTGGCAACACTGTTCGATTACACCAATGTGGTAAGCAATTACGAGAAAGGTGACCAGATTGTGCGCGGTGTGTTATGCCAAACATTTACGAAATCCTGCCAAATTACAAATAATAATGCCAAAATACTGGCAAAATTATGCAAAATTTCTTCATTAAACGATTTACTTTAGCAATGGACCCAATACTAACTGTGTTAGTTTTTATAAGTGGAGGCACAGGCCCCCAGAAAAAAGAGAGGGGCCTAGGCCCATGCGGCCTCCCCCGGTTCTGCCATCTATGCAACCAGTCACAATCTCAGTGGTCTTGGATATTTAGTGCAGTGAAGTGTTTCACAGAACCATTTTACAGTAGTTTGACTGATGCGTGACCAGTCCGATATGTGCTTTATAACCTTTGTTACGAAGTATGGAGTCGAACATGCGTCAAACGCTTGATTCCAGAGTAACAAATATTGTTTTTTGGAATCAAACATTTGAGTATGTTTTAACCTGCAGAAATCGCCTCCTGGAAACCGATATCGCCCCCAAAATCTCGTACACCACAAAATCGTCCCCACAACACATGAAATCGCCCCCAGGGGAGCGATTTCGCCCACTTTGAAGACCACTGCTTTAGCCTTTCAACTTTTCACCTGTACGCATTGCTTGCAGATTTTAGGATTGAAGAAGTGTAGTGTTACGTAAAATCGCTTTCCCATTAAAAATTTGACGATTTGTTTGTCACGTTTTTGGAGACTAGTTGTTCAAAATTCATAGATTTACATTTATGAACTTGTGCAGGTGCTACAAACAATATGCGCAATATGCAAGCCTCTAAATAAGATATAGCAAGGAAGAAAATAGTCGTGTGATACAAAAATAATGTTCATAAAATGTACATTTTAAAAATTTCTATTGATTGCAAAGGTTGGAACAACAGCTCTCATGTATTTACAGAGATTATTCTGGTTTACTGTGTATAGCATCAACGAAACGTGCAACATTTCCATGCACACAACACGCCGAAATAGCAAAGTTGTTCACTGAAAAGTGTTTGGGAACAAATCCGAGGCTCTGACACCATTGCTGTTTGGTCTGAGTGTAATTTTTCCATACATAAATATTTGAAAACCAGCACAATTTGATTGACATCTGCGTTGCCATGTACAAGCAGTGTTTTCTAAGTCGTTTTACGGACCGATTCCGTCTTTAAATTTTCAGTCTCTCAAAATACACTAAAAACTCGCTTTATGACGATCTCGGTATTCAGATGTAATAGTTGCGGTCTCTCACAGTGTCGTAATGATCACCAAAGTCAAACTTTAAAAACCTTGGACACGGAAGCTGTCGAAGGCCAGAGGAGTAATCACGTGAAAGATTGACGGAACCAGATAAACTGAACATTTCAGTGGGTGAGTTTGGGTAAGTGGGTATTGAGTTGGAGTCATTAAAGTGGGGAGTGTTGCGATCGGAAAGCCCGAGCGGAAAGTGCGCAAAGCTTCAAACTGTGCCAGCAAGCGACAATAGAGATCACCCGACGAGATCACTCTATTATTGCTTGTTCGCGCCACACATATATGGTGTTGTTCTTTGCGCACATTCCGTTCGTGGTGAACCGCGCATTTCAGCGCAACGTCAGCGAAGTGGTTGCAACAGTAGTGTCACGTTTTTCACCGCTGTTGTCTGGTTCTTTTGCACTTTGAAGGTCAAAACTATCAACCAGACTGAAACAATCAGAACAAAAATGCATTGCATTTGGTTAGTGATGATTGTCTCTTCTTTGTACTGTTACAAACAACTGTGAGCAAGAAAATTCATCTTAAATTCATTCTGAACGTTGAAGTGCGCACACTGCAATGAGTTTATCTAGGATTGCATCTCATGAAGTATGAAAAGACGTGAGAGCTGTTGTTCGAACTTTTGCAATTACTTTTGTTTTTTATAAAAAGAGAACTTTTGACCTCAGTTCACTGCTGGAACAGGGGTAATGCACTGTCGCGATCGAAAAGCCCGAGCAGCATGTGCGCAAACCTTCACACTGTGGTAGCAAACAAAAACAGAGATCACTCAACAAGATCACTCTCATTGTCACCATCAGGAAGTACAATCAACTGTTCAACAGATTCACAAGCATTGTTAGAGGTCACTCACCAAGATCACTCTATTATTGCTTATTCGTGCCACATATTTATGGGTGTTATTCTTCGCGCATATCCCGTTCGTGGGTGAATCGCACATTCAACGCAGCGCTAACCGAGATGTTGCAACAACACCTAATATGGACCCTTCTTTCTGCATCCCTGTGAACGGTTTCTTGCAAACAACATTTTGGGACCAACAAATTGCTTTGGTTTGACAGGGATCGGAAGAAGTGTTGGAAGGAAAACCGTTACAAACACAAATTTTGATAAATGGATTCCACTCCTAATTGCGAAGAACTTAGTAAAACCGGACATTTTCAGTCAATGCAACATGCAAATAGGCATCCCACTGGTAAAATTCAGAATCAAGGCGAATCTTTGTAGTTGTGAATGTACCTGCAAACGCCCATCAAACGTACGCGAAGCTGTTACTCACTTTGAAAATAAACTTGGTTTGGGGACAATATGTCGTCATCCATCTCATAAACATGATGTCTTTAATTGTCAAATTTCTAAAAGAGTCATGAAAGTCCCCTTGGATGATGTCATGATATTCTTCTACTTCTTGTTGTAAAAGGGCTTGTTTTTTGGAATCAGCAGACATTGCCACAAGAAATATCCTAAAAAAAACACAATGGACATATTTACCTGATTATAAGCGTTACTATGCGATGGTATTCATTCAGTTTCAAACCCACATTTTCTCTCGGGAATGTCGTGGGTTCAATAGATCTAGTTCTCAAAACACCTCATGTTTTTCAGCATCTACTGATAACTGTGCAGGTTCCACACTGAGGTGGAACCAAGCCAGGTCGGACATGCGATTACGCCATCTGGTCCTTGACTAGGCCCTGCGGCAGAGGTTCCCAAACCTTTTCCTGACCACGTACCCCTTCAGCATTTTGACAGATGAGCATGTACCCTAAAATTTCTTATGACAAATTATTTTGTCGTGATTAATCACCGATATATATCTACTATTTAACAAAAGGGATATAATCATTTTTGAAAATAATATTCACTGATACATGTATAAATTTTTGGAAACAAACAACATAAAATATATTTTTCCCTTCTATTGCTAACCTTAAATGTACCACTTAATATAGGCAAATGTACCCCTAGGGACACATGTACTGCAAGTTGGTAACCCATGCTCTAGGCCATTTTACTGTAGATGTAGCCAGGAGGAACCACCTTGCTGACCTTACGTAGGGCATCTCAGTAATATGGATGCACCATCACGTCCAGCAGCTCTCATTCTGGGAAGTTGTTTTTTTTCAGTCTTAGACCAAAACGTTTTTGAAATCACTGAAAAAAATTAAGTCATTTCGGTCAGAATGTTTAAAAGTATAGGCTAACAAACACTGTTACGGCTAGTTTTAACACCTCTGTGAAACAAATGACCGCAATACCGCAGTGACCAAAATGTCTCAGCAAAAATGACTGAAATATCTAAGCGAAAAAAGACAGAAGTGCGTCGACATTCAAGGCCTTACAAATTTGGAACTGCTCACTTTGTCACATAGGGTTACACTATTGACTTTTCTACAATCTTGTACAGTTGCAGTCTAGTTACAGCAAGATGTTCTTTGGTAAGGGTTTCTTGGACCTCGGTCCAGTGATGGAAAAAGGAATAACTGTTTACAGTAATTTCAGCATTGAACAAACATTTCCCTCCTGGATGAATCAAACTTTGCAAACTAGTCATTAAGTAGCCACAAGCAGTGTTCTTGTATCAAAAGAAATTCAAATACTACCAAACAATTTTGCTCACAACAAAAACCCAGATCCCTGTTTCATCAAAATTGACTGCATGCTCTCAGGGTACTGCTGGTCTGCACATGTACTTCTGTGTCTGTAGATATTATGTGTTCATTAAACTTGAGTTTGACCAATTCACACAGGTTCTAATGCATAAACACATCAGCATGCTTATAAATTATTGTTACAGGTTTGAAAATATATTGCAGGCCTTGAGCAGAAGCTTAGGTTTTTCTTATGCATGCATCTCAGAACATTATAAAGTTCAAACTACAGAAAATGCCTTAATTCATGCCAGATGGTGTGATGCATCAGTCCAGAATGGGGAAGTTAAGCACAACACATGTCCTTTCTGATTGGTTGTCAGATCCCCATCAGTTATTTTCTTTGTTTCATGCTTGGAGCACTATTTGCACAAAAATTTCTAAACACAAGCGGTAAGTGTGAAGTGTTGATCAACAAAACAGCAGATTTGTATTTTCAGTTTTTGGTCAAGTCATCTTGAACAATTCAGTTTGGCCAAAATTCCATTAAGAAAAAGAGGAGTACTTGTTGAGTTTTGAGTTTGAAGGATTAAAATCTTGTTGTGTGGCAGTTCCAACTTCCAATCAAATAAAACACACTTTAACCATGGGCTAATTGTTGGTGATGACATCACCAATGCATAAAAAGCTTTTCACTGCACTAATACATCCATGCCCATGGACTGGACAGATCAAATATAACAATTTCAGGTTTGTGGGATGGGAAGGCCCGGCCATGCATGGACCCCAGCCAGCCAGCACGGGAAATATGTGCTCTGCCACTGTAGCTTATGATGCAACCACGAAAAGAATCTTTAAGATAGAGACCAGAAATTTTTCTGGTTGAAATTAATACTTGCCTCCATTTGCAGTGTTTCAGGAAAATTTTGAGTGATTTTTGTGTTTTTTCAAACAGGGTTGCAGAATCAGAGGTAAAATGTCCGACTGCGACCTGTCCAAAATTGACTTTGACCCCTTATCATAAAGTGAATAAAGTTTGGCTGTCAACAGACAGACAGACAGACAATTCTAGTTTATTTTGCATGGCCAACGAAAAGACCCGGAGGTCATCAAAGTCAGCTGACCATGGGTTAGTCATTATATGCTTACTCAGCTGTAACAGCAGCGATATGCAAAGGACAGACGCAACTTTAGAAAATTAGCAATGGCAAAAGAAAAAAACATTCATTGATAGTAAACTGATGCTTCAAGAAAAAGGCAACAACAACAAAGACCAAATAGATACAGAACATCCAATACACAGAACATTCACAAGGCACGTAGCGTATATCCAAGACCATAAGGATTAAGTTTGTTAATCACTATCAAGAAGGTATTTTTTTATCTGTGTTCGAAAACGAGTGGAACCCAGTAGCTTGATATTCAATTTAAGAGACTGCCACACTTCTACTCCTCTATACTGAATAGATTTCTTTCCGATATTTGTATTTACTGATGGTTTAAAGAAATTTTGATTAGAGCGAATTCGAGTATTGTAACTGTGGGATGTTTTCAGATATTCAAATAGGTTGTCAAAAATTTTCGGCAACGTTTTATGATTTTTTATCAACAATTTCGTTTTATGATTTTTTATCAACAATTTTTCAGGCAACGTTTTATCAACAATTTCATAGCAACTAGCAATCAATGGAAATCATGGTGCATAGCAAGAATTGCTTCAATAAAAGTTTCAAAAGAAATTGTACCATTTCAACAGGTATTCCCAATTTAGGAGTGTGATGTAACAAATAATCCAACTGGACTTCAAGAGTTTGAGTCGGACAAAAAAATCCAACTCCAACACTGACGCCTAGTGTTGTTAGGAATCCGACTCCAACTCCACCCAAAAACCTCCGACTCCTTGCAACTCCAACTCTGCAACCCTGTTCTGAAGCATGGGACACACTAATGACTTTACATTTAAACAATCATTTTTCTGAGTCATATTTTAGAGTGATATGTTGGCAAGTCTGAGACGACACTCTCAAAACTAAGACCTGCAGCCACAGAGATTAAAATAAGACTTGTCATGTCACTAAGACTCAACCATATCAGATCTCAAGACTGTGGCCCAAGTCTTTGATAAGTTAGAAAATCTAAACTGATTGCAATTTCCCAACACGCATTTTGACTGGGTCACAGCTCAGCAAAATGTTTAAGCTTATATGCTTAAATGTCTGTTAACTCAATATTTTATGGGAATGGTACCAGATTTTCCAGAATTTTTACAGTGTACTATTATATATATATTACATTTTTCTAATTCCCTGTCCTCTTAAAATGAAATTGGTACTGCCAATTTGGCAGTACATTTACTTGCAACAGAAAAATAAAGGAAATGTGGACCAACGCCTTCGCTCATCTTCAGACGAAGCTCAAAAGAAATAATCACGTTAAATATATCCTAAGTCATGCCTCATGAGTAAGCTGTACTCGAGTCATCAATGTTACAGAAAGTGGCTAAATCAATGTTGTTGTTTTCCTGGCATGCTCAGTTGGACCTGGATTTTTATGAATTCTATCTTTGTTTTAATTTTTTTCAATAAAAAAATGAGGCAACTTGCATCTGTCAAATCAATTTTTCTCTTGTCATGGTTACTGTAATATCTGAAATAATAAAAAACTATTTCAAAGATACTGCTAGTATGGTATCCTCCCATCACAGCGGTTAAAGGCATACACTAAATATTTGTTGCCATTGTATCGAATGCAAACTCACTCAATGATTCTTCCTACGTTCTTAGTCATTACAGCAAGTTGTAGGTCTGGGAAGTTTCTTGACCAGTGGCGTCAACCAGTTAGTTTCGATCTTCTAGTGAAATCATTTATTTCAGTAAATGTATTTTCTAGTTCCTAATATTGGTCCCAGTTTTTGTTTGTCGCAGCTTGTGTTCTTGGCATCAGTCAGTTAGTAAAGATGTTCTAGTCTGTTTGCCTTCTCTCTTGCTTTAGCCTTTCTACTTTTCACCCATAAGCTTTGCTTTGAAATTTCAGGAGTGAGGGTGCATAATTTTGCATGAGATCAATTTCCTATTGAAATTTTGTTGATCGATTTCTTGCTTACCCCCATTGTGGAGAGTACTTCCTTGAATATAGATTTGTGCAAGTTTGAATCATCACAAAAAGATACATGCGAAGCACAGTCAGCTGATTCCTCGAAAGCTTGCAGAAAACCTCTACAGAACTTTTAACTACTTGAAAGAAACAGGATAAAGGCAAGAATAACCAAGAAGTGATACAGATACTTATAATAAAATGTGGGACAGGAAGATACTGAAGTTAAACAAAGAATAAAGTACAAGTTTTCGGCATATTAGAAGTATATTCTTTTTATGAAACAATATGAATTTATAAAAATCCAAACATTTATCCGCAACTGCAATCATAACATAACCTCCAGAAAAATTGAAAACTTCATGAAATCAAGACATATGCGACCTATAATCACAAGAACCCATGTGACATTAACCAAGTTTTAGCACCTTTTCATTTTAATATATAAAAGCACAACAATCCAAAAATGTAAGAAAAAGATTAAGCTCTGAAAACCCTGTCAGCGCAATGCTTAGCAGGAGAATATCACTTGTATCCAATTCAAGAACATCTCATTTAAAAATAACCACACAAGATATGAATGTGCAAACTTTGATTCTTCTCACTACCTGCAACTGCAAAATAACCCTTCAGCTCACCTTCGCATGACAATGCCTTCAATATTTGCTTCATTGCCCCAAGTGGCTCTTATGGACTTTCTTCTATCAAATTGAGATGTTGTAGATTTTATAACCAACAGAAGAAACACTGGAAGAGGGTTTCCGTTTTCATCGTTGCATTTGTCAGGTTCATTGAAAACATAAGGATAGTACTTTTGCTGCAAAAAATACAAATAGGTGTCATTTAAAGAGCATGCACAAAAACACTGTGTCATAATAATTTTTATTGGCTCCTAAATGCTCAAACACAATATTCAGATGTAAGCAAGCTTTATTGCTCCTCATCAGAATGAGGAGGCCAACTGCAAGGCCAAAGTGTTTCGCTGAAGTTTTTATTGGAAACTAGGCTTGAGACCAAGTCTTTCGAGCCTTTGGTCAACTTCCTAGCGTTTCTGGATCGAGAGGTTATGATCTAAAACAAATTAAATAACACTTTGAGAGCCGGCGTACGATATATTCGTACTTCGATTTCGGCCTAAAAAACAGCAGTTTCCGGTTGCCTTACCAACGCCCTAGCTCTGCCGACGCTTGCACTAGACAGCTGTTCAAGGGCTCAAATGGATCGGCCAGTCTAGTAGATTGCACTCGAAAAAAATTTTTTGGTTGGGGGTTGCGGATTTTTTGTGACTGACGGCTTAGGGCCCAACCGCTAGGCCAAAGTGTTTCGCTGAAGTTTTCATTGGAAACTAGGCTTGAGCCCGAGTCTTTTGAGCCTTTGATCGACTTTCTAACGTTTCTGGTTCAAAACTTATGATCTAAAATAAACAAATTAATTAATTATCTAATTAGTCAAATATTTTTACTAACTTACATCATAACTTTTGAACCCAAAACCTCAGCAGGTCATCCAAAGTATGAAAAGACTCAGATTGTAGCCTAGTGTCTAGTAAAAACTTCAGCGAAATACTACCACCTAACGGTTGGCGCCCAGGGCCAGGCAAAGTGGGCCAAGGTGGCCTAAAAGTCCTACAATTATGACGTCACTCGCAAAAAACCCGCACCCCCCAAGCCTATAATTTTTCTTGAGTGCAGACTAGAAGACTTACCCTGTCTTTTGACGCTTCGACCAGGTCTGTAACCCAAACAGGAGCGGAGATATTCCTGCGCAAAGCCAGGTGTGTTTAGGCGCTTTTTTTCCAAAAATCCTCAAAAGCAGCCGGATGCCAAAGAGTTAATTATCTAATTAGTTAAATATTTTTATTATTAGAGATCATAACTTCTGAACCTGAAACACCAACAGGTCATCTGAAGTATCAAAAGATTCGGATTGTAGCCTAGTTTCCAATAAAAGCTTCAGAAAAATACTACCGTTTAACGGTTTGGGCCCAGGGCCAGGTGAATTGGGCCAAGATGGCCTAAAAGTCTTCCACTTATGACGTCACTCACAAAAAATCCACAACCCCCCAACCAAAAAATTTTTTTCGAGTGCAAGCTACAAAACTTGCCGCGCCTTTTGAGACTTTGACCAGGTTGGTGGTGCTTACCGGACCGGAGAAATTCCCACACAAAGCCACATGCGTTTCAGTGTTTTTTTCTCAAAAATCCCCAAAAGCGGCCGGATGCCAATGTGTTAAGCATCATGTTTCAGTATCTTCAACCAAGATGAAATCCTAAAACTTTGAAACTATCATGCCGTCTTTCAAGATTTTTCTGACAATGGCACAAGTCAAAGAGTATCTGCCGTTTATGCCTTTTGCACTAAGGTATAGCAATCACACAACTATTTTAAATCTTAGTGCAATAGTAGACATCCTGCATGTGTCTTATAGCTGCATTCAATAATTGTAAACCAGGCAATTTTTAATACTTGCAGATAAATATGAAATATTAGGCAAGAATCTTCAAAAAGTACCAACAAACTGCATTGCTATGAATTTACCTGTGAATAAATTAGTTGAGGCTCCTCATCAGGATCAGATATTTTCTTGTCTTTTTCTTCCAATTGTCTTGTACTTTGTTTGTTGATTTCTTGGTGTAATAAAAGCTTTTCGTGTTCTAGTTTTTGCACAGTGTTGGTGAGTTCAATAAATCTTACAGCAAAATAGAAGAGGTTTGATGCAAACAAAAAGCAAACAAACAATTTAAAGGCACCAATACGATATCTCCAGAAAAGGATTAATGGATCACCATTTCCATTGTTTTGTTTAGCAGCTCCATCTTGTACACCCATGATAATTTGCCAGCAATCTTAGTCTTTGAATCACCATTCCATAAACATGATAGTTCAGATTTGTCAGTAACAACACATGCAGTATTATATGGCAAGAATACAGGTATTTTAAATTATAAGGCAAAACACATGGCTGACTTCATCTGCAATTAACACGACTGGTTGCTAGCACTTTCTATTTTGCAATCACAAAACCTATTATATTTCATCAACTATGAAATTGAGTGAAATCTAGATCGAACTGTAAACAAATATGTAACACTTTAACACATCTGGTGCTGTGTGGCGTTACATGCCATCGCGAGTCACGAGATGACATGCGCTTTGACTTGCTCCTCAACACCATAAAATACACTTTGAATGTGCTACCAGAAGCATTTATCTACTATTTGAATTGACCACACAGACGGTAAACCTAAAACTTGTAATTGTTGATCTTCTATAGCATGAAAAACATTGGCAACAATCACAAAATGAAAATCATTATCCAAAAATAATCAGCAAGAAAGCGTCAGTTCAAAGCCACATTACATGATACATCTTATAGCTAGCCTATCAACGTAAGCATGAAAAGAATCTCTTTCATTTAAAATTCACTGAAAGATAAGCTAAACAATAGTCTAGAACAGCTATGTCTAATCCAAATGGCTTACTGAGCGAAAAATTATGTCACTGTCTTAACCACTAACCAGGGCCGCACATTGAATGACATATTTAATGATGGCTGCACATTGAATGGCTTACTTTGATCTTAGCCAACAATTTAGCTAATATACTGAAAGTTTTCAAATCCTAACTGCAATGGTAACAGACATGATAAAGCGGCACTGAGCACCACCTGTATCAAAATAAGGACAGGTTGTCAGTATGTAGGATATTTTTACTATAGTGAAAACCTAAACTGGGCCGCACAACATAGTTGATCTATAACAGTTGTTCTCAAAAGTTTTTTTCAAATTTCCCTCTAACAAATCCAAAACACTGCCTGTCAATTCCTCCCTAACAACAATCACAAAAAAGATTATGGTAAAAATTTCACACCACAATACCTATTGTGAACAAACAGAAGATGATTTTGAACCAAACAGATTCTTTTATTAGATCGGTCACTGCAAATACTCCCATCTAAACCAACCTTGTACAGTTAGCATGTGTGAAACAAACAAATGATAAGAACTTAAAGTTTTATCAACCACAGCATTTCCTTCCCAATTCCTTCCAGGGAATTTCTCCTAGGGATTAAAAATTCCGCCATCACTGAGCCAAGTGGCACTTGTTGTTTGAAAACCACTGGTCTAGAATTTGTGCCAGTTGTTCACAAGATGTCATGTATGACACAAGCGTTTTTTGGGTGACACACACGACAAGGCAACTAGAACTATGTATGACATACCAAACTTATCACTGTTAGTGTTCAGCCTGCAAGATATGACATACAGACTGACTAGCATAGTATCTGGTGTTGTACTATAAATGATGTTTGAATGTCTGGCAGTGGGGTTTGCATAAAATGGGCAAGGAAACAAAAAAGATCCATAAATGCCAAACTATCTGACATGTTACAAAAGTGATGATCGTTTTTTGTTTAGTTATCACCTCAGTTTGCTGAAAAAAAAATTTCAACTGGACTGACTCACTCATTTCGCACTTTCTGCACATGAAAGCACAAAATGCCGCTGCAGCAAAATTGTTGATGAGCTGGGGCTCCATGGCCTCTCCTGTGATAAAAATGCAGTCCGCTTCCCAAGACATTCAGTCATCAACTCCATTCTCAAGAGGTCATTGACCTGCACTGGTCTCCCATCTACCTTGGAGCCTTTCGCCCTGACTAACGATGGAAGAAGGCCGGATGGCCTGACTTTAGGCCCCTAGTACAGAGGCCTGAGCCTGGCGTGGGACACAACAGTTGTGGACACTTTTGCTCAGGGCCACTATAAAGACTCTGCCAGACAGGCTGGTTTTGCGGCCACAAAAGCTGAGGCTGCAAAATGCCAAAAATATCATGACCTCAAAAGCAATTACCACTTTCAACCAGTGGCAATTGAGACCACTGGTTAGTATGGCAAGTCCACTTCCCCTTTTTTGAGTGGTCTTACAAAGAAACTTGTTGATGTGTCTGGCGACCCCAGGGAGCGCCAGTGGCTCCACCAGTGTCTGTCCCTGGCTGTGGTCAGGGAAAATGCTGCCAGCATATTGGCCTGTGTGTGCAAGTTTGATCTAATTTTACCTGTTCTTTTCCTAGCTGCTTTTAACATACTGACCACCATCACTGCCTACCACTTGCCCCTGTATAGGTGTGTAGCTATTGCCTTCCAAATCCTCGTTCTTTCTGTAAGATTCATTGTTCCCTCAGTTGTGCAGTGTTACCTTGTGCATTGGTTAAATATCTTGTCGATCGCATGGCCTGTAATGAGAGTACAGCGTGGTTTTGTGATCAACATTGCTTGAAACCTCTGAGGCCCATTTAAGAAAAAAAAACTCCCATGTATATACAGATCTGAATCGATTTTCATATAGGCTTATCTATACAGAACTGTCAGCGCTCGCCCTACAAAGTTCGCCCTACGAAGTTTTTTGATTAAATTTAAGTCTTGGAATGTAAGTACGACGTGACATTATGATAAACTTGAAAGCTTTCAGGGCCTCTAATAGTGCATTTTTTTATGTCAAAATCCTGAAAATGACACCCTAAATTTTGAAAACCAAGATATGGTTTCACCTTGTTGTAGGTGTAGTTGTACAAACAAAGATGAGCAGAGTCACATTTTTGAGACTCCGACTCTGCTCCGGCTTTTGGCTTTTAAGACTCTTGCTCCAACTCCAAAAAAGTTTGAAACATCAACTCAGATTCTTGTTAACACTCTAAAAACTTCCAAGTAACTCATATCAAAAAAATTATGTTTATTTTACCTCAAGAGAAAAAATATATGCCCTGGATATTTTGCCTCTGATCGAACACAAATGGTTGAAGCAGTCATGTGACAAGCACAATGCAGAGAGACACAACATGTTGAGGTTCAGAGTTGTGGATCAGCCTATACTTTAAGAAACATACACAAAAAGCCACTAAAACTAAAAGCTTGCTCTCATTTAAATTGGACGTTACAGACACTTGTGTAGGTCATGCATCCCAAACTTGTCATGTGATCACTTGAAACAATTGTACTGTGTACAGCTACTGACAAAATAACTCTTAACAGTTTTAGTGCCATGAGGCAAAATAGACATTGCCTGTCAAACATTTTTTAAACTGTAGGTTCTACTAGCATGACTGCTTACCATCTGCTTTTAACTATTTATTCACAAAGTTGGACAATATACATTCATATAACACTAGACAGAAAACATCAAGAATATATAGTTCCCATAAAAAGATTGGCAACTGCACAAAAAGCTCTTGCTTATATAGGAATTAAGATTTGGGAATCTTTAGATCAAAATTTAAAAGTACAACCTTTCTACATTTTCAAAAAGAAATGCAAGTTACACTTCTTAAACCAATATTAACTCGTGTCAATTATATGCCACCCTAAGTATTCTCCATTGTCATAATAATAATTTCTGATGGTACAAACCTTAAACCCCATTAACATAGCACTATCTTAACATTAGACTAGTGGGGGACCAAACTAGAAAACTACCTGGTTATATTAGGTACCCTGGGATGATGCATATATAATTTTGATTGTATTTCTATTCATGAGTTTGATTGTTTATTCTATCTTGTTTATTTGTTGTTTATCGTGTGTGTTTGTTTCCCAAACAAAACAAATGAAAATATTACACCATATTTTGTTGCCTGTACAATTTATGAAAGGGCAATTGTTGTTTTCCAGATATACTCTGGCAATACATGACATGCTACACTATCTAGCCTGGATCGTCATTATTAAAATGTGCTATTCAGTTAAGACCTGTTTTCTTTTCCTCTATTTTTTTTCTTCCTTATTCATCAGGGCATCTGACTAGAAAACCGTATGGTTATTTCAGATGTCCTGGGAACAAACTAAATGCTGTTCGAATATGATTTGTTGTCTATTGCATGATTTGATGCTTGTTTATGGTTGTTCCTAAATAAACTGATTCTGATACTGTAATTTAAGTTAGAAAGTGGGTACCTGTAACTAAAAGGTAGATATTCATCCTTAGCGGATCTTGGTGGTGGATATAAAATGACGTAATTGTAGTCACGAAAAGCAATATTTTCAATTTAGGAATGACACCATAACGGCAGTAATAATATTTGTTGCTAGCCTAGGCTTATTTCAGCCAACATCCCTCCCACAACAAGATTTTTACATTTTTGATAACATGCTCCAGTCAGTGGAGCCCAAATTAGAAGTTAGGTTTGAACTGTTGTAAAAATATAAACATGACATCATTGCAACTTTTCAGCATTTAGCTTTATATGTGTGCGAGAAGGTTATGTTAAACTGAAACGAATAAATATTTTTATTGTATCTTCACCTTCATTTATTATGAAACAATTAACAAGCCACTCTGCTTATGTGATCACTAGGGCAAGTTTTTGCAACTTTTTTTTACAGCTTCCTAAATACTCAAAATACATGCAGTTCAATGTTTTGAGCTGTTTCCAAGGTTGTTATATTACAACTTTTTGCAACATTTTTGATTTTTGCGTGCAACTTTTTACTGCAATTTTTTTCAAGTGTTGCGCAAAATGTAAAAGTGTAATTAAAAAAAATACAAAACTATTTCAGTTTAGTTCTATTCTCTTTGATTGCATGAAAAAGGGCTATATGACGGATTAGCTGCGTCTCATTGGTTTGCAAGCTAGAAGTTTTACAACCCCAGCCAAGTACGACAGTGCCCGAACTCAATAAGAGGTGGAAGAGCGGAAAATCTTGGCTTTTGGCCAAGTCCATGCAAACGAAAATAGGTTGTGTCAAGTCTTTTGCAGTCAAATGTGCGCATAAATGCAACTTCCTGCGCATAAATGCAACTTTCGTTGAAAATGAATGCAACTTTCTCACTTTTTTACTGCAACAAAAACTTGCCCCAGTGATCACAGATCCCTCAACGATATCTGCGCTGACGGACATCCGTTCTATGCGTTGTACCTAGAAAGTGTTAAGAGTTCAAGCTTCATAATTAACCAGATATCTGATAATTACGTGAATTGAGCGTTAACTTTAAATTTTTGCCAAGAACTAATTTTAAATCTCCAAGGTAAGCAGCTGATAACATGTGGTGTTTACAACTATACTAGGCTATGACTGTGCCAAACCAAGCCATTAATATGAATGTTCAGCAAATCCTACGAAACACAAACAAAATAAAAAATGAACATTATTACACATAACTTACAATTAACAATCCCTTTGAAATTATGTTTCAAAGTGTTCGTGTCTTTTTTGTTATTTTATGTTTTTTTTACTTTATTTTTTCATACATTGTTATCGCTTTGAAATTTAACGTAGGCAATAGAGGTGCAAAACGATAGGTTATCTTTAAGCTGCAACTATCACATTAAGGCAAACATCCAACTTTTTTCAGGATAGCTACAAAATGGGCGCAAAAGTTGGCGTATGCAAGTGGGGACTAGACTAGAAATCTGCAAAAATAAATGCAAACAAATATTCTACTGTAGGCCTACTACAGTACTACTATACTAGGCCTATTGATATTATATATCTAATGTCAAATCCTATCTACTACTACTGTATAGACTATTAGATTATTTTGACATTTTAGCATACTAAATATACTTTACTTCTTGAGTGCTTTAATACTATAGTCTGTCTTGTTGACCATTGTTTTTTGTCATGTGTTAGTCTTGTGCTTTTGCCCACATCATTAGTCCAACATTCTCATGGTTAAAGCATGGAATGTGGATTCCTAAAACTGCATTGTCATTTGCACCGTGACCATAGGCACTAGCTGAGTAGCTCAGGGGTCGGGAAACTATGGCTCGCGAGCCAGGATGTGGCTCTTTTTGATGACGGCATCTTGCTGCTTGAGATTTTGTTAACACGATTGTTACAAATAAAATTTATTCCGCAATTTTTCATCTACCAGACTACAAAGCCATCAGCAACACCATGCAGTACCAGCAGTCGCATTGATTAACATTAGTAACAAGTAAGAAGAGAAGCATTTTTTTTAAAGAGAAAATTGAAATTCTGACATTTATTCACCATTGTTCAAAATTGTTCATTTTGCTTAAAAATGCACACGTTAGTTAGTTAGTAAGTTCGTTGCATTAAGTGTTGAAAATTGTTATATGGCTCTAACGAAAAACAATTAAAAAATATGTAGGTTTCGTAGTTCCCTTCTAAAGCCAAGAAGGTTCCTGTACCCTGCTTCTGAAACCATCATTTGGTGAAGTGCTCGCTACTCCCACCCAGTGTTGCCACTCTGTTGTTAGGGAAAAGTACTAGATTTCATGATAAAAAAAACCCTAGATTCACAAAAAAAACACTAGATCACAAAATCAAACTTATACACAGTGAAAATCCCCAGCAAATGCGTTGCAATGCCAAACATAGACATTTTGTGTAACTCACTGTGTAGACCAGAGACAAAGAAAACGGGTGATATAGCAACAACCCTTGTGTTTGTTTGTACAGGTGACTCAAACTTTCAACAGATGACCAAGTGACTTCACAGCGGTTTAATTCAAAACATGATTTTTTCTTGTGTAATTCAAGATTAAATTAGGGAGAATTTTTAGCAAATTACAGTTGCACTAATCAAAAGGTCTCAATTACAGTTATAATTACAAAAAATTTTGCAATTGATTACGTTCAGCTCACTCATAAAAAAACACCAGATAGCCATAAAAAAAACACCAGAACACTAGATGAAATAAAAAATACACTAGGAGTGGCACCACTGCTCCCACCCAGTGTCACACTTTTGTTGTATATCAGTGGTGTACGGATATGGAAATTTTGCTATCGGATTGGATCCGAAGATTTTTCATAATCTCCATATCCAATCCGTATCCGATAATTTAAAATCATGGAATCCGATATCCAATCCAAATCCGAAACCACTCAGTTGCACATTAGCCAAAACATGGTTCAAGAAATGGCTCAATGGGTTGGCGCCCAGGTAGAGTTGGCCAAAAACAAAAAAACATCCCCCCATTATGACGTTACCCCCAGAAACTCAAAACCCAAACATTGGGGACGGGTCTGCTCTGTCACACTTCACTGACCTCACGCTTTGTTACAACCTTCCAGCAGCGTTAACATTACAGCGCCATTGTAACACAAAACCTCTCGGTTGTAGGACTGCAGCCACCTAGAATATTTGGAATTCTTTATGTTTATTGCCATTAAAAGAGGGGTGCAAAAATGCGGTCGCGCACTCGCGACCAAAAACTTGGAATGCGCGAACGGGATTTGCAGTCTCGTAGCAGTACCTGGTTTATAGTTTTAAGTGCCATATCTTTCCTAGAGTACTATATTAAATAAAGTGCGTATTTTCTATTGAATTTTTTGTTTCCTAAAGTGTTTACACTTTATACATTAAATTTGTACGCATGAATCAGTGCCATAGCAGCCCAAATCTTCTCCCACCACAATGTTTACATGGGCCCCCCAGTGGTGATTTCTAAACAAAAAATATTTCGACGTGATGCCACGTCGTGAGGCCGAATGGCCTTCAGAACAAAATACCCTGATATGTTTCGTTCCGCTTGCGGACACAACTTCTGCAGAACCGTCGCCAGAAAGTCTTCATTTGGGGACTTCGTGTTCGGGAAAGGGGACTAAGCATTCTGAAAATTTACATTTAATTCACAAAACAACATTTTAAAATTGTGCGAATTAACTACACAATTATCAAAGATTTTCCCACAAATAGGCTACCCATAACAAGCTCGTGTATGTTTGCAACTAACAATTTTTTAACCAACGTAACAAAGGGGTCTTAATCATTGTCAGTTAACCAGCGACGATTATTTAGGAATGTTGTAATGAAATGCAATTGTTAACAAAATTTTGCAGGAAATCAGAATCAAGCCAAACATTTAGGGGTCCAAACAATTTAGGGGGGGAATTTTTAAGTTGGGCGAAAAACAGTATTTTGCTTGGGACACCACCCCTCAAAGCACGAAATGGCTAGATATGCTAAAAATTTGGGGGGTGGCCTCCCATAGAGAGGCTGCAAGCTCAATTTCTACTTTCCTAACTTCAGCAGTGACAGCAGATTTGTCAGCCCCTGGAAAATTCAACCTCGTGCATTTTGTTTTTTGCGGTCCACCGCATTCTTATGCTGTGTAATAGTAGCTTTGTGGTTTGCAATTTTTTGTAGTTTGCAGAAGGGATAGGCCTACAATCACCAGCAGAAACTTGCTTTGCAAGCCATGCAAACTATCCTTCACTCTTCCATTAATCATCTGCCACCCTCATACGCAGCATTTCCAACATTGGATGGATGCATTGGCTGATTAAAACACATAGGCTACCTAGAGCGAAGTTCAGTTCTTTCAGAACTTCTCAGCACTTTGTCAGTGTCGTTTTCCGTTTTACCCAAAGTGCACGTTTACTGCCATATTAAGCAAAACCTTTAAACGTTTCATATATAGCTTTAACACCACTATGCTTTCTCTGTTTATGCTTTGCAGTATAACAAATAATTTCGTGTAAAGTCTCTCACAAACCCTTCGAAAAAACTATTGCAAATTTTCTTACATACCATAGGCTATATACCAGTTGGCAACACTGGTTGGGACAATCTTAGCAGTGATTTTTAAATAAGTTCTTCTAACTGCGGTATTAATTCCATCTTGCTCTCTGAACAGCAGGCTGCGCAAATGTGTAACTTTGGTCGTAAGCATCAAAGGTACAGTAGCTTGCTTCTATGCAGTACAAAATACTAAAAGACTATTTCCACCATATTGTGATGTTTGAATTGGCAAGTCGGATGCTATGAATTGCACGTAGTGAATTACGGCATACGTAGTAAGCAAGCTGGCCCGAGAAGCAGATTCATTCCGATGACCAGATTTTACGATTTCAACTTACGTTGTCAAGCAAAAAAGACAAGTTAAACACATGGTTTCAATAAAATCCTTGCGTTATCTG
>Ga0210059_1001219_pt1 | contig 37941 bp, 26 predicted proteins | sample Ectturendosymbi2_FD_188042 | JGI IMG/M metagenome (GOLD analysis project Ga0210059, IMG submission 188042) | Ecteinascidia turbinata endosymbiont from Florida, USA - Sample 2 (SPAdes) (version 2) | ecosystem: Host-associated > Tunicates > Ascidians > Unclassified | place: Key West, Florida... | reverse complement strand
GAACCAATATATTCATGAGGGCTTCGTTTGCTTCTGCGTTGGATAAATCTGCGACCACTGTGTGATCAGGTTTGTAATATCTCGGGTGCCTGAAGACACTGCGTGTTCGTGCCATTCCTTTATAGCACAAATGTAATTTTTCTACAATATTCATGTGGTCTAATGCCTCTGAAAAACACGAAAAACGAGTTATTAACATATTGACACGTCACCGTTTTCTTACATTTATACAGTTTACTTTGTACTATTTAGTGCTCACCTTCTCTATTCACCGCACTATTAGCACGACTGTTATGACTTCGTTTTAACAAACTCATCATCTTCTTTTTCATGCTTAGAGCGATTACGTGAAGATTCGGTGTTACATATTTGCAGTAAGTTACTACTTGGCACAGTTCGAATAAACCTCGACGCGTTTGCTTGCCGCCCAGCACTCCCTTTTCGGATGCAGCTACCAAGGATACTGAAAACATCAAAGGCGTTCGTATTGTCAAGTTGGCTGACGGGGAAACACGTGAGACGAGCTATTGTAGAGTTTACAAAAAGCGGTGTAAACATTTGTTGTGCGTAGTTTGGCATTTTGAAATTGGCCACAAGATGAAGGAGCGATAGAGGGTCTCGCACTCTTTGTCCCAGCATGGCACATAGTTCTTCCGACGGCCACATGGGATACATTGTTTAGCCGCAGAAAGTAGGCTCTCGCAAAAATCCTGGTATGCCCTGCTCAATATGTCGTATGTCCGGAGGTGTCAATCTCTCGCCGGATTCTCCTGTGAGAAGGCACAAGCGCTTCCAATCGGTATTTGACTAATTAGCATAAGTTAATTTTTAGCATCTTTAGCGATTAAGTAATGTGCAGTGCAAAAATATTTTTCGCAATGATTTTCAATGAAATCAAGTGTCAAGTCAACATCTTTTCAGGTCTGGTGGGGGGATGCACCCCCCTGTGCCCGTCCACCGTGTTGACGGCCGCCTGTTATTGGCCGTCAGGTCACTGTATTACTGCTCAGAAGTTCGTGTCCGTGTCGGGAGAGAGCTAAAGCACGACTGTTCACCGAGGGTGTTGGACTCCGACAAGGGTGTGTGCTGTCACCACATCTTTTCACAGTCTAACCCTACTGAATTGGATAGACTGCCAAGTCGACGAGGGTGTCACAGTTGGTAGCTGCAGGATCAGCCGTTAACTTTTTGCAGGCGACTTTGTACTGCTAGCATCTGCTCAACAGGGTCTTCAGCATGCACTCGATCGGTTTTCTGCTGTGTGCGACCGATCCGGGATGAAAATCAGCGCTAAAAATACCGAGGTATCATGTCTCTCTACAAACCCAAGGCAGTGTAGGCTATGCTGCAAGTGAATGTCGAACCACTTGTCCGAATTGAAAGACGACAGCTACCTTTGTTCGGCCATGTCTCCGGAATTCTCTACGAAGGTCTAGCGAGGCAGGTCCTGCTGGCTATTCCCACGGGAAAGCGACCCATAAGTCTTCCAAGGTCTGGGTGGAATGTCTACATCTCCGACCTTGCTTGGGCCCGTTTTGGTGTGAAGTCAGCCTAACTATCTGAAATTGCTGTTGACTGTGAGGTATTCCAAGTCGTCCTTGGGCTGCTGCCCCGCTTCCCTGCCTAGAGGAACGGTGGGCATAAAAATGAATGAAATGGATAACATTTACGTTATTACTTTATTCACCGGTGTTTAGAAGTGCTCTGCTGACAAGTCAGCCAGTTCCTTAGACGGATAGAAATGATTTGCCTATAATTCATTATACCTTTCGCAGGACATAAGATTTTCAAGGCTTTTCTAGTAATTCAGGAACCTCCGTTGTTACGTCAACGTCAAAATGCCGCCCACGGGCTACCTTAAGTCCCACAATGGCCCACAGAGCAATTGCAGTTTGAGACCCCTGGTCTAGACAACAAGGAAGCTAAACGCGGGCTGTAAGTCATCTACAATAATGAAATCCTGCCCTTCTGCCCCGAACCTAAATACCTCGAAGTAACATTGGACAGGTGAAGAACTGACTCAAAGAAGAATCATTTATACTGACGCTCTTGAAAGAACAAATCTACTTAAGGGTATTTATCTCTGACCCGATTCCGATTTATGTGCCACGTTCGGCTTCATTCGAACTTGTTGTTTATTTGCCGTGCAAGCTGCCCCAAGGTTCGAACCATAATTGGAAACTATCTGTCAAAACAGGTAAACAGCATGCACATGAACACCTCGAAGATAATTTGGTGACGTTTTTTGTTCCACGTTATGCACGGTGCTGTGTATTTCGTTTCCAGTACAATGAGCAGTCATGCCTGGCAGAAAGTGAGAACTCATGCAGAACAAACATTTCAACAAAGTTGCGATGTTACGTTTGCAAAAACGAAAAAGAGCTGTAACTCGGAAAGACATTGCGTTGTGCCTGCGTGACTAATATGAAACTATTACGGAAGCAGTTTTGACTAAAATAAAACTAAACAGGAGGAACTTTTGCATGGAAGCAAATATTCAAATCACTGAAAAATCTCTAACTATTTTATGTTATTTCAACTTGAATACGGTGTTGCGAAAGTAAAATGAAAATATTGACACTGAAAATTAATTCCAGCACAGAGAAAAAGTTACTATTCAACGTGTGAGTAACGGGTTGAACATGGACAACAATATGAAGAAAGCACCAATACGAACGCAAGCAATTGAAGAACACATTGAACCAAATCAGAAACAGAAATGTAACTTAATCGACCCATCATAAGTCGGAACCAACAGCAACGAAAAACTTCGTACCTTACGCAGACATTTCACTACAATTTAATTGAGAAGCAGGTATCAAAGCTCGGTACAAGCTGATGTACGTCACAAGTAGCACCGCGATCTTGACGTAGCACAATGACGTAGTAACACTGACGTATACTTCGCTAGTCACTTAATGGCGACAACAGTTGCTGATAGGAAAGGACTTTGCTTAGCAACATTCCGTGGAAATACAACACATCACTGCGTGGGAAGTACTACATCCGCGGGAGAGAACCTTCCGTGGATGCATCGGTTGCATGTACCAACAAGATGACGAGGTGAAGCAGAACTTCGGTAACACGGCAGTTAAGCGGGAGATTGTTTCACATCTGATCCAACACTGTCTTGCCGCCGAAATCTTGGCCTACCTTCTGTTCGTTGAGATTTATCATAAAACAATCATGTCGACAGACGAAATCGGGGCTAAAATGTGCCTGAGCTAAACGGTGAAGTAAAGACAACCACTCTGACCGCATTTCTGCCCGGCTGAAGTTTGGGTGAGGGTGAAATCTGAGGTAGGTATAGCAGTGGGTGAAATTTAAGGTACGTACAGTGGTGGGTGAGATTTAATGTACATATAGCAGCAAGAAATGAGGTCAATGCCTCTGAAAAAAGCGGCAGCACTTAAGGCGTTTTATGGAAAAACAAACTTCCACCAGTTTAGGGTTAAAATGCTTTCCGATTCGCTTTCCAGAAACTGTACATCCCTTCAGCTTTCAGGATAACGAGCAGACACAAACTAAAAAGGAAACCTTTGTAGATTGAAAACAGTTTGAAGAAATACATTTTTGCACTTTGCACCAGCTAACTGAAGAAAACGAGTGTATTCGGCAGATATAACACGACTAGGCTATCGCCAACCACATTCACGTTTGTGTGCAAAACGTCTGAAGCGAAGGTTTTGGACGTGAAGTGGGAGACGACAGTGCCAGCAATGCCTCGAGCAGCGTGAAATTAGAGGAAGCTTCAAAAGAAAAAAACGCACTTTAACCTTTAACAAAACGTGACGTGAAAAAAGCTTGTTAGGTTGAGGAATATTACTTTCCTAATGCTTTTCGTGGCACTCTTCACAAACGAAAAAAAACGTAATCGTCATAATCGCTATTGTTGTGTCGTTGCTGAGTAACCTAAAATGTATTCGTGCGCAGAAAGACAGACAAGACGTTGGCATGAAGTAGGCACAGTTTTGTCGCATGGGTTGTTACTCGCGAAGCAGCACCAGTAGTTTCAAATGAAGACTATAACACAAACACATGAAAAGCACCGAGAGTCATTTAACGTTTGAAGAGACGTGGACAACACACCACAACGAGATCTTCAGACAGCAGTTTATGTCACACAGCAGTGATGCGTCATGAACGAAAAGGTAAAGGGAGGTCTATTAGGAACCAAGTATCGTATAAGCATGGGAAAGGTGAGTAGGTCACAAAAACACACCGTTTAGCGCATACGACAGCTCTTACAAACATTCACAGTGGAGTAATTTCAACATTTGCCTGGAATACATTGGGTATAACAACAACAGTAGAAGCAGAGAAACTCCAACCACTTATCATCCACTTGAGCTTTCACAAACGATGGAAAACGCGGTTGCAGTTGTAGTGAAACACGAAGTGTAGACGGCTGTTTTACACTCGCCACTTTCCACTAGGCGTTACGCTTTTCCTATGAGCTCCACAAACGTAAAGTCATTCTACGACGTATAAGTCCGCACAGCTTTTTCAATCTTCATCCTGCAGATCGGACACGTTCTCAACGCTTTCGCACATTCTAAGCAACAACAGATGTGCCCGCAAGGTATGAACACCATGTCTCCCTCCCTGTCCAGGCAAACCTGCGTATTGAATCGTTGCATTACAGTCTTCACTCCTTAAACTTAAACGCAAAAGACTTTCACGGCAGTAACAAAGAACACGCAGATGCATGAACAATCAGTAGCATAGACATGGTGCTAGTAAAAATACAGTAGAACATGCATGGATGGATGGCACCAGCTTGGTTGCTGTAGTGCACATTTGAAGAAAATAATGTCATTGCGACATTTGCAAAGACATAAGAACAGAATTGCCCGTGAGTTCTACCTGGTTTTTGAGAAAACTCCATGTAGCTTAGCAATGAGGCGTCTACTGTATATATATTATAAGACGTGCGCGCTCATTCTTATTAGACATGTTGTAGTATATTACTTTTTCTCGGACAAAAAACTTGTCACACCAGAAAAACACAAAAATATTGTGCACCAGTAACTCGAAACACTGAAACCTTTCGTTCAGAGCAGGAGTTCCCAACCTGGGGTACATGTACCCCCAAAGGGAGGGGTTCCCAACCTTTCTCTGACCATGTACCCCTTCAGCATTTCGAAAGATAAGCAAGTACCCCTTCAGCATTTCCACAGATGAACATGTACCCCTAAAATATCTTATGACAAAATATTTTTCCATGATTAATCATAGATACAGTATATTTAGCAGTAAGCACATAATGGCTTTTGAAAGTAATATTCACTGATATATGTATAAGTATTTGGAAATAACAGATGTGTAAATATACATGTGTCTTCTACTGATAACCTTAAATGTACCCCTTCGGATAGGCAAATGTACCCCTAGGGGTACATGTACCCCAGGTTGGGAACCTCTGCCCTAAGGGTACACGTACATTTGCCTATCTGAAGGGGTACATTTGAGGTTAGAAATACTGCAGGAGGCAAAAATATATTCCTATATAATTTATTCCCAAATATTTATACATATTTCAGTGACTATTATTTTCATAAATCACCATATGCTTATTCTTAAAGATATCTATAATTTTAGAGGTACATGCTATGCTCATCTGTCTAAATGCTGAGGGGGTACATGGCCAGAGAGATGTTGGGAACCTTTGGTTTAGATCAGAGCAATATGCGTAACGTACCTCCACAAACGACGTTAAATGAAAACAATAGCTTATTCTCAAAATGCTTAATCAAGCAATTTGTTATTATGACAAAAATACATAAATTCAATCTTCTCAAGGTCGACTACTGTACACGGCTTGAGACTAAACGCAGGAAAAGCAAAAGTTAAACCTTTCTGCCGCTCTTTTGTCGGATTTGCTGACCTCTTTATAAAGGTTCTGCAAAATGCCCCCAAAACCAAATAGCCCACATGCCCGCCCCAACACACAAGCACTTCGGAAGATTCATGTCAGCCTAATTACATACAGGGTGGATCTTAGCGATCGTACAAAGTACAAAAATGATAAGAAATTGAATACTTTGCAAGCACGTTCTTCTTGAAGTTGCTGGAGTTCTGCTTTAAGTTTATCTTTCAATTCTTGTTTGTTTTGCAGTTTCGGTGAATGCGACGTTAATTGACCTCGTAGATCACCGTTATTTGTCTAAAAAAAAAACACATTAACTCATGAGTTCATCAGGCCGCACATGACGAAAAACACAAAATGTGGAGATGCTTCTCAAAACACCATCGTCAAGGGGAATCGGTTTTGCAAAATGGTTGTTGCAGGGTAGCAGTTAAAGACACAAAAGTCTCTGGTTATGCAGATTGGCAAAACAACTGCAAAAACATTCGCAGCTTTCAGTGTTAAATTTTTAAACGCCGAGCAAGCTTTGTGGCTTTCAAGGTGAACGCAAACAGGTCTAAGCCCAACGGATGCCGCTGCTAAAAAGAAAAAGCAAATACAACAACGTACATGAGAGAGGGAGTGAGACTACGACACGACGTGGCTGTTGCCGGAGCCTCTATCAACGCGATTGCAGAGTTTGCGGCGGTTGGTTAAACTTGCTACTTACCACGTTTTAAAACTGAAAAAAATAGAGATTGAAGAAAGATTTCCAAGTTATTTCAAATCACAACCACATGAGATTTTGTCAAAATGGATATTCGCCGTGATACCACATGCAGAATTATAAGATTTCAGAACTGAGCATCCGTAGTGTTGTGTGAAATCAATTTCCCATTAAAAGACCTGCAGATCGGTTCACTTCTTTGTCGCTAGTTGCATGAATATCCGTGTGTGCAAGTTTGAATCATCACAAGGTCATGAAAAGCAGAGCCTAGTCGGCTGATTCCTCGAAAGTTTACAGCAAACTTAAGAGCTTTTAAATGAAAGTTTTTTGCTACATTCTGCCCGTCGTCGAGTTTGGTCCGCAACAAGCAAGAGCGAGCTGCCCCCAAAACGGCAACAGACGGGGATCGGGTGAAGCGGCGGTAACCGGCAAAGGTGGACGTTACTCGATTCATAAAACCCTTCGGTTTGCAATTGCGGACGGCACGAGTTCAGGCAAAAAGGTTATTTGAAGCAAAAACGTTGATGGCGATTTTAAACAAAATCGATTTGATGTTTCTAACGACACTTGAAACCCAGCGCAACCGCAAGTACGAAGTTAATAGAATGGAAAATAAAACAGAGCAATACAACAGAGAATGGAAAAGCGAGGAAAACCAATGCCAAAGAAGGCCAAACAAGGCTGTACAGTTATAAGAGATGATGAAGAGAAGCAAAGCACGAATTTGCTGTAACACAACTCATTTTTAATTTATCAGTTTGAATGAAGAAAAATTCAGCAGTGCAAAAGAAAGAAAAACAATCACTCTAAAACTTTGCAGTAGTTCGCATTTCGTGTCAAACTCCCTTTCGCGACCAGCAGTATGCGATGTGCTCACACGTTGCACATTACTGCACCAAAAGTTTTGACAAATCGATACAAAAGTATTGGATTTAATCTGGACAACACAGCTCGACACAGAACAACGCACCTTTACGATCGCCATACAAGGCGTGCAATCACTGAAGTCGTCGCCACGTGTTCGTGCGACTGCCTTTCGCAATGAACGGAACTGCGCTGATTATCAAGTTAAATTCAACCTTTGGAGTAAATATCATCTTCCATGGGAGTAAATTTACTGATTCATAATTATAGCAAACGGAAATGTTTATCCTGCCTTATCAGGCTGTAGTTAGTCACAAGACAAAACACACAAAGACATCCGGCATTATTTTGTTCATAATTGGTGAGAAGATCCACGTCACGTCACGCGTAACAGCCCATTGTTACCAAATAGGCTTACGGATACGCAAAGAACGCAAAGGAGATTGTGTTACTCTGTCAGGATTGCAAAATCCTCTATTGTACAACAAATTTCATCATGTTTTTACAATGGCCCGTGATAATTTTGATCACGTAGCAGATGAAATTCGAGGATATAAGGCAAGAGTCGCCCTTCAGCTAGATGAGTCAACTGACGTTTCGAACTGTACGTGTTTGTAGGTTTGCTGTCGATAAGTGCACTGGTTGGGTCGCAAGAAGAAGAAAAGTGATTGATGTTGATTGAAGCACAGAGTTCGTTTATCCCGCGCTGCCGCCATGAACCTGAATGAGCTCACGTGACCACCTATCCACAGAAACAGGAGTTTGCCGAAAACACTCTCCGATGCGCGAAGGATTGCTGGAAGAGGGGAGTCAAATCGAAATGCTGCAGCAAATTTACGCTTTCGACAAAAAGCTTGTTTGAAAACAGTACTTACAGGCGGGTGGGGTGCTGGTGCTGAAATGAGGGTGAGTGGAAGGGTGGGTGCAGGGAGGGTCAACGAAGGGGCGGCTGACAAGTCAGGTATGTTGCATGGATGAGTGAAGTTGTTGGTTGAATTCTCGCCGTTGCACATTTCCCGTGCCGGGACCTGCAAAATCATGACAGAATATGTTTCCAAATTTCTGCACATATTTTTCACGATTTCTCCTTTTCTTCATCTAACCAGTTTCAATGAGTAAGCCGACATTTCTCAAGCAACATTGTTTGTCATAAAAAGCATTGTTTATATACAAAAAAAACATCGTTTACCACGGTGAAAAATTTTGAGGAATAGAAAATATGCAAAATTATCATAACTGCGCATGACGCCCCTAAAGATATACGTTATATTTCCAAATCGCTGCAGATTTTTCTGCATGATTGTTTTTCCTTTTTTTCATCTAATGACTGCCGATGAGTAAATCAAACTTTGATATAGAAGCAACATAGAAAGCGACACGGTTTGTACAGAAATGACAATGTTCATATACTAACAACTTTTTCATATATGAACCACGCTGTTTGCATAGAAACAACATTTATTGCATAAAAACAAGATTATTTATATATAAACAACACTCTTTGCCACCGTAGAAGATCTTTGAGTATCAAAGTATATTTTTGAGTGCAACTAAACTCAAAACAGTGTTTGACGGCAGTAAAGATGAAGGTTTACTACAAATCGGCAAAGCAGAGAAGCAAGCCAAATTACAACCGAAACTCGTTGATGTTACAGCCCCAATGCACTTTTTCACACGGCTTTATTCTACATGAGAAACCCTGCAGGTGTCGTCAAGCGTGTGCGACCAAGCCATCAGTTTTCTCCTCTTGCGGGAGGCTGAGAAAATTCCAGGTCCGAGTTTGTGGTCGAGCTTAATTGAAAACGTTTCTCAAGTCCAATGAACTGCGGTTGGAGGTGTAGTGATCGGAAATCCCGAGCGGCATATGCGCAAAGCTTCGCACTGTGGCAGCAAGCAACAATAGAGTTCACATGCCATGATCACTCTCCGCGTACGCTGGTCGTTACGTTCAATGGTTCGTAAGTTAATATCGGCAGAGCTTCCACGCCACGATCACTGTTTTATTGCTTGTTCGCGCCAAATATATCTATGGTGTTGTTCTTCACGCACCTCCCGTTCGTGGTGAATCACGCAATCAACGCAACACCACCGGAGAGGTTGCGACAGAGGCATTCTGTCCTCCTGCAGGACCCCTCAGCAGGTTTGTGAAACAGTTCTGCCTCAGTCATTGCTGAACATGATCAAACACGCACCAGTGATAAGGATATGCAGTACAGGTTCATAAATACACTTATCGAATCCTAAATCGCAGAATGGCGATTTTCGCATTTTTTACTGAGACACATCATTGATCTCCTCCCAAACCACATTTTAGTTTTTACAACTAATGAAACTAGAGATCGACCGATATTTGGGTTTTACCGATATATCGGTATCAGCCTCAATAGGAGTTGACAAAACGCTGTTATAATCCTCACGCATCCAGACAACTTGCGCAAGAAAGCACAACGATGCAAGTCGAGACAGTTATCTTACAACAACGCTAGCGGGTGCGGTTTCATAAACAAACAGACAAGATTAACCGTGCGTCGGCCGTCACAACCGAAACAAAAGCATCATTGGGAAGTTTCGCAATGCTCGAAGCCACCACGTGCAGGTGTTGTGTACGAATAAACTCCCGTTGTACTTCCGGAAGTTTTCGCAGCACGAAAAGTTTGACTGGTACTTAAGGTGCAGAAGTCCAATCGATGCCTAATTTAGCGCAGATTGATTTAAAAAAGCTTGCATGAAAAATGAATTGCGTTATATTAAGCAACACTTATGGCGTTATGAATATGACTACAAACGCAATCGTTACTCGTTAGTGACGACAACTGTCGCTATGAAGCAGTTGCAAGTAACATCTTAATAGGATTCTACTTTTCTTAATTTGATGTATTAGGCTATAAGCGCGCTGGTTTATACTGTACGCAAGCTAAAACATCGTGTTCGTGGGTTAACTTAATCGACATTTTCCACGAGGCATGATAATGATAATTGTGATCTCACAATCGAAGATGTTGCAAACGTGAAACCAGCGTTTGCAGATTTGGCGCACAAGCTACGGAAGCGCTACTCCAGCATTTCACAAATACATTTGAAGCGATGATTTGTCGTTCGGTCCGACAGCAGCGCGGTAGTCAGTGTTCATTGTTGCATCAAAATTGCTGTTGTCCGTTTGTTAAACGCGATCAGCAAAAGCAGTGATTGCAACAATGCAACTTACGAAAGTTAAAAGCGCATTGTTTGTAATTGGATCAAAACTATCGCAGCATTATTGCACAATCATCGGATGCGTAATGCGCACATATGCACCTCAGCTATTGTTATGGCGCCTTGTTCTTATGGAATTTACTTCTGGCGGAGGGCGCTAATCGGTTATAGCCTAGTGCTGCTTTTGTTTAGGCTAGGTTGTAGATGACCAGCTAACTCACTGTAGGCTACTTGGTGAAAATGCAGATAAACTTTGCTTTCTGCATGACAATCTTACACTGTTGATATGGAACTTCTGAGAATTAACAAATCACTTGAGGTATTTCATTTCACACCAACGCCAGTACTTCAGTTGCAGTAACCAATGGAAATAGTTTTCTTTTTAAGGACAGGCACTACGCAGTTATTTGATGTTACATTATATCAAAATTCCAAACTTGATTCTTTACGACTTGGAACGACTTTTCAAATTGAAAACCCACTGAGTTGCAGAAGAGTCTGAAAGGTTGATTTGTGAAATGTATACAAAAACAAAATTTTATAAGATTTATGTAGTACAGTAACTGTTAACAAACATACTATCAAAGACCAAAAAAGTTACTGCTGTTTTGGAAATATTTTCATTTTTGGCAATGGCTAATTGAATACAGTGTTGTACTAATTTTAACCTCCTTAACTTGATGCTTCATTTTGCACTTCCTTTTTATTGTTCAGCATCTTTCAACTTTCAAGGACTGTTTTTGCTTTTTCGGGTTTAAACACTGTAGGCAGTTCTCTTATATTCAGTGTTCTGTTCTTATTGCTTTGTTATTTTAACATTCTTTTTTTATTCACGGCACTGTGTTTATTCATTGTAAACAATGTATACTATGCTAACAAGTTAGGCTAATCAAGTATTGAAATTGCTGCAATTTCAAAAATTCTAGCTTATAAATCCTGATTTTTAAGTTTTTGAAAAAAGGTAAGGCATAAAATACATCATATTTTTGATAATGAGGCAGAAAACAAGATTTAAAAATTTTGGAAATATCGGTATCGGCCGATATATGGCCCCATGAATGGCCGATATATCGGTATCGGCCTCAAAAAAGCCATACCGGTCGATCTCCAAATGAAACATCGCTAAATACATTTGGTATGCCAAACAGTTTCACGAAAACAATGTTGAACACGACTTAGATTTATGTTGTTTCCATGACTGCATCAGGGTTTCTTATTCGGTAAATTAACCGTCGAAGCCATAGACGTGTACCTCCCAACAGCTGCGTCATAGTACCGTGCTGCAAAATCGCACATTGGTACAAAATCACTCAGCTGCCAGTCACAACCAAGCGCGAATAACAAGCAAATCCTCAACTCAGTGACAAACGCAGACAGAGCTGTGGGGAATTCATCATTCCCTGTGCCTGCACTGTATTTTATCAAGCTTACATTCGTCCTTATTACAGGTGATCATGCTCTAAATCTTGAAACGTGAAAAACATACTGTAAATACCAGTACGATGTCGATGAAGCGGTTGTTTCTATTCGAACAGACCCTTGCAGCGCATGTCGAGTTTATAACGAGTAATTCACGTTTGTATAATATACTGCACATACACGAAAGGTCTGTAGTACAATCGCAAGATGTGCTTCTGGCAGTAGTTATCGCAGGTCTCTATTTAAGCAAACTGCCGAATCTAATTGAAATCAATCTACGCAAATAACGTTTTCGGGAGCTTTATCACATCGCACTGGGTTATTATGAGACATAAAACCTCAAGACGGGATTTGTCACTTTTATTTGTTTGCGTGAACATGAGTTTTGTTTCAGAGTACAGGATTTATTTCTTAGTTTGTTTCATAAATACATGCCTTTGCTTCATCAATGCCGTAACCGTAGAGGTAGCTTAAAGCCTTGACAGCATCAACTAACCTTTTACTGTTAACACGGATTAGTTTTGATTGTCGTGAACTCATAAAATAAAATCTAAATGAAATCAGTAGTTTTACCGCAGGAGAGGCAAAAGATTAATGGTGTCAACGGTCCTGTCTTTCTGTTAGCCTACAGTTTTCAAAATATGTTTTGGCTTATGTGCATAGGTTGTGTTGCTCGGACGTTTAGGCATTGAACACAAGTGCATAAACCCCCTACACATGCAGATTTTGCAGCGCTTATATTTTCACCAAGTCTGAATAAACTTCGAAAAACAGGGAAAAGTTAGGAAACCATTGGGCGTGTATGAAAATAGCCGTTGTTTTCTCAAATACATTTACCTTTTTGCTCTCAAGGCCTTCAGCAGCATATACCTACGCGATTACGTCAAAAATCTAACAAGAGTGTAGGCACAAGTGTACATTTGCTTTTCCAGAAACAAGTCGTTAATCTATTCGCGTTCAGATTCGTAAAACAGCTAGTCGAAATCCTCACCAAACTTTCGGGAGCTCCACGTTCGATGCTTGAGAATAAAGACGAAGTTAAAAATCCTGACTCAGGCACATCGGTGCCCCTATTGCTGAGATCAGGGCCCTCATTCCTGGGATCAGGGCCCTCATTGCTGGGATCAGGGCCCTCATTGCTTTGGCCTAAGTCCAAGTGCCCGTCTTCCATTCGTTCGTCTTCAAAAGCAAATACTTGCGGTGCATTCGTCCCAACCGAATGTTCTCTTTCTTCGTCGCTCTCCTCGCGCGACCTGACCAATAAAAGGGATTTCTGTGTGCTCCAGTACTTTTCAACATGGGTGTCGCGACCCCTCTCAGGGTCGCGAACCATTTTTGGAGGGGTCGGGAGTAGATATTTTTTGTAGACAACTGCATTGCAATTACTTTATTCGTGTTTTAGATGGGGGTCGTTGATTTATAGTGGGTTGCTATAATGGGTCGCGGTACAAAAAGGTTGAAAAGCTCTGGTCAAATCCAATGCGTTCTGCGCGTGAACATGGTAGCGCCAATTTTAATTTGGTTTATCCATGCATTTTTGCGGCTCAAATGACGAGATAACACAAATGCAACGGTAGGAAAAAGATAAACATCAAAGAGCAGAAATAAATTGCATGCTGATGAAAATATAAAAGCATCAAAAATTTGAAAGCACAATCGGAAACGGGCTGTGTATCTGGCAGCAAAATTAATTTCAAATACTATGGAAACAATCACTGAAGTTTCCACGAGATTCCGATATTCGAATGGGAAAACTGTGGTTAGATTCATAACGACGGAAATACCGAGCTTATTATCTCAGACGATTACATGGCTTTGTATCAGGCAAACGACACTTAATTGTAACCCGTTTTTCGATTGTTAATCTCAAGAGGAAATGGCAACGTTTCGTTTTGAACACGATTAGACAGGTTCAACGTTGAAGAGCAAGTTCAAAACCTCGCATGTTTGTTACTTGAAGAATAGGTTTTGCTGCACGAAATTTTGAAGGTGAAAACCCTTAGCCAGCTATACAGTCAGACATGCGGTCAATTTTTAACAAGAATTCTAGTAGACTGGTCAAAAACGTATTCAAAAAATCGTACAGGGAACAGACGTAATCCAACTGTTAAATTTGTGGTAACCAAACTGTTAACGACAGATCAAATTGGTGTTCGTGGCGCTTGCGTGTTTCAACTCAGGAAACCAAGAACTTTTTCACACGGTCAATTTTTGAAACGCTACTCACTCCTGGAACTCCACAACGGCGTCCAACAGAGCAGCGGCTGATTGATAACCGGCACCATGCCGTTCAATGTTTCTTCGCATCACGTCACGGACGATTTCTTCCTCAAATCCCATTCCTGCAAGAAAGGCTCTAAAAATAACTTGCGCTTTCGCTTTAAACAAACATTAACCTCGATTGCTGGGATTCGTGCATGTAAGGGATTGCAGAGATGAAAGTACTTGACGTGTGGACAGATTCATTTCAAATAAACCTTGCCGCATTATTCAAAAATGCAACTTTGAGAGATGCTGTGGAGCTTACATTGCAGTTGGCAGCATAAATGTTTTGATATTGTGTTTCCGAGGTTCTTGCCATTTGGCATGCGCCGGAAACATCAGCGTTCTCCTTTGAAAACAGCAGTCACAGTTGCTGTAAGCGTTGTCCATTCCAGTTTGCAAAAACACAAGATATAGGCAAGATACCAAATTCTCCTTCGCGCTTTGTACCACAAGCGTTTGTTAGAGAAGAGAAAAACCGTTTGCTTTGAAACGTTTTGTGACTGGCTTGATTTGTAAGGTCAGCTTGAAACATTTTTCCGTGAAGAGCAAACAAAAATGTACCATCTATTAGGGTTGGCCCAGTCCCTCATCCGTTTCAAAGTATCACCTTTGCATTCTGCACATGGATTGCCGCTACTACCATTTGTCTTTATTTTTTGACTTGAAAAACATAATTTTGTTCCGAAATAACACGAACACTGCTCTGTATTAACCTAAATACGAAGTGCGGCAGCCACCTCAGACCCCCTGTTCTGTGATTCTGAAGATAAATCGCGCAACACACGCACTCCAGCTTCTAAGAAGCAAATGTACCGGAATTGTCACATGCAGACTAATGGTGATACAGTATTCCAAAGGAAGTATAAAACAAATATAGTGGATTTTTCTTTCATTTCAACACACGACGTGCGACGTCTCACACAATTGACCAGTATATAAAAAAAATATTTTCTACCCAAGCTAGCAACAACAATAACTCATTCTCATCTGTCCGTAACAGAAAAAGGTTGGTGAAAACTGCTAGAAAAGTCAGAAAAATGTCGTGAAATCAGCCCTGCGGAAGTTGGCAAAGAAGCACAATTCACTTGTAAAGTCCTAAACGTGATGCTAAACTGCAACGGGTGATGGAGCTACGGTTCAGGGGTTCAGCAGTTTTGAGCAAACTGGAATGCCTTTTAGCCATCATTATTCCCAGATTCACTCTGGTCCAGAGTGGTGACACCTGACCTTGCTCCATGTATGGATCAAATACACTCCTTCAAAACGCAGGCTAAGTTATTCGGTCTTGTGAAGCAATCAGTGTTGCCATTTTAGCTGATTTGTTGCTAAACCTAGCAGTATTTCCTCACTGTTAGCTGTAAAAGTTACAATCTAGCAGTCAGCTGTTTTTCTAGCAGGATTTTAAAAACCGTTTGGCAGGTTTAGCAAGTAACAAAGTCCTGATCAGAAATATGTTTCAACGGTTTTTCGAGATGAAACGTTTACACCTTCACCAAAATATACTTTATCTACTATACGACACTTTAAATTAGGCAACATGAACATCAAGATTAGGCACAACCACCTGTTTTCAATCATTCGGAATTTTTATTACGACGCAACGAAGCTGATTCAAGCAGATAAATGAGTAAAAACTGGTGAAGCTTAAATGATTTGCTTCTGTTCTTAGAGAGGGCGTTAGGCTAAACAAGACTCCATTCCTTAGAAAGTTGCAGGGCTGAAGCTATGCTCAGCCTGTTTATGGCTGGGCACTGTTCTACTGTACAAACAAATACGACCATTTGAAAGGGATTCTTGAAAACTGCGTGTCATACAAAAAGGAGGTAACCTGCACCTAAGTTGCTCAAAATGTCGACAGAAAAGTAATGGTGGGACGAAAAGTGTGGTGGCCAAGACAAATATTTTCTGCAGTGATAGTGAAGATGGAAGACGAAAAATTGATATGTGACGTTATAGGTTGACTTTAATCACCACAAAATTAGCAGATTTTTTGGCAGAATTTTACTACTTTTACCAGATTGTACCTGAAAACTTGTGACAAGGTTTTTAGCAGGATCTAGCCGTTTTTTTGTGACATCATTTAGCAGTTTGATGTGACAACCATCTGGCAACACTGGACGCAATCCGCCCATGTATGGGAAGCGAGAGGCAGGTGAGTCATATTTCTACATTCTAGCAACCCTGCCGCTGAACCTGGACACATTGTGATGGTCACACTTAGCCATGCAAGTCTGTGGGAAAGCGAAGAGTGGTCTACTGGTGACTTAACCACTCCATTTGAATGATAACATAAAATTGGGAAATTGAAACCGTATACATTCGTGTTTTGTCGAGTTTACCAACATTGGCTTAACTTTCACATGAAAAAACGCACTGAAGAGTGTTGAACTAACACCTAACACTTAGCGAGGGTTAACATCAGTGGGAGGTAGCCTTTAAGAAATCACTGCACAACAAGTGCATGGAGTCACACCACGGGAAAATGAACAGCATAGATTCTCTATAGCAGGGGTCACCAACCTTTTTGAAACTGCGAGCTACTTCTTGTGTACCGATTAATACGAAGGGCTACTAGTTTGATGCACACTTCTGAAATAAAAATTTTGCTCAATTTCCTTTCAATCATTTTAGTAATGATATTCGTGAATGCGAAGACATTGATCATGCTAATATTATTTTTTGAACAGGTCCGCGGGCGACCTTGTGCCCGCGAGCACCACGTTTGTGACCCCTGCTCTATAGCTGCAGTAAAGTAAGAATAAAGCTTCCCCCAAAATACGCCGAGATTCGTGAAAGTAACTGGAATATTTCAAAGTTTACAGCAAAACATACTCTCATTTTCAAGTAGTAAATGTTAACTATCAAGGGAGAAAGTTCAAAAGCCAGCAAGGGGAAGAATTCGCTTGTGTCATACCAAGATACGAAAGTGGTGCAACAACTCGTCCCAAGACAGGCCACCGTAAAACCAGTATTGCAAATGATGGTGAGGTACTCCCAGCAGTGAGGCTCACACGATACGATAACATACACTGAATTATTCAATGGGCTGGCGAGGAAGTACGGGCGCAAATGCGAAACAAACGTACCGCAGGAAATAGCTTCGAGTGTACTTCAGCCTTCGATTGGTTGTTAAAAAGTCGTACCGTCGGGAAAAGCACCGAGACATCTTTTGTGGTTAGGGAGTTTTGGTCAGCATCACTGTTGGTGCAATCGCATTTTAACCCCATGGGAACGAAACAACAGTTGCGCGTAGCATTGCCTCACCAGTGAAACATCTGTGGTATGGTTTATTCATGCATTTTTTGTGACTCAAATCACGAAATAACACGAATGCAGCAGGAAGATGTAGAATAATATCAAAGATCACAAATTGATTTCATGTCAATGAAAATATATAAAAACATAAGAAATTTCAGGTTTCGCAGTTTAACCCTTTTAGTGTTCTGACATGTTGAATCACAAAGGGTTGGCGAAGACCACCTGGGTCAAGTTTACAGCCAGCCCTGTTGCCAGCACAAACCAAATTTTAATTGAAGACGTTTCACAAGTAGTAATAAAGTAATAAAATCGTCAAATCAACGTCAGGTAAAATAAGCAAAACAAAAACAAAAAAAGCAAAATAGTGAGGGAAAGCATGCCTATGTACAGGGGATGAGGTTAGCAGCTGTGGAGGTAGATAGGAGGGAAAATAATAGCATCAACATAATATCACAGCATATGACAATCATATAAAACAAAGGTCAACAGGAATTCTGGCAAGATAGCAGGACGTTTTTAATATTGCTTTCCAAATGAATAAGGAGAAAAGATTTCAAATTTTCAGGAATGTTAGCCCAAATTTTCGGACCAATATACTTTACAGAAAGCTGACCCAGAGTCGTTTTCATTCTGGGTAAACAATATTTTTGCAAAGAAGCAATTCTTGTGTGATATTTGTGGACTTCTGAGACCAGATCCTTGGAACGACGACCAAGTTTTGCAATGAAAGTTATGTTTTCGCCGGTGGCTGAGATGATTCGATAACGATCGTGTTAGGGTTTCCCATCAAAAAGCAAACTTGTTTTCGATTGCAAGGAAAAACGCCTTGGCTTCGCAACTGCTAAAGATCACGCAATCTCGCGAGTAATTCACCAAAATACCAAAGAAGGCCAACAAGAAGGGATATGTTACGTTTTACCACGAAATTAGCGTCTTGTATGTCAGTCAGATAGCAATCAGGTCAAGCGAACGCCGAACAAGGGTATATTAACAGAAGCACTCCTGAATCGGCGGCAACATTCTTCTGCTTGTGGAAAAATCCAACGTTTGAACATTATCTGAAATCTTTTTGACTTCGCTCACATCGCTTTAATAAACGCAGGCGTCACTCTGCAATATCTCAAAACACGTCATCGTCACGACGAGCAGCTGCTCGCCAGACGCTACATGGCACAGCTTATCGGTTGTGTACTGCAGACTGTACGGCATCGCGACTGCCGATACGTCAACAGCATGTCCACTAGTTGGACAACCAGCATTCAAAAATTTAGGATTTTCAAAAGAAACCGAAGTCCTATCTGTAAACCTTAAATGTTTTCTTTCAACCCAACTCAAGCAAGAGTTTCTAACAGCATTTTTGAAAACAAAGAACATAACCGTCAATATTTTTGAAGCTTGATCAAAACCACAGGTGTAGGAGCAAGCAAATTTTGGGGGCGTGAACTGCGAAGGGTTTTTGCCCGATTTTCCCCTAACTTGCCCGAAAAGTTGTTGTACAACGTTTGCCTACAATTTTCTCCCACAAAGATCATGAAGACCTTTTTTTGGTGTGGCCTCCAAAAAAATGTCTTGTTTTGTTTTTTTGCAAAGTTTGGTCGCCATTTTCTTAAGTCAAACCACGTTGGGTGCCGATTTTGCCTAGATATTTAGGGATTTTGCCCGGGTTTTCAGGGAATTTGCCCGAATTTTCGGGAATTTGCCCAGATTTTCGAGGAATCAAAATTTTTGGGGGTGCGCTTGAACCCCCTGCGCCCCCGCCTCCTACACCACTGAAAACGTAAATTTCACGTAGTCGTAGTGGCTGTGCTTGCTGCTAGGCGACCTATGTGATGATGATGCTCTTGTCTCTTTTAACTGTTTGTTCAGGCCTCTTTTATTAGGCACTGTCTCGTTTTTCACCTGTCTACGCCATGAAAGCGGTATCGGCTAGAATTAGTCTGATCGAACTATTAATCGCCCCTTTTGAAACCAGTTTGACTTTAAGCTACAACGCAGTACTGATAAAAGTGAATTTTTACGCAAACACTGTATTATATCACGTAAACAAAGGCAGTTAAGTGTTTTCAGCGAATTTGGCTGCATCTGAGACGATTATTGGCCGAATAAAAACATAGTATCTTGTTCATGAACTTCATTAAAGGCAAGGTACCTCTGTGCACAGCAAGAATGCTGTTGGGTTGGTGTAAGAATTAGATCATGCAAGTGATGTGGGGCACTTGCCTTACAAACCCCTTCGCTGTTATCAAAGGAGTAAGGCAGTGTTTCTCAAAACATCGGTCGCGACCCAAATGTGGGTGGCCAAGACCCAACCAATGAGTCAGAAGTAAGTTTTGCTTATGTTAGCCTAAAACGTCCCAGTGGTTCCCAAAATCTTTTTGCCCATGCCCCAACTAATCAGCTCCAAAATTCTGATTACCCCATGTGGTCATACATAAATCTTATGATTTGAAAATTTAACTTCGTTTCAGCTAAAAAGTTTAAAATGCCAATACGTTGGTTCAAACAGGGCATGAAACCAGACCTTGTTTGTCGGCCTCAATGTTCTCCTTAAAAAAGAAATTGTCCCCTGAGGGGAAAATGCCACAAATTGACAACTACTGGTCAAGGCTGAAGCAGTAACGCCCGATGTAATACCAAGTAAGCTTGCAACTCATGCTCTTGCGTCAGTAACTTTCAGAGAGTTTCAGTCTTTTCATATGCGAAGGTTTCGCAGTATAGCGTTCATAAGGCAAGGGGAGTTTTGCGTCCATATCTTTGCGCAGTTTGCCTTTATGAGAGCTCTAGGTTCAGCTGGGTTCAACCAGAGTGGGATGCACCGTGGCGTGTGCGGTCGCGAAAAACATTGTTTGCCAATGACGTATGTGCTATTGGTCCCAGTATCAGTGGTCGTCAACTCCTTCCGATTTTTTGCTGTAACTATTGCCGCTAGTCGAAAGCGCACCGTCACTTTTAACTGCAACAAGACAGTTGGTGTAGTTTTTCAACAGTCTTTGGTGTTAAACAACTGCGCATAAGCCTATATAGCGACGCACACTGTTGCAGCCACTATTACTCTGGGGATGTTACTTGCCTTGTCGAAATGCTGCCGCGTTTGGGATAGTGAAGTCCAAATTTATTGCGACAGACCAGGGTCCTCAACTCAAATTGCTCCGAGAGCCAAATGCGGACTAATAGAATAACCACAGGGTCGAATTGCAACGCTGACGCAACAACGACGGAACCTGAACCTTACCAGAAACAGCTTTTACATCTCATTTCCTGAGAAAAGCGCCGCGAGTTGTGGGCAAATCATTTCTAGACGTCTCTACATTCGTCTACATGGACTTGTTCATTTGATGGCCGAGCACTTTTAAACAACAGTGAATAAACTGAATAACCTCAATGTTTATTATTTGAAAATTCCCCCAAAACATCGCGGGCCGTACAAAATGTTCTCGCAAGCCACATGTGCGTCACGGGCCGCGTGTTTGAGACCCTACGCTAGACGTTTTGGCCAAAGGAAACGTTTCCTTCGCTTCAACGTTAGTTGGGTATTAATCAACAATTACCGGCCCTAGCTTTTCAGCGGGCATTTTGAGGGATCGCCTGCCTGGTTCTGCTCCCATCTCCTTGCAATGATTCAAGCTTGTACTTATCATTCATCAATGTTTGTAAAGCCACATCAGTGACCCACACCAAGCGAATCTATCGCATTTATTGCGCAATAAATTGCGATAGATTCGCTTGGTGTGGGTCACTGATGTGGCTTTACAAACATTGGGTATTAATATCTCGACTTCTGTGCTTTCCAAGTGCCCTTCTCTTGTTGTTCGTAATTCCCCGGTATTTCTCCCTCTTTCGTCATCACTCGGTCATTTCAAGTGAACCGTTGCTTCATCACTCGGGCGGCTGGATTGACCTTTGTGACTAATGCACGCAGTTTATCTGCTCTAGACTTCGGAGTGGAATTTGGAACTTGCTGAACTTTGGACCCGTCCTGCTTTGTCGATCATGTATTGCGCGCAGTATCGTCATCCATCTGCGTCTGCTTAATCGTCGCATCCGGACCTTTATTGAAGTTCAATTCAGGGCGGATCCTTAATTGCGGAAGCCATTTACCATTATTTTTGCGCGCTGCTTGTGGCTGACGCGCAGGGCACATGAATTACTTCGCCGCCCAGACCACACGAAAGTTATGGACTGACCCTCATCTCCAACATTTATGTTGTAGCCATGGGCGTCGGAAGGGGGGGAACGGGAGGGCCTTTCCCCCCTTGCATTTTGAAATTGTTAACAAAAAAAGGTCGATTTTTCGAGGGGTAAAAACCAAATTTCATCACTTTTGGCCTCCCCCCTGGAAAAATTTTTGGGAAAATCCCATACTGGCTCCCCTGGAAAAATCCTTACGACGCTCATGGTTGCAGCCACATTGTTCAGGGGATGTTACTTGCCATATCGAAGTGCTTCTGCGCTTCGGATAGTGAAGTTCAAATTTATCGTGCTAGACGTTTCGGCCAAGAGAACGTTTCCTTAGCTTCAACGCTAGCTGGGTATTTTATGTCTCGACTTCTGCACTTTCCTAGTGCCTTTCGCTTTTGCTCGTATTAATCCGGTATTTTCCCTCTTTCGCAATGTGACGAATGTCACTTCACCTTCATCAAACTTTTTTGTTCGATCACTGAACGTGTCCAGGACCGAAACCACGGGGGGGGCATTCGGGGGCAACGCTCGCCCTATTTTTTTGTGCCTCCCAAACTTTTATTGTACCTAGAATATTTGCTTCAAACATATAATAAAAACAAAAATCTTGTTCCCCTAAATGTATATTTTGCTCTGCAAAACCTTAAAACATGGCTACGGGGCTCAACGACGTTTTATCTTCAGTTCTATTGCCGCGTACAAATTAACACGTGAGATTGAGTTAAGACATTTTTGTGTTCTTTGACTAAAACATGTGATGTGAACCGTAAGTCTGAGCCAAACACGCAAACAAAAAAATTGTATACAATAAAAACCCAAAATGCTGCTGTCACAATTTAGTGTCAATTCTCCACAAGGGCGAAAGCAGTCAAAGCTGCCGCAAAGTATTATACTGTGGAAATATTGCGGGTGCACAGCGCGCTGACCTTTCGTGTTTAAGTTTCTACTGTTGAAAAGCACAAGTGTTTTCGATTATTTCAAAGCTTTCGCGGCGCATGGGTTCGAAACCAACCACTGGCTTAACGAGCACCGGATGCGCATCAGTGACGTAACAACGAATGCCTGCTGATGATGCAATTCAATACAACAGCACTTGGCATTGTGAACTCACTCGGTCACCGCAACCCCGGAATCGCCGAACGCATTCAGCGATTTTTTGGCGTCATCGCTTCACAGTTCGGAAAAACACGCGTATTGCTGGTCCTGTACAGAAACCGAGACTTTGTTATTTCAGTCACAAACTCGCTCCAGCGCATCGCCGAACGTAGTTTCTGTTACTCGTGCTTCCTGCTCCCTGTTGTGCGGTTACCAACGTGCGCTGTGAAAACATTTTGACGGCGAGAATGGCGCAACTTTACGCTCCGCCCGTTCCTGCTTCCTGAGCGTGTGCGAAAAGCGTTTCCTATTCACAGCACCTCGAAAGTTTAGTGACGGACTAAAAGCGGTGGAAGTTTGTTTCTGCTGCTTTGCTTGGCATTTGGGAGACTAAAATGTTGGATCGGATGTCTGACAATTTTGACGAATGCTGTTTAATATCTAGATCAGGGGTTTTCAACCCTTTTTGTACCGCGACCCATTATAACAACCCACTATAACCCAACGACACCCATCTACAGTAAAACACGAACAAAGCAAATGCAATGCAGCTGTGAAAATTACATAAAAATATATATACTGGCGACCCACAAATATACACTCGCGACAAAAAAATCTACTCGCGGCCCCTCCGAATATGGTTCACGACGCCTTTGGGGTCGGGATCCGCAGATTGAAAACCACTGATTCAAACGTTTCAACTTGTCACTCGTCACACTCTGACAAGGAGTACAAAAATGAAGTGAATTGAACCTTGCCGGTAATAGTCAACGAACGAACAAATCCTCAGTGCCGATAAACCAGTTCGCGCAGCCTTGACTCCAATTTATTATTTCTCAGCGAAATCTTCGCAAATGCTTTGAGATCGAAACCAATACCCAAGCAAAACTTGCTCAGAGGGTGCTGTGTATAGCACGCTTACGTGCAAACAATATCAACAGTAGCAAACAAAATGCGTTTTGTTTTATAGGCCCAAGGAAAGCAATTTGGTCTTTTACGAATCAAACATACACGCTGCAGTTGGTGAACTGCACAACAATGACATCAACAATGACATAACAATTGCTCTGGCTGAAGACAACGCCAAGCTGTCCCTACCTACTACAGTCAAGGCTGCTTCGGATCGCATTGCTGCTTCCAATGGATCCAGGGACTGGGCCGGCGTAGGTTGCGAGGATGGTGAGGCAGTGGGTGGTGGGGCCGCAACAGTCGTGGGGCCTGACACGGGGGGCGGGAGAACTTCCGGGCCACTCTGAACACTGGAACAACAAAAAAAGTTAGGAAAACCGTGAAAAAAATACGCAACAAAGACACCGAAAAAACTGCTATGCACCAAAATAACTTGATTTATGGCTTCGAAATTTTCATGCAGATTTACATTATGGTGAAAATGATTAAGAATTCCACAACCCTAAACCTCAAGATATTTTCGACAGTGGCGCGGGTACTTCTGGTACCAACATGGAAAACCGAAAACACCTTTTTTGTTAACAAATATGCAGATAAGAATGTGCTATATAAATGTTCTGATTTGGAAGAATAGTTCCCGAATATTTCCGATGAAATACTCCCGAAATTTTCCGAAAAAATATTCCCGAATTTTTCCGAAAAACGATTCCCGAAATTCTCCGAACAAAATTTATGAACTCTTGGTGCAAAACAGAACGTTGCGGGCCAGCGATGCTCCACAGTACAAGCTGTGTTTTCCCGCAAAAACTATAAAACGTCCAATAAAACTTACAAAAATCATTTCACTGAATAAAAAGCTGAAGATTGAAGCAAGTTGAAATCAAAGACTTTATAAACTTCTACATGTCAATAAAAGGAACAATTTGTTTGATCTACCTGGGGTTTGACAACAACAGCCAGAGCTTGCCCAGTGTTTTTTTTATTAATCCAGATACAGCCCATATAAACTGTTTGACCATGTGATTCAAGAATAAAGCTGTATGCTAATCCAGCACGAAAGATCAGAGTCTGTTTACTGCTTTCAATACTGCGCCACACGTTGGGTATCGCTGCTAAGCCCTTCACCACTGTTTCGGCTTGGTGGAAACAGTTTGTTGTACGGAGTGTTCAGCATAACTCTTGATGCGACAGTTAACCCTCGAAAACCATCAGCAGTACTGAACAATTTGCGAATTGCGGAGCAGTCTGCTGCAAGTTCAGCTTTATACACGTGAAGCATGCCAGTGAGAAACGTTTTATCACAGAGTAGAACCAGCATTTTATGACGCAGCCCATTATCAAATTTTCTATATCCAGCCAAACACGCACTTTAGCGGAAGTGTAACACGAGGCGAAAACGAAACACTTTCAACAACGACGTACTAAGCGCCAGACAAGCGCGTTGCCGCACGAAACGGGGCAGGCGCATGAAATTTTGAAGCCTGGTGCTGTCACCTGAAAAACATTCTGTTGTACCCTAATTGACGTTAAATACGATGGGACATGGGACAGATTTCAATTCCACTGTTTGAAACCAGTGGGATTCCCATGGGAATTCCATGTTTAACCTTAGAAATCGGTTGTCCACGCTCACTGAACCTATCAGGTCAGATGCACAACTTTCGTTGGTCTTCCCTGTGCTTTTATATGAAACTCCAGCTGTAACTGAATGGTGCTTATAACTGTCGTTTAGCTCGTGACGTAAAACCGTTGTTGTCATTGGTTGTGAACTTTGACAGTTGCGTCACGAGTCTCTAATTTGCTTTCAACACTTATTTATCTTCAAAAAAGTAGCAGACATAGCACCATTGGAGTTCACAAACAGAAAGGAAGATTAAGGTGCGCAGCCATTTAAAAACGCTTGATGACACTTTTCGCACAATAAGTTTGTGAACTGTCCTGGAAAGCTTTGAAAATGCATTTTTTTTCAGAGTTAAAAAATGCGGTTTTGACAGAATTTCACACGTCCATCATATAACTGTCCAGGTTTTGGTGTCCGATAGCTTTTTACCTATAGAACTGCTCAGTTTTTTTTTGAGTCACAGTCTATAACCGAAAACTACAAGTTTAACACAAAAGTGAACGCTGTACCGAAATTTTGAGTGGCAGTGGAAAAAAAGTCTTTTCATGGTACTCAAGTAGCGACTGCAGCAGCAAGACAATGTACGAAAAAAGCAAAACGTTTTCGGTAGCGTGGCTTTTTAGTGGCAATAAATCATGCGCAGTCAAATCAAATTGAAAATTACAAGTCTCACTACATGTTAATTGTTCATGAAAAGCAAGTAAAAGCTCGATTTCACCTCAGACGAGACTACAAGGGGGAAACAGTACTTGGACGGGCAGGAAAACACACTGTGCAGTCGCCAACTGCAGCGGTAAATTCAATCTCTTTGAACCCAACAAGCTATTTCGTTCGTTAACATTCTGTTCAATCACCTTGGTGGGCCGGCAGCCCTTTGTCGTGCAGAATGCATCGGAGGCCTGTTCAGGTTCGGAAAGCGAGCCACGATGTTGTGGATAAACTCGGGACCCATTTGTTGGAGGAGGAACTCACAAGTCGGATACCACTTGGCGTGTTCATCCCAGGGATTGTCAGTCTGCCGCCAGTTCTGTAAACCTCCGTTGCAATAGAAACATTTGACCCGGTCGCGGACTCCTTGAAAGGAAAACGAAAATCAAGGCTATGCATTTAACGCCCAGCGAGCATAGGGCTCGATGCAACCTATCGGGAAGAATAGAAAACTTAAGCTACTATCGACCTACGACAGATCAGAATAATGACGCAAGAGCGGCCATTGTGAGGTCACCAAATGCAACCGGTTTAAAATTTCAAAGCGTCGCAGGCTTGACAGTTGCCAGCAGGGCTGTGGAGCCGAAGACCTATACCTGGTGTTGGATAATTTCCTTCTAAGCAATTACTGGCTGTTTCGGCGTGGTTACAACAAGGTGCTCGGAAGGAAAACTCAATTGGCGTTGTGACGCAATAATAAATTTCCACGAAAGAACTTTCATCAGTTTTATTTCAAGACAACGCGTACAGTTACGCTATGACTTAAAAAATGGAAGGTTTTCTGACTCACTCCTGTGGTGTTGAACAGCTCAGTATAAAACAATCAATCGCACGAAACTTACCGAGTGAAAAGAATCCAGCTTCAGCAAATATTTGTGGAGTGGCTCTGGTGAAATGCCAGTTGATGAAAGTGCCCACTCTATCTTCCATCGATCTCATGCTGGGAGTCACGGGTAGGTTACAAGGGAACATAATTCGCAGGTCTGACCTTTGCTGTTCAGTAAGCTGACTTGCGTCCCTGCGGGGTGGAGATAGAGCCTGCAAAGCGTTTGGAAACGAGTCACGTTATGAAAAGCAGCTAATTCGCAGTAATTGACATTGTAGCACTCAAGAATAAGATACGGGATGATCTGGTTGAGGTAGTATACTTGACGAAGCAACCTCGAAGCTTTGTTTCCAAATAAGTTTGTTTTCGCAAGATGCGCACTGCACTTCAGAACTTACCGAGTTTAACGAAAAAATAACCGTACATTCGATATATCTTACAAATCGAATGTATTCTAAGGGCCCTTGTTTTAAACAGGTAAGTTGTGCAGCGATTCATCAAATGGTTTGTTTTCAAGTGTTTTCTTCTAAATTCTACAATGTAGAGCAGCGCAGTAGACGGTAACTTTATAGTACATCAAACCAGGGGAGACAAGCGCTTAGTTGCACCGCGAATATTTAAACCATGCTCACTTGTCTACCGGTATCCTCTATGTTCCTTCTCTCGTGGCCTTGCGCCATTAAGCAGTGCGAGAAGTGCCGGATGTGCTCGCTATTGGGGTTGTCAAGCCTTCGCCAATTCCTCAACACTCCACCACAACAGAAGCACTGGGTACGATCCAGGTTACCCAGGTAGAACCAACCCGAGGCAGCCATGTCTTCTGGTGATGGGGCAGCTTCCCGTGGCCATTCTCCAGTGAAAGTTTGGAATCGGTGACTTTCACGACACAAGTTAAGTGATCGGATCAATCTTGCTTGGTCGGGATTTGGGATTGTTGCTAGTTGCCGATAGATTGGAACATCGTAAATCGGAACAGGGGGGGCAACTGGTCTGGCTGTCTGGAAGTTGCGCATGTCCAATCCTTGGTAATGTCGAAAAACTCCAGGGCTATGAAAACAGTGAAACGTCCAACTTAAAACGTTTAATGCACGGAATGGGCAATTTTTCTCGATCAGGTTTTTTCTGTAGGAATGTGCACACAAACGCATGCAAAATAGCAGCGGCAGGAAAGCGACGCAATGCACGCCTTTCATGAAGCAGGTTCGTAGATCGAAATAGGTTGCCCCAGTAAATTGGCCGGAAAGCATTCACCTTATTGCGAACAAAATAGCCACAATTATCGAATACATTATTTTATTAAACGTTTCGGCTTCTTCGTAAGCCATCATCAGGAATAAAATTCGTATTCGATAATTGCGGCTATTTTGTTCGCAATAAGAATATCCAGCAACTGCGTGCATTGTTTACCAAAAGAGCATTGACCTTGTATAGCATAATAAGATGTCGATTGCAAGTTTGCAAGCTTTCGTCAGCCACTATCTGACAACCGCAAAATTAAAAGTTTTACTTTAAAAAGCATTTTCACAGACTGACAAACGTGCACGTTTCATTTCTACGCAATTACACTTTCAGAGTTTGGTCAAAAAAGCAAAGCCTTTTTGTTTATACCCAAGAAAAAGCATTCGTTCGGAATCATGTGTTTATTCCATGTGGAGAACACTTCTCTCATACATCCGAAATTTGACATAAACACTTCTCTTTCATAAAATAAAAAATGCATGACAGCGGTTTTTTAGACCAACATTTACACACACAACTTCGTTCCGAATGGTTGTCGCACGATGCTCATCAAAAAAGCTTTCGAAAATCCCCAAACCAGCGCAAACATGTCGACACAGACCAAGTACCAGACAGACAAACGAAGCATTTGGCGCCAAAGAGGCGACACATATGACTCTGTTATCGGCAATCACGTGACTTCTGTTTCATAAGGGAACGCTTTATCACCTTAGGATTTTCGTTTTTCAAGGGCCAATGCCTTCGTAAGAATGGCATACTTTTGAGGTGCCAAGCAAGAAAAGTCAATATTGCAAGGGGTTTTGTGTGGAATGGGGCAGTTGCGCAACTTCGTAGCAGGGTGGGGGGCGTTGGAATCAGTGCTGACAGGGTAGCATCGAGAGCAAACCAGTTTTTCAAAGCTATAACATTACTCCGAAAGACAAAAATGCCAAACCCGTAACGGATTTCAGTAATCTTCTGACGGCTCAAACTGTTCAATGGATTCCTATAACGGCGAATGAGCTCATGTCTCCCCTCTCAACAACAGTGGTCACCCAACCATGGGAAACTAATGTGATTGCAAACGTGGATCTACAGACGTAACGGCCTGTCATTTTGGAGCTTCGAAATGTGCATTTTAATGGGCTACACCAGTGGTTCCCAACCTCCGGGCCGCGGACCAGTTGGTACCGAGCCACGAGATTGCAAAATGTATACTGATGGTGACACCACTCGCTTTCCAGGCATGCAATTCGTCGATTTTTCCAATGGAAGCACTGTTGCGAGAGCACTCCCAGGCCGTGGTAAAATCGTCAAGCGTTGACCGTTCTGCGGTTACAAAAAGTTGTGAACCACTGGGCTACACCACCCGGTTTAAATTTTGAACAGAAATTAGTGCTTCAACACAAGTCTTTAAGATTCTGATAGAGTCGAAAAGAGATAGGATTAATGTCACTGCTTGTCACTAGCGAGAAGCGTTAGTGTTAACAGCTGGAAAGAAGACATTTCAGACGGTTGCATATTATGCAGCATACAGTCTCTTGATTACACAGCTGTTTCCAAAGTGCAACAAAACGTGGGGACCCAGTCAGAAGTAAAAAGATGAAAACTGTGTGGAAATTAGCAAACGGGGAAAACCTACTTTACGTTGGCAGCCAGGGTGACACGAGGAACCGAAGCATTGCTCAGTAACGTAGGAGCGTTTTGCGCAGGGCTTCGGTGAGGGGTTGAAGTTGCTGTCAATACTTCACCTGCTGGGCGTTGCTGCGCGGACGCATTCTAAACATACAAGCAAAGATAGATGCACGGAGGAATATGGAGCCACATTTCTAAGATAAATAGGTATATATACGTTGTATATTCGTGAAAGAAATGCAAATACGCTGAATTGGTAAACGTATATTCGCAAATAGAACTTTTACTTGTTCGCTCCATTGTTGCCTTTTTACCTATGCTAACACAAAACTTTTGACAAGAACACCAGGCTATAGGAATGACAGAAAAGCTAGGCGTATTTTTAAGGTTAGCATGGTGACATTCGACTGCGCATTACCGAATTGCAGCGAATTAAAATACCGTACGTACCAAAACACATTTATTGAAGAAGATTGTTTTCTGCGGGGCTGCTTTTTTGTGGATAAGACAATCCGGTCATTTTTACAGTAAAGACATTTTGGTCACTGAGACATTTCGGTCATTTGCCACATGCGTATTAAAACTCACCGTAACAGTATTAACTAGTCTATATTTTCAGACATTGTGACCGAATTGACTTAATTTTTTTCGGTCATTTGAAAATAAATTCTGTCTATGACCGCAAAAAAGCTAGCTGCGTGCCGGGGAAAAGCTAGTCTCCGCTGGTTGCTGTGCGCGGAAGGCGAGACGACGAACAAACATATGTTTGAGAAATCAACACACAAACCGCGCCATCAGCCTCGTGCTATTAGGCTACGGTCCACATGCACAGCCGAGTGGAGGTCGAAGCGCTTCATTGCCCATCGGACCGGCATGCGACAGCCAGACAATCGATCCCCGCTCAGACAATCCGTCAACAAACCCCGCGTGCCTGCCCCATGTTCACCATGCTCGGTGAACCGTGAAATCCAATCGGGAGCGTGCGTACGGCACGAGCTAAGCCTTTTCCTGCTGTCACAGACGACATACAAAATTCACTTTACGACTGGCGTTAACAGACTGCGTGTGTTGGGAAGGGCTGAGCCGATCGTAAGATAGCAGATTATGCACTGAAAAAGGGTTGAACAGTAACTAAAGAAGAACAACGCAGGCTTAATTTTAAATAGACCTGTGCAAAGTTGCTTGGAAGTGACGTCTGCCTGTCTACTTGGACGTTACCACAATCGTCTTCGCCTCTAGCAAAACGACATGTTGACCTGTGGAAACGAACCAACATGTAACAGAATGTCACGGAAAGCTTGGAACACTGATTACATCAGTGGTTCTCAACCTTTTCGCTGAAGGGAGCCACAAACAGACCTACGGTTTTGTTGGTCAGGCGTACTAAAAAAAATTTAACGTTGGTCAATTGACACGTTATGCTTTATTGCAGAACGAAGTCAAGTACACAAAATATTAAAAGTGTTGTTGAAAGACTGCTGAGGGCCGCACAAAGGGTGCTTGGGAGCTGCATGCGGCTCTCGGGACCGCGGTTGAGAGCCACTGAATTACAGTAAGGAACAAACATTAACGAAAGTGTTCACAACAGGATATATAAATTAGCTTTTTCACTTGCAAAATTCTTTCACTTTTACGTAGAACGAATGTTACCTTGCATAACAATTAATCAACATCGAAGAAACAAGACTCCACAACCACCGCTCCCATCATTAGAGACCAATTTTCCGGAGTTACGGGTTTTCAAAATTATGCTTGGTACTTACCGTTAATGCGTGCATTATTACTCATGGCAAAGTATCGTTTGGAGTCATTCTTTGCGGAGCAAGGATAACACCGACCATCAAGGGCAAACACCATGTAGCGTTTTCTGATCTTGTAGCACATGTTACGTGCAAATCACTGACCTTAGTTCCTTGTGATTGTATCAATGAATTTTACCAGGCACCTAAAATTTCCCAACACATTAACATTGCAGGATAACACCGTTTAGAACACAACATTCAAGACTTTTCTCGGTGACAGGAGATAAGAAGAGTCTAAAAACGCGAAATATAAAGAGAGCTTTTATTTGCAAAATGGGTGTGCATGATATTGGAATTCAGTATTGTTTTTCGTTGAGAAAGCAAGTGACGATGAAGCTCAGGGAGAATGTTGCAAAAAGACGTCAACCACGATGATGATAAAAGGTCATGAAAATCAATCAATTCACCGTTTTTCGTCCATTTGCCATAATTTCATTGTTTCTGACACAGCTTAAGAAATGGACATAAAGCAAAGCTGAGCGGAAACGAAACAAAGCAGCTTCACAGGACCCATCATCCATCATGACTGGGCACTTAACTATTCCCAAACAAAATTGTTCGACGGTGCATCGCAAGGTAACAGAATGAAAGCACAGAACGGAAATATATACATTCATTCATGCGGTGATATGAAACCACCGCTTTACGTGAAGATTTTTCGATACTAAAGGCATCGTAAACCAATGAAAACTGGAGTCCAAAAATCCCGCTTCTGGAGAAGATGCGTCATTTGGTTTCTTAAGTTACAGCCAGTAATTTGCTTTTACAGATCACGATGACCATATTAGAAGACAAGAAACTACAAATCTGACAGGCAGCGCATGGGCTTGTTTCACTCATGACGATGTGGGAGTATAATTTGATTCAAAAGCGGTTGGTTCTAGTGTTGCGATCGGAAATCCCGAGCGGCGAGTCCGCAAAGCTTCGCACTGTGGCAGCAAGCAACAACAGAGATCACCCGACGATATCACTCTCGTCGTCACACTCAGCAAGGACAATCAACTGTTCACCAGGTTCACAAGCATTATTAGAGGTCACTCACCAATATCACTCCATCGGGATCACTCTATTATTGCTTGTTCGCGCCACATACATATAGCGTTTTTCTTCACGCACATCCCGTTCGTGGTGAATCACACAATCAACGCAACGCCACCGGAGAGGTTGCAACACTAGCATCACATGTTCACAGCCAGAATGCATTAGAAACAAACCTATGCATACTGAGAAGAAAAGGGTCGGTTCTTAAAGACAAATTTCTTTGGGTATTGGAGCAGGCAAAACACTTCACTTCGTCAAACTGTCCCGTGTAATAAAATCCTGCAGCAGCAAATTTGCGCGCATCAATTGGCACTGATGCTGGGAAGCGTTGAAAGCTCGATAATCGGAAACTTTCCCGCCGAAGATCATCTGAAAGAGATTGCAAAAAGGAAAACAAAATTTGTGCCATCCATGACCAATCTGCGCATGCAATGAAAATGACAGAGAACGCTTCAATGCGTGACTGACACTTCGTTGTTGTCACCCAAGTTTGGCAAAGATTCGGCATCAAAGTTATTTGCATTACATACAGCAATACCAGTAACGCCACCATACTGTGTTAAACTTTTTGACATTGGCCTTATTTAGCATGTTGTAAAATGTATATGAACTGCGGGAAGATAACATTCATTCTTAGCTCTTTTCAAGAAAAAGAATTCATTATCCTTAAAATTACCCATTGCAGATCCATGAAATTCAATCTGAATGAAAGCTTAGCAAAGGTAGAAGTTTCCAGTGAAAAATCATGAAATGGAGGCGAAGCAAACCAACTGTTTTTCAGTCTTACAGTGATGTTTGCAGATTCTTAGGTCTTCTCATTAGTTATAGTAATGTAGCAGTGGCACTTGCATTCACTGTAACAAAAGCATACAAGAACTATGTCCTGATAAAATTCAATTCTCCAATGTATTAGCAGCCTGAAAATTAAACACGAAAAGCATATTACAGACGCAAGCAAAGACCGTTTTCATAGATTTTCCATATTTGCAATGAAAACAAATTTCTCAAAAAGTCAGCAAATCCCCAAGTTCTCAAAATCGTATCAATCACTGTGATGCAGAAAACTTTCGAATATTACACAACACAATGAATCAAATTATGCAATTTAACCTGTTTATTATGGATGGAAAAAATGATGATTATCTATATTGGCTACAAAATAGATAATCCACAACTGAATAATGCCAAATTACCTTTGAAAATTTTTTTATTCGAACTAGATAATAATAATCACTTGCTTAATTTTGTCTCTTGTTTCAAGATTTACTAATCTAGCAAGCGCAAAGCTTAAGTTAGTTTTTGCATTATTTTACACTAATCTGCACTAATGTTTGATCATGCTCTAATTCAAATTTTTTTAAATCCCTTGTTCAGCTTTGAAAAGTAGACAATATTTTCAGTACATAATAATTTGAACTATTAAAACTTTGGCTTGGCAACATAAAATTGTCCACAAAATACAATGACAACTTCCATTGCAAAATGCTGGAACATACCTGCAGCAATATTTTTGAAATGCCAATCCAGTAGCATGAATCAGTTGATGCAATGGTTAAATCTTTTTAATAAATGCTTCATCCACAATAAATTTGCTTCCTGTTAATTTTTATTTCTGAGATACTTCATTTCACAGGTTAAGACTTTGCAAACAGCAGTTTACTGTTCTTTGTATGCTACTGCTAAGAATAATTAAGCTATGTATGATTAGTGTACGGCAAGAACTACATCATCCAATAAACTCAATTCAGCCAAAAGGCTACCCAGATGAGCTAAATAATCTTAAATCATGAAAGAGTAAAAACCAAATATGAAGCTGCATATAGCACCTAAGCGTACTCAGGCATACCTGGTAATTTAGAAATTTCTTTCGCATTTCTTCCACTTTTCAAATTGGCCAGCAACTATGGGTGGGTTAGCAATGTTGGAAAGACTTTTTAGTAAAAAAAAACAACCAACGACCTGCAATATTACAATTACCACTAGTAGTAAACTTTTTAAAAGTTTGGTTTGTGTATTATGGTTTCTAGTATTTATAGCCAATTTGAGTCAGACATTTTGATCTCAACAGTGTGAGCAGATAGATTATTTGAGCTTTATTGCTTCTTGCAAAAAATAGTGGCCAAGCTTCTAATTAAGCATAAAGACGGAACAACATTTAACAGAAACTAACAAAAAATATTAAGAACACAAATTTTGATAACAATCATTATAGCTGAGACCACATCTTCGACTAAGGTAACAGACATGTATGCTAATTGTAAAAACATTCCAGGTATAGAGAGTAACCATTTTTCCATACGTTCTACAAACTTCAAAGATGCTGTCACTTCCAATTCTTAAAAAATATATAAAGAAATTCAGCCTGACGTTTTGGCTCAGGTAGTTCTTAATGTCATATGCAATCACATCTGTGGGTGTAAGAGGGAATGAGGCTGGCTGAAGCACAAGCATTCAGATTTGGCAAAGATAAGCTGAACTGAACTTGTAGTAGTGAGCTGCTTTAGAAATGCATTCAGTGATAATGAAGAAGAAACACAATGGAGAGAAAAACAAAGTGTGACACAGGGTCACTGCTGAATTAACAACGCAAATCAATACAATTGCATGAAAATATTCAGTGAAAAATAAAAGTGCATGAAGTTGTGTGAATACAGGTTAATAAGGAATGCTGTGAAGAGGTGAAATTGCATAAGTGAGATAAGTACATTGCAATGAGGGTTTAGTATCAGCAAACCATGCAACTGAGCAACCAAGAGAGCACGGATATAATTAATGTAGGTAGTGAGTTACTAGATCCTTAGCATGCATTAGAGACAAAGGATTTAGATCAGTGGTTCCTAACCAGGGGGGCGCATGCCCTTACACGCCCTACAACATGGAAAGCTTGATCAATGAATTTAACAACAAATACATTTGTTTTTACAGCTTATTTAAATCCAGGGGGCTTGAAACAAACGACAATCACTAAAGGGAGGTGTGGTAGAAAAAAGGTTAAGAACCACTGATTTAGATTGAATTCTAATTCATGGATTCTAAGCTTAAGGCTCTGAAATGTAGCGCTGGATACACAATGCTCATGATATTCAATATGCGGCTGCACATATATGAATCCACTGAATTTTACATTACCGATACTCAAAAAAATGTTACACAGCATCACTACAATATTGCTTATGAAAGAATTTCAAAATCGTGTTCAGCTTAAGGCAAAATAGCTCCAGAAGTGCTTTTGCCTCATTAGGCAAAACAGACATTGCTTTCAAGTTTTCGGAGTGCACATAGGGGTTCAGAGTGTAAATTTCCAATACCGAGCTTCATAGCAGAAACATAAGCTGAAGTCATTATTTTGGAACAAGAACGTACAGTCAAAAGAAGTGATTACGACCAACTCTGGTCCAGTACTAGTGCAGTTGCCAGTTAGTGAATGAAGCCTTACTGCAGACTGCAGTGTGGGGTAGGATGAGCAGAGTCACTGTTTTCAGACTCCATCTCACCTCTGTTCCTTTTTTTTTTTGTTCTAAAACTCCTGTTGACATGCTCTGAAAAATTTGAAAACATCAAGTCTCTTGTCAACATTCTGAAATTTCTAGGTAACTCAAAAACATACATTTTTAGGCAATATAGGTTATAATTAAACTACATAGTTATTATAATTTTAACTGTTGAAACACTACTGTAGTTTGAACATGCAATCATTAGACAGATATCTAACAATTTGCAACTGAGCTTTCATTTTCATTCTTTACAAAGACTGATTCGAAATCTCAATTTGAGATCAATGGTTGATCACCTACTTTCTTAAGATTGATTCCTACTTTAACCATGAGCTCACACATTAACTCTGGTCACTGAACAAGGATTGGGCCAAAAGTAAGGCATTTCAACATATGGTTAAACATAAAAACAAACAATACAGTATCAGCACATTCAACATTGATTTTCTGTAAGCTTTATTGTTTTCCATATGTTTACCGCCTTTTGTAAGGCCCTGTGCAGTATTATTTCACTCCCTTTTTTCGCTATCCTCATCCTGACCAGGTTCCCACTAATGTTGACAAGAAATTCCTTAAAATCGATCTTAAAATTCCCAAAATTTCACAGAAATTCCCCAGATTTTGCACTAAGCATTATATTACCTTAATCTTCTTTTTAGCACTTTTTAAAAGCCTTTCACAGTTCCAACAAGCAGCATAGCGTGTCATATTGCACATTTGCTAATGTATAATAACTTAGCAGTTTAAGTCCGTTGCTATTAGAATCTGACTGTTAACGCAAAAACTGCCGTAAAGCTCCCACATTTTTACATTTTGCTTAAACTGCTGTGGCCCACTCCAACATTATGAAATTTCTTCGATGGCCACTAACGCCCGACAAATACGCTAAGCACAATGTACTTGTCCAGAGAACCTTAGTTAATCGTTGGTCCTTGAAACATCAACAGTAGTATCCTTACGTAAGTTACCAAACCAGCTGAGCAAAAATGTTAATTCATGAAAAAAGAGATTGGTTAGTCTTGTTTTGTGCCAGATTTTTCTATCCAAATTTGCTTTTTGTCAAACATAGCCTATAAGCTTTTGTTATGGTCCTTACTGTCAAAAACAAAAATATAAGTGTGAGAATTTAGGAGCTGTGTGCAGTTCAGATGTAGATGGTAAGTAATTTTGCAAGGAGATTCTAGAATATAGATTGCAAGTATCAAGTCATGCAACTTAAAATTGTCGAGCCCTGAAGACCTCCTGATATTCATAGTTGGATATGGTGCTAATAGCAACTTTCCAAATCATCAAATTGCTTTGCAAATGGTTCTGACAACCTGACAATGGCAGAATCTATTGCAAGCAGCGAGCGATTTTTCAGTAGGCTGAGACTGATCCTTTCATACCTTCCAGCCTCAATGAACTAGGGACGAGGGCAAATTGCCCGGTTTAGCTTTGATCAATATAGAAAGCGAAGAAAAACGGGAAACTGACTTTGATGAAATCATAGATGAATTTGCTTCAACGAAGGCATGGAAGTGTTGTTTTCATTAACATATTGTGTTATTTAAAGACGAAAAGCCTGAATATATTCAATATTGATGTTTTGATGAAATTGTTTTCTTCCAAGGGTCAAATCATTATAATCCAACAAGGGGTGTAACCCAATGTCACAAAAATGCCTCATTTTTTTATATAAGGTGCACCCACATGTGAAATGGCCTGAAAAAAAAACATAATTGAAATCCATCAAGGGGCAGCTGAGTTATTTGCTTTTGAGTGTATCACTAGGTGGCGTTGCTCGCGATGGGCAAAAAAGACATATTGTAGTAAAATCCATAGTTCTACTGCTAGGAAT
>Ga0210059_1001218_pt1 | contig 37949 bp, 26 predicted proteins | sample Ectturendosymbi2_FD_188042 | JGI IMG/M metagenome (GOLD analysis project Ga0210059, IMG submission 188042) | Ecteinascidia turbinata endosymbiont from Florida, USA - Sample 2 (SPAdes) (version 2) | ecosystem: Host-associated > Tunicates > Ascidians > Unclassified | place: Key West, Florida... | reverse complement strand
AACCAATGAGATCTCTTCTTTTCTGTATATAAACCAGCTCGGTAGTATCTCCACTTCATTCTGACGACATCCCTTGAAGAGTGTCAGACGAAAAGCTTTGGGATGAATCTCCTACTTCACGCCATCTTCAAGTTCTGTACCAACAAACGTCTTCTCAAATTTGTATGTGCTTGACCCGCTCAGTCTACATAAAGTGTGTGAAAAGGGTTATGTATTTGCGAAAAAGAAGCCACAATCGGTTATCACCACGGCTCTGCACTAAAGTTAAGAGATACTTTCCGCTGCAACTTAATGCGGTTGATTGGCTGATCTAGTCATTCTAGAGAATCTAGAGTATAACGGCGTGAAATCTTTTTTAAAATCCGTTAGCATTTAAATGACAAAATTCAAATTTACTCGCCTGCAAGAATAGTAGTTTATTATGGGGGCGATGAACCGGAAGGTCATTAAATCAAGCCCTCCAAAATAATTAAATACATAACGCACACATGAAAACAACAGACAAGGTGAAGCAACAATAACGTCAGCAATACAACCAAAATTATAAGGTTTGATAAGAGACAGTAATACAATTCAGCACAATTCAATAATGCAAAATAGGCAAAGGGAAAGTTACTAGTAAATATTTGAAAACAGGACATAAATATAAGTTTGGGTAAGTTGAGGACGCTAGCTCATGTTGTTAAGCTTTAGATCAATTAAAACCAACTGCGTCAATTAACAAACAATTATGTGGAACCTCAACGTTTTCATGAGTGATTTCCCATTACCTTGGGGAAATTATCAATGAAAACGTTAAGGCTTCACATAATTGCGATTGAACCGTCACAATACATGTTTAATCATCACAAATACATATCTAGAATGAATGCTATTGTTGCTAAACGCTGAATATGGCGTAATAAAGAAACTTTGGAGCTGGATTGCTTCTTTGCCAAAATTAGAGCTTCAAGGCAAATAGAATGTATATCACCGCCAAATTCACGCGTTTCATTTTAAAACTGTACAAAAGCAAAAATCTACGATAGTTATTTAAGGCAGTGGTTCTCAACCTTTGTTGGGCCATGGACCGTCTTTTGAAAAAACATCCGATGAACCACTTTGCTATGCTGACAAGTCATGAACAACCAGTCAAAATTGTATTGCACATAGGTGGTCTTACATAATTTAAGGTTACAGTTTTTGGGAACTTTTTATCAAGGATTTATGGAACTCTCTGTGGACCACTAGAAATTCCAGGACCACCGGTGGTCCATCTGGACCACGTTGAGAATCACTGATTTGAGGTTACGGACATATAACTTATCCTAGTCTGCTGACACTGCAGACAGGTATATCATAAGTTATATTTGTAGCACGCCAGAGTTATCAGAGAGGAATTTTTCCGATGGTCTTGAAATGAAGCTTAGATCACCATTAGGTGGGATACAGCAAGCTGGTGCGCCAGAAACAGCTGCGAAAAGCATTGCTCCTTGTTTTTACTTGTGATTACAGGCGGTTAGAATTAAATACAAAAGGGTATTTCATAATCACCAACTTCCACGGAGCGTAAACCACAGGTAAAGATCACCCATGATATGAATTTCCCAAGACTTATTAACGTTTGATTCATAATTGGCAAAGCCTACTGCTTTGATCAAGTTCGACTATTTCTTTGGCTTATATATCAAAGGCTTGCTTGACCTGAAAAACTTTAATGCAATTTTTTGGAATTGTGGACGGGCAGTTGCCCCACTGCTTCACCCCTGGACACGTGCCTGTTCGCCACACGCAACCTTCTGTAGGTTGGAAAGCTTTAGAGCAGGGGTGTACAACGTTTCGCTATTGCCGGCCGCGTTGCTATTATTTATAAGAAGTACGGCCGCCAGTGAGTTCCAGTTATATTTGTGAGATACCGCCAAGTGCCAACCAGCACAGAACACATTCAAACATAAATTGCGTGTTCATTCTATAACTCATTGTGACATCAGCATCCAGATTGTTACGAATCGTGTCGACTGATTTTCTTGCCTTGCGTTTGTTTTGCTTCAATATACGCCAGCACGGCCGCCAAATCTTATATTTTGAATTACATGTGGACGGCTGCAAATTTCATTGTCGAAGGCCGCAGGTTGTGCATCGTTGCTTTAGAGCAGGGCTGTACAACCTTTTCGCTATTGCCGGCCGCATTACATTTCCTTTTATGAATTACGGCCGCCAGTGGGTTCAAGATATTTTATATTTTGCATTGCTTCTGTTCTGCTTTCACACACTGAGCCTACCCTGCTTCCACACGTTTGTTTGACTTTTTTTCTACTAAGTACTATACTCTCATACAGCAGTCAAAGAGTTTTTAATATTGCACCGCCACCGTAACTTCTATATTTTAAATTACATAATCATGTGCACGGCAGCATCAAGTTTTATCGAAGGCCACATGCGGCCGTACGGCCGCGGGTTGTGAACCCCTGCTTTAGAGCAACGGAATACTGCTAATGTCATGTCAAACAAAAAATGATATTATTAATATTCTTATAAAAAGGTTACCATATTTCAAACATTCTGCGTTGGCACGTTAATTTCAAGGGTTATCAGAAAATGGTTCTCATGCACGAGGTCACACATGATAACACATATTGTCATTATTTTGCAATAGCTCCTCAAACAGTAGCACTTAGGTATTATGGAGGCAATCTTTTACTGATCCCAAAATAATGCGGACTGATCTTTTTTTCAGCGTTTTTTGGATGGATTATTCAGAAATATAATTTGGTCACTGATTATTCAGAGACACAGCTATTTTCACTGTATCAGATGGCCACAAAGCACAACACCTAACCTCAGCGGTACAGTGCCAAAAAGAAGTGTGGGAAAGTGAAAAAACAAGTGTGGGAACGCAACCAAAAATAGACATTTTCAGTAATTATACAATTATGCTAGAGTGCCACGCAAGAGATAGCTTGTCATTTGTTCATTTATGGGACGTCTGCTCTGCAGCTGCACACAGGAAATCTGAGTAAAAACACACATCATCAAGTCAGATTACTATGAAAAAGGTGCGGGAACGTGTTCCCAGAAAAGAGTGTTCCCACCCCACTACACCTCTGCCTAACCTTAAAACTGCAAACATTTAGCGTTCTTGCGTGCGGAAAAACCTTTATGTATGAACAGGTGACAAAAAAAGGTCATTTATTTCAAGCGATTTCACTACTTGACCGACCTGCTGTTTCAACTCACAAGCAATTAGCAGCTGACATGCGTAGCTGTGGTTTCCAGTTTATTTCGACAATTCCACTTGATATGCACTAGAATAGAAAATAGTGATTTACAAAGTTATGTGGAAGCAATTAAAGCAAGTATGCATAATGCTGGCGTATAGGATAAGTTTAAGTAAAAGCTGCAGTGAACTGCAAGGAAAAATACTTCTTAACACAAATGCTTTAAATGTCGTGGTTAGTTTGACGGACAAACTATTAGTCTGCGTTAACTTGACTAGCACTAAGATAAAAACAATATACTTGATCAGCAGGCCCGTAACCAGCTTGGGACACCAGAGGGCTAAGAGTTTTCTGAGAGTGGCCCAAATTTTTTAAACTATGTCCAGTACTTTTAAACAATGCCCAACATATTTTTCCAGGGAGAGCGAAAATTTTTTAGGGGGGCTTCACCCCCCTGGTTACGGGCCTGTTGATCAGACTGAAAGCAGTTTGTGCTGGCTGATAGATTAAAGACTTATGAGCAACTTGGAACTGTAGTTTTGGAACTGCAGTACAACAATCCCCTTATCAAATTGTGACGTAACCAAGAAGTCATTGTTATCAGTTCCCGCCAATCCATTGTATCAGATAGAATGTCTGGCTTGGGAAAGGTAAATAATGATCTGATATATGGAACAACAAAAAGCATACAATATAACACCCAAATCCAAGCTTTCAAAGATTTTTTCAAACCCACAGAAAACGGTTTTCAGACCTCTGGTTGAGAACCACTGCTCCAGCGAGTTTAAACGACTTGAGTTAGATTCCGTAAAGAAAAATTGAAGGAAAAGATAATTGTTCAAGAACAACATATTTACTGTTTATCAGTCGGTGTAAGTGTTTGCCAGATGCGGTCAAAATCGGTAGAACTTCAAGTAGCCCACGTCACTGCCTCTTATATCCCCCGTCTACTGGCTGACGATACTCTGACAGTTTTCAGTTCGTGCTGGCTCATACGCGATGTTATCCTTAACTTCAGCCTCTTAGATTGTCAAATGATCGCTTTTAGCTTAAGGTGGTCTACGTTGAAGGAGTACAGTTATCGTGTCAAAAAAATGAAAGTATGACCAAACATGGCCAGCAAATTAAAGCGGGCCTTGTCTTGAAAACAAGCAACTAAACTTATTAACGCGAATTTGTCGAGTTATAAAGTCATTGTTACGTGACCGTTAAAGAAAACACGCAAACGCATTTTCTACTGCGAAAAGTGGCAGAGCATGTTTGCAATCTTTAAGAAAAACCTACACCTCTACTCGGCTACGCATGTGTTTGTTTGTAGCTTGCTCTTGAAAAGCAATAACATTCTAGGGGTTAGTTTTCTGTGAGATAAAGGGCGAAGTTACTTTCTTTAAGGAAAATACCGTGGAAAAGGCTTTGACTTTTTTGGCCTCGACAGATACAGATGGCAAATCTTTTACCTTTCCCAATGAAAACATACTTTCAAAGAATCGATACTTGCCTGCTTGCACATTTTCACCGTATCGCCCCATTATGAAATAAATCGACAAACGCCATTTGAATCAGCTGAAAATCTATCTGCAGAAAGAACCCCAAAAAGATTTTTGCGCTATCTGAAAAATTTGGTGCACCACACTCATCCGGTACATTTTCAAACGTTAATTCGACTGAATGTAAGGCGTTGCACCTTCAGGTGTTGATAAACATTCTGAAAAGTTCGAACCATTTCACGCAGTTGTGCGCATGCAGGTGCAAGAGCGTTCAGACAACGTGCCAGCACAGGTGGGAGTAATCGCAATGCCGCAACTTGTGCTGGTTTGTTTTCTTTCAAAACACTTCACAGCATTTTTCCCGAAGCATTATTTGACTTGCTGGTTGTTGCGCCATCGGGCGAGCAGACGGAACGTTCTTAAAACACTACGATCTGACGTCAATCATGGTCTTAGTTACAACCCTCGGGCAGTGCTTCACCTTTGTGGAGCCGGAACCTCAAAGCCAAGAGCGAAAGTTGCAAACGTGAGGGGAAGCATTCAAACCTAGCGGACCGTACACCTGAGCACGGTCAATTTTATTTGACGCACGGCCGCGGTGCGCTGCGCGAGCAGCCGTGGCCCGTCGTGCAGCCACGCGTTTATGATAGAGATCGATCGTGGCGCTGTCTTTTTGGTGCCGCAGTCCAGTCGCAGCTAATTAGGCGGATAACCTTGTTAGTAGCCAGGCGCACCACGACGACATTGTCAGAATCCACGAAGCCAGGCGTCATCAGTGAAACTTGTCTGGGAGAGGTTGCTCTTCGTCACACTATGCGAGAGCGACGGATGTACTACAAAGTGTACCAACAACACTTAATCGTGGACGACGCTTTTTGCAAAAGCTTGTAAACGAGGCAATGCATGGAAAAGAAGGCCGGTTGAAGAACGTTCTGGCAATGACGTCGCGCTAGTTTCGGTTCTCACGGAGGTGAACTTCAATTTCGTCGTACGGCCTGCGAATGAACACCGCTGAACACAAGTTGTTTTGAAAATTCTTTTAACTCCTGCGTCACGCTGTTGCAAAATGACTTACAGCAATACAAAAGTGGCTGTGACGTTGCACGAGCAAGTTAAACGTTTGTGGTTCCAGTTTTAAGGTCGATGTCGCCTCTTATTTCCAATGTCAAATTCAAAACCACAGAATAGTTCAGTTCTAGACCTGCATGCAACGGACCGACTCAAATGATAACGCACCTGATTTACTGAATGAGGAAATTGAAAACAGCGGCACGTAAAACACCGTTTTCTTATACCACACATTCCTGTGTATGCGGCACAAACGCAAGCAACCTTTTTTCTTATATTTAGGATAAAGGGACACAACCCAACTTGTTACAGTATTCTGCACTGTTTAAGCAGACTTCAACCCTTCGCTCGTCATGAAATACTCGAACTATCTCTGGCAGAGAAGAAAAAAATCCAAATTTGCGTAATTTCTGGACAAATCGAACTAATTCAAAACTAAACAAGGGCATTCTGTGGTGAAAATCAACTCAGTTGCTCAGCGTAATTTCTCGTAACAGGCACGCCGACGAAACGACCGCATCCTGTGAAAACATCCGGCACCTGTTGAAGACCAACAGCGATCAAACGCACTTTCAAGTCGCTCATTTCCTTCTCAACGTTTTGTTCAAGCAACAGCATTGACTGTTCGCGGTCCAGCAAGCAGTACGAAGTTGTAGCAGTAATTTCTTCACCCTGTTGGCACCATTGTCGGAGTTATCTGTTTATCTGTAATGTTTTTACTGTTGTTCAGCTCAGTTTAATTGCTACACAATTCCCACACCATTTAATGGTGCAGTGGAGATCAATAACATCAAGCCAAGATCGTTCAATTTTACCTAACCAATGCAAAAACCTATGTGAGCCTTAGATTGGAACAGCAAAGCAGTCCCGAAAAAACTTTCCCTGAAGAGGTTGTTGCGGTCTGCGATGCAGTGAGAACCATACATGGGGTTGGTCGAATTTGCGGTATTGCTCGACTCGTTGACCTCCATGGTCTTTTAACAATCCTCCGTGACAATCTTTGCTAACGTTGATCGGTTCTCTTTGCCATTGTGTTTTCATTTATTCTGAATACCCGCCACTGACAATCGGTTACTTCTTTGCATGCCGGCTTTTTGTATTGTTTCTGCTTATTAGCTGAGTCATATGAAACAACAAATCAATCATATAACACCCAAAGCTCTGCTTTAGTCAACTAAACGAAGAAGCATGACCAGCGGCGCTATAACGATTAGACTGGTCTCTTCAGTTAGAAGAGGTTAATTAAAGTAACTGACGGCTGGCAATACGTTCAAACACGCACTGGGGAACCTGCATTGGACGCAGAGATCAAAATTTTGCGAAATCGATTTCAAAGCGACGTCATCGACAGATTTCTTTTGTTAACATTGTCCGGACTTTTACGGCGCAACAACCTGACCTAGGTGAGTAAAACACATGAAATTGTAATCGCTGAGTGGAAAAAATCTTGTAGAAACTGTTGCTGACATGTTTCACACTGTTGGCATAACTATGCGGCTATGCAGGTTTGAGTAAAATCCGTAGCCAAGCAAGCGAGAAATTCACCAGGAAAACCGCACAGCTCGCACTTGCTGTACCTATAGGCCTACTCTAGAGCGTCTGTTGCGGGTTAGTCCCTGAACGGAGTCACTTTTTTCTCAGATAAAACAACGGGGTTTTGATTAACAAAAACTCGTAGGCTTTTACAGCAGTCAGTACCTGCTTGCTCGGTTAGTAACCTGTGCTTTCACTCGCAACTGGGCGAGAGGATTTAGACTTCTGACGTTAGGCAAACTGCAGTCCATGGACACAAGGCAGAAAAAGTCGTGGGTTTTGTGAAGCGAGAAGTCAACTTGCGCCGGAACAACTTCACACAGCACAGGCCCTATCATCTGCAGCGCTCAAAAACATTGTATTGCAAAATCTCTACAATCCTTGTGACTTTACAACATACAAATTGTGGTTCGCCCAGACGAACAAGCTTCATATGGCAAATAAACGGACCTTGTGCAGGTAAACATGAGCTACGTCATGCAGGAAAATAGTTCGGGAGTATCTTCTTCAGCTCAGGTTTGTTACCAAATAAATTAAATTATGTTTTTGGCTTGGAGTCAAGAGCAGGCGGCTACATTAATGAGAAACAAGGCTGGGTGTTGGAAAAATATCAGTTATCCGCTTGCAAGCGAACAGCAATTAAATCCTCGCGATCGCGCATGCGGCTACACCAAGCGCGTCTCGCACTGGCCAAGGACCTTACACTCCTAACCACAGCGTTCGTTTCAAGTTATTGCACCTCTCAAGCAACTGCCTGGAATTTTGAAACATTATTTTGAGGTCTTGATATGTGCACGGCCAAACTCTGGGCAATGAAACGTCGAAGATATTTTCTACCTCTTCTGATAGCATTTCACTCCGCGAAAATATTTACAGCCGGAAGCTTCGCTGTGTTTTTTTCCCCGGAGGAATGGGGGGGTCGTCTTTTCAGACCCGACGGAATTTACACGCAAATCAAAAAGCTCATCCGCGATTTGTTTTCAACAACCGTGTATTTCAGACGTATATAGCAGGCATGCAGTGAGCGGACAAAACACGTCACGAACACGAAACAAACATACCACACGTCATCAACGACGCAAAGCGACGGAACAGAAGTGGTGAAGTCGTGGGTGTTGGCGGCGAATTTTCGCAACCGGAACTCAAGCGCTGCAATCGTCCCAAGACCAAATGTCGGCCTCAGAACGGTCACATAAGACGGCGCAAGCCAAGGCAGGCATCGTGAGAAACGGAGACGTGGACATTGGTGGCTTTTCATGGACTGCTGTGTCTGCCGATAACGGGAATTCGGAGAACGAGTTTTTTCAGACACTGTCGCATTTCCTTTTTTAGATCGCCCAAGACTAGATTCAAGCGCTAATACCACGTCAGCAGGTACGTCACCCACCAAACAACAAGAGTCATCAGTTTTTTCGCTGGTACGCTGTGGCAGTGTTTACACGTTCAGAGCAGGTTTTTACAGCGCTTCTATCAACACAGTGGAAGGTTTATTCCTTGTCAAGGCAATACTTCTCTTATAATTTTACAAAAAAACACGATCTGGGAGGACCGCCTGGTGGCATTAATCATGGCTCGACAAGTAGGGTCTCGCGCATGTTCGCTTAAACATCTGCCGCCGTTCTAGCTCTTCCATCATTTGGTGGCGCGGCGACAGCTCTGGGTCAGTTCACAACGTGCAGCAATGCAACAAAGATGCTCGCGCCGCTGTACGCGCGGTCAAAGGTTACAGACTCGCTGGCAAAGTCATTAGCCATAGAAATTGCTGGTAGCAAGCCGTGGCGATGTTGGGCGGGGTCGGAAATAACAGTCAAATCAGGCGCAATTCTTTTTCGCAGCACTTGGGGATCCGCAGCGTGCCCGGCGACAAATCTCTGCCAGGCAAACAGTGACAGTCGCGTGTGGTACGTCATTTTATTCGAATTACTGATGCCAACTCAGCGTTCGTTTCAGCCGAAGACGTTCCTGATAGGATAAGCTTCTTCAGCATAATAGGCGCAAACGAGGCGCCGCATCTTGAAGCCATCAGCTTAAGCTCTCTCAAGCACAGTGGTGAGAGTCCAAGCTTTGTCGCACGATGCCCTTAACCAGTGTTGTATTTTTTAAAATGTGTAAGATTCGTTCCCGCCACCGAATAAAAACTATTCGATAAAAACTTTGCAGTTTATCAGCTTTCTCGGCAAACCAGCGCTTTGATCGCCATATCGTCAGTAAGCACCAGGAAAACGTCTTGTGCCTTGTCACGTCTTCCTTGCATTTTCGTGAATGACGCGAGTAGAGGTTTCAACGAAAATTGCTGCGATATAAAATTATATCGTGTTGTGAGGAATCGGGATGGGTCAGATATTCAATTTTTCTTTCTTTTTTCTTTAAATAAAAAAAAACAGAGTTTCCGAAAGCACTTCATAAACAGTGACGTCAGAAAACGAAGTGGAGAAGGAAAAGGAAAAGTGCTGACAATAAAAGGGAGTAAGGAAAGCAGAGGCTCGATACAACGAAAGCAGGTTTGTATACAGCCAGCGTCACAGTAACAATAAAAAAAACACAACAGAACAATCAACACAACCAAATACCAACAACACTCCGTTCGCAACATCACGGGGCTTTGTGGGGGGGGGGACGACAAATCGCAAGCAGTGGATACCCTCGCTCCCAAATAGCAACAATAGTTCACGACTCAGCGTGAAGCTTCAACAAGAAAGAAAGTATTTTTTTGAACAGCAAGTCGTGAAAACTTCGCACATACACTTGGAACACTTGCAGTAGTGTCACGTGACATCGTCACGTGATATCATTTACGAAGCTCGCTGTGGATCAAAACGTGACGCGAGCACGAAATGCTTCAGTGCGTGCGCGAACGACGTCATCGGAGAGCGAGCATTGCACGCTTGACTCATGCAATGATGGAATGGTGGCGAAGCCCTAGCAATGTTGTAAGCTACAGAAAAAATAACGTACGCAAACGAAACGCTCTTCGCAGGGGGGAACAGACCATAAAAACCACCATAAAAACGAACTGTGACAAAATAATGTACGCATTGTCCCGCAGCGCGATACACAATTGTCAGCGGTTAGAACTGCGTCATAAACGGTCATCAGTCAGGTAAGTCTGAGTACGAAGTAGAGGATGGGGCGGGTTTAGGTTCACGTGGTTAGCTCCAGCCGTTGTCCTTTACCATATGGATAAGTTCAATGATAAACTTGCCCTCCTTGTACTTCTGGCTGTTTTCGTACGCGCGTTCCTGCGAGCAACAGGTCAAAGTTCATATTGAATAATGGAGAACGCATCTTACCGCAGATGCTGCCATTCGGAAAAATACGTTTGTGACAAAACATCTTCACTTTTTTGTCAAAAAACGGCAGAAGTCATTCTTGGCATAAGTACAAGCATAATGCGCCATACCGACGGGTTAAAGTTAGCAGAGGATGCACACCATAATAAGCTGGAGGTGAGGCTTAAGAAATTGGATATAAAAGTGAACGCAAGATCTTGGAAAACAACGAAGGTAGTCGTTTTAACGTATCGTTGAGAACTACGAACCTTGTTATTGAAGCATGGCGATAAACGAGCAGTAGCACAATCGTTTATTGTTTTTTTTAATTTTTTTTTCTGTCCTATCCCATGAAACTGCCACGAAACTAGTAATGCGAACGACAGTATATCATGTACATGCCAAATGTCTTGTTTCCTGCAGAACCGTGACTAAAGCAAGCGAATAGTTGCAATCAGGGGGTCAATGAAACTTGGGCGGCCCTTTTTTTGGCTATCACCTTAAACAGGGTCCAGCAACCTTACTTCCCGGGGCCTCGCATCACTACGCCATGACACTGAGGCTCTACGTGTTATACTTACTCTGCTGTGAACCTATAACGGTATTCAATTTCAGATAGTAATAACGGTGGTGGGACATCGGGCAAATTACAAGACCACAGTCTCATCCCATGGGAATGAGTGTTATGAGTTCCCTGTTTTGCATCTAATGTAGGTGCGTTATGCAAGTACGTGAGGAACGCGTATTCCCTTGTGACGAAACCAAGCGTGCATTTGGCGTAAGCACGCATATGCCTCGAAGCTTAGCTGCGGCAAAACGGAGCTGTTTGTTGCTATGCCCGAAAACTGACATACAGTAAGCGTAAGTGCAATGTTGGCACGCAAGAACTGCAGTGGATCCGCCCGGATGCACTTGCCAATGGGGTCAAGAAAACGTTGCTGGTGAACAGATCCAAGACCAAATGAATCAAAAACGACGTATTTCTTGGATGGCAATTCCTGTATGATTTGTTGCGAACTTTAATAGCAAACAAGACGAACTTTTCCTCAGAAACAAATCGCTGATTCGGGGACGAAAATGCAGACTTCTACCGGTATATGCTCTGAAGAGCCCTCCTTGCAAGAATGGACGCTTTTCTACACCACCGCATATGAACTGTCGCTTGCTACGCTCTACGCGCCACAGGTCACGGAGAAGTTGTTCTGGAACTCTTGTCTTACCACAATTCACAATCTTGTGTATTTGGTCACAAACACGAGGAAGCTCTTCCCAGCGTCATTGCATTAGGAATCCACACGTGATTTAACTGTAGAGCATATTTTTGAAGTATTTTTGCGTCATTGTTTCTTAATTTAAATACCGGTCGTCAAAGGCTCTGACATGCGAGATACCGTAAGCGAAGGCTGGAACTGCTTGTATTTTGAGTTAAACAAACTACGCTGGCATCACGCAACAACGACACGGATAAAACCTTGTCGAAACCGCTTGCCTATAATGAAGATTTCGGCATTTCAGTCACACCGCCAAACGATGCCGCGATCGGACTATGCTGTACGACAACGAAAACACACTGCGATGCAGCGAATGAACGACGCCAGAAGCAGGATAACATTTTTCCCGAAAACAGTATTTTCGCCAAGCAACTTGTTTTTCCAGCGCGCCGCGCATTGTGACGAAGTATTTTTGTGACGAGCACCCGGCAAGCGCAACTTGGCGCAGGGCCAGATGACAACCTCTCAACAACTACAACAAGCGGATCAACCAAACATGGTCGGCGACGTGCCTGCTTCCGGCGCAACAGTCACGATCTGCGGTGCGTTCTTCGACCGCTCGATGACGCTGTCCGTGTTGTTAATCACCGGTAACGGATAATGAACAATTCTCAAAAGGCATTCGGGCTTGCCCAATTTTTTTTCATCGGTCAAGCGTAAATCTTTGTTACTCAGTGTGCCAAGGCTGAGCCCGTTCGGGTTCTTCGTTTTCCGACGTTCACACGGTGCGCCGTTTCACAAAACGAGACGCACAACTAACCGTCTGCGCCCAACCGGCATTGACAGAAGACAGAAGCTTAACTCGTACTTTTTAATTATCCCGAGGCCAAGCGGTTTCGTTTAGTCAGGTAACCGTTTCTGTTACTGGGGTAAGTGCCTGGAACCTTCGAGTCGGCGCGGACTGACTGGAACAAGATGCAGCCACCATGATGCCTGTGCAGGACAGTGCAGTGTCGGCTTCATCTCCCGGAAAGCATACAACCCGACGTTTCCATGTGCGAGTGACCTCTTGGCAGCAGTTATTCGGGTTTCAGAATTTAAGATACCGTTTGATAGACTGCCAACTGTCAAACAATCAATTTTGGCAGAAGTGAGACGATCGCGTCAGAGTCAAAAAAAGGACACGCTCGACATCCGGAGATCATTTAGTACCGTGTTAGTCATTCGTATCTGAAAGACTGCTAGCGAGGAGGCCTTCGCTTACTGGGCTAGCAAGCGTTGCATTCGACGTCCAACCCTACCTACAAGATGGCACTGGCGACGAATAGTCACACTGCCCAATAGCACGGTGGACCCGAAGGCCCAAGTGCATATTTTATACGACTGCGTACCTGTAATGGCCGCTGCAGGCCTCGTTTTCAACCAGTCCCGCATGTGTTCCGTTCTGTGTGCAACGGGTGCATGCTTGCTAACAAGAAATCACTATACGGCAAGACAATGTCGAAGTCCATACCACACGTTAGCGAAGCGGCTCGATGTTGAAAAACATTTAGGGGAAGGTAAGGTTTGACGGGACCAAACCAGTTACCGAGAGATGCGGAAAAACAAGGACTGTTTTTTCTCACGTTGAAAATATTAGAAGTAAAAAACAGACAGAAATATCAGCTGACCAAATCCCAGCAGTCACTGCAAAACAGTGAAATTGTTTCGGTTTGCGTTTCGCTGACGTGCTCGCGCATCACTTATACCGCACCGTCTTTATCTTGTGCTGGCATTCACTCACCAATGCTTGCATTTTTTATGCCTGACTAGGAGGCGTGTCGTTTGATCTCAACGGACATATTCATCCCGCTACAACCAAGGCTTCGAATTTACCAAGACAAAATAGACAGGTGACAATCGAAAAAGGTTTACAGGGGCAGGGTTTTTTTACGGTTTGACCTTGGTGACTGCTAAGACATTGCGAGACCAGAAGTATTTCATCTGAATACCGAGATGGCCACAAAGCGAGTCTTTAGTGTATTTTGGTGTGGATGCAGAGAGGTTCTACTGTATTTTAAGAGACCGTTGGAAAAATTTGAGAGACCGTTTCGGTTCCTCAAAACACCTTAAAAGCATTGTAGAGACATAACAGCGTCGACAAAGACTTCGACTGAACATTGAGAAAGGAAGCGTCAGCGATACAACAACGTGAAGCAAATGCTTGCCAGACATACCGTACTTGAACTTGTTTGATAAATTTATCAATTTCAGGCGTTCTCTTAGCCTTCGAAGAGAGACGCAGTTTTATTTAGGGGATTCACGTGGATGATCACACATCAAAATTATGCTTAAATTACATTGAACGCACTGTCTTTTTCCCACAGACCGTTTGAAGAACAGTCAAGCGAAGTTCACAACTCTCGTATGCTTAGCAACAGAGACGTACTTACTACCCCGTAACCTTTCGAGCGCTTTCCGTTGTTAACGACAAAAGCCACACAGTGTCGCGCAATGAGCGCTGCCGGAGCAAACAAGCGAGGCTCGGGAGCCGAAATAGACACGCGCCATTTGGCACACCGACTGACGTCAAACATCGAACGAACAAAGACAGAAATATCATTACCGCAAGTAAGATATTGCTTGCCACCGCTCATCAGGCGACGCCGATGAATGCCTCACAATTTTACCACAAAACAGCAAGACGGCAAACAAAATGACCGCTTGGGCAACCCGAAATCTCCACAACGCCGGGCTTTCGCAACGGAAATGGCGATTTGCGTCATGAAACGGCGACTATTAAAAAATCGTCGCGCAGGTCTTCCGTTCAGATATAACCAAGTTGTTGAGGAAAGGGTCAACACTTGTTCGTCCTTTCACATTTTTAAAAACGTAACTCGCGTTGCACTAGAGATTACAGCGGATCTCTAAAGTTTTTTCGGGAGTGACGACAAAGTATGGACGGGGCTTGGCTTGAAGCCCTTCTGGCAAATAGCCGTTGATCAGGCGCACACCATGGCTAAACAAACCGCCTATGTTTTTGACTGGGCAATGAGCACCGCTAGCTAAACGGTGAAAAATATGAACGCTGCACAGTGCTGGTGTTTTGCTGCAATCGGTCAAAGCGGCAGGAAGCTGTGGCGCAGACAGTGCAGTTAAGCTCGACGCTCGATGACGAAGCCAGATTACCATCACGCTGTATTTTCATCTGAATTACCATCACGCTGTCGCGGTACACGAAACGTAGCAGGGCCCTGGCAGTCTGCACCCGCACCGAAGAGAAGAACAAACCGCGGCGCTTCAAGAATACTGAAATGCAGTGCGCCTGTGTTGATATAATACTTATCATCACGATCTGTCACGGCGATCGGTCTTACTCGATAGTCGAGTCTCGGTACATCCCTTCAAGCGCGTTGAGAAGTGAACGACCAGCGCGTGATGATTATACTGTATAGTTGCGGCTATTCCGAAGAGCTGGCCAGCAGCTGTGGTGTTCCCTGCACAGCACAAGACACAATTCGTGCTTTCGAGGAGGTAGAAAAACTCCCAAGGCGAAAACGATATGCGCGCAAAGTTACGGCGCACTCATTGTTACGTGAAGCCGCAGAACGATCTCGGTCAACCTGATCAGATAGTGTGTGGTTCTTGCAACGCTTTCGCGAACGCGACCAGAGCTCAAGCTGAAAAGTTCAAACTTGACCGCGCATGACCTGTGGTAATTCGCAAGAAGCGCAGCACCAAGTGTGGGAACGAGTAACCCAATGAACACAAAGCAAGGCTTTCATCAGCCTGATAACTTGGATGGATGGGCTACTGACATTACTTTAACTTTGTGTCATGCGCACGTATACAAATAGTAGATGAGGGAAAGCGCAACTGATCATCGCACGTTGAGCGGCCGATAAAGATACGCATGGTTGACTAGCAAACAAAGCGTGTCTGCAAAGCTAACATAAACGCACTGAGCCGTCATCATGAATGCAAAGGTAGCTGTCTCGTGTGGGTTGATCAGAAAATTTGTTTAACATTCGTATGGTGTTTGTATTTCTATGAAAATCCAGTAAGCCAGGGTCTTTTCGGAATCGTTCGGGAATGGATTTTACTCAACGCGTTTGATTTCATGTCATGCCAAACAACTTGTTACATCCAGAAATCCAAGAGTTTAGGGATGCGTCTTACTCGACAGTATCAGTGCAACAACCTCACGCCGAGCACAAGAGTAAAGTAAGCAGCTTTTTATTCTTATTCAGGTTTGAGACCAGCCGTTACGAGAATAATCGCATTAACTCCGTTTCAGGTTGCAGCAAGCTAGTCACAACCAACGAGGTCTACTTGCACGCACGCATCGGCTGACGTTTGGTTTTGGTTTCCTTGTGAAACCGGAGAACAGATTTTAATCAGTCTGAAGCCAAATCGTCGCAAATTGAAATCAAGCAAGTAGCAGTGAAAAAATAGTGACGACTTACAAAAGTTGAGACGCTTTCGGCGAAAGCTCACATCACTGCACGTTGTAAGAAACAAAACCAAAGAGGTTCACTTGTATTCGCTGCGGCACCTTCTTTGTTAAGGCAGATCCCCGCCATGTTCGGACAGTGTGCAGCTGGATGACACCAATTGACGCAGCCAATAGACGACTGTGAAGGGTCACTTCCTTCGCTTGCAAAAAATAAGTAATTGACCGGCGAAGTGCCTCTCTCGACTGCTTCATCGCGCTGCTCGTCAAGCCAGGCCGGGTTTGGCGCAAAGAAGACGGAAGAGCCGAAGGAGAAGCGGAGAAATGTGAGAACGGAACTTTTCGTTCCGTCGTTTCAGCCGAGAACGTGAAAAGCGTATGTCGCACCAGGTTTCCCAATTTCGTGTTTTTTTTTGCTCACGCAAGAGTTGTCGAACGGTAAATGGCAAGGTTCGGAGAAAACGTAACGCTCGGACAACGATGCCAAACGGAAAACGGAGAGTGCGTGCGCATACAGGCAGGCCAACACCGCATTTGGACCAGGAAAGCCCCGTTGTATATCTGAATGTCCCATTGCCTGCAAAATTACCTTTTCCGTTCAATACAGGAGCACGTGAAAAACAAGCGAGGCGGAATAGACAAGCTTGTCTGTTTCTCAACTACAGACAAGTGAAAAGCGACATATCTTCAGCTAAGCCAGCAATTGGTACACTTGGGGTACCGCGACATCCCAAATATGCAGGCGAAAAACGGTTGGAGGAGTGTGAAACGCACCAGGGCAGCGGCAGTCAGTCAACAAGATATTGCAATACTGAGACTGGCAGCGGAAAACGCGTGCATCGCAGCCGGAAACTTGCAGTGCTCTGCAACGTACGGCAACATGGCGCAACACGGCGACGCTTTGACAAACAGCCCTCAGGTCTAACCGCAGGTAATCCGATCGATCTGCCCTGTTTGCACAATGCGCACAGCGAAAGCAGCTGGAACCAGTCTCGAAGTAAAACATCGCCAACCGCCAAACACGCCAACCGCTAAATGCGCCAACCGTCAAACCCGCAAGAAGGCGACACACGTCGTCGACTCGGTCACCGAAACCCGACACAGTTGTTCTTTGTACAAATCAGGGCCGGTACTATGTGCATCAGCCTACCAAACAACGGCTGGGGGACATCTGTTCTACGGAACCACATCTGCCAGACGTTTCTCGGCGCTGATACTCATTTCTACAGAGACGCCCCAAAGCTGGCAACGATTTCTTATAAATATTTCACGTAAGTCCAGTCGGAAACCTTGAATCTTTTGACCGCCATCAGGTCGTTCACGGCATACTGGCAAACGTATGGCCAGCTCGTTCGAGCACACAAAAGACGCGCGCGCCAGTGGTGAACGACGTGGGGTGTGCAGACAAAGAAACTGTGACGTCACAAGTGTTGCGCACCAGAGCGGAACGGCCGCATGTTCCGTGTACGACCGATGCGAACGCGAAGTTGCTTCAAACTTGGGTTCTTGGGCCAACGCCATCCATACTGTCGCAATTCATGCGGGCTGCTTTCAACCCTGGAAACTCTTTGCATGTAAGGCTGGAACCAAGTTTTTTAAAGCTGCCTTTTGTGTAGAAAATTTAAAGAAATTTTGAGCTTTTTGACGTACATTTGAGTTTGACACATTAACGAGATCTCAGTGGCAAAGGTATTATGAAATTGGCATCGAAACAGCAGCGTCTATTTGAACAAGATTGCAGGACTGCGGATGCGCAGTGTTACGTGAAATCCATCTCCTATTTAAAAATTTTTGCTGATGACTCAAACCCGCCGCTTTTGTGGAGAGTAGTTACTTTAAAAACAAAGCAGACTAGGTCAACTAGAATTTTTCAGCATATCCATATCAGATTAGAATCAAAAATAGAGCTACTCAGTTTTCCGAAAATATTGTAAAATTAGAATTACCGAATTAGCGAAAACTAGAAACTAAATTGATATCCGTACTAGAATTCCATTTAATCAAATCGATTTCGATGTAAGTTCAATTCATGAAAATCGGAATTCATTCGCATACTTATGAGCATGGCAAAGATATTGTACGCTAAAGGTTGGAGCATTTCGCGCTGTACAATTAGCCTGGGCGCCTGAAAACTCTTTCGGATGGAGCCGATGATGCTGTCAACGTTGGTAGCACGCACTGGCTACTGTTCGTCAAAGTGCCTACTAGGACTGTATGGCTGGTTTAAATGATGTGACTGTGACATAGCACTTTCATCTTTTCGTTGTCCTTTCCTTACGCGAGATGCATTTTTGTGTCACTTGGGGAAAAGGGCTGTTGGACAAAGTAGCATTTTTGGTAAAACCGGAAATTAGCTAAGTAAAATTAGAGCACCAAAGCTTTTCACTAAGCATGTTAAATTAGAATTACCGGCATTTCGCTCAATTCTTCTAATTAGACAACTAGAATTGTCTGTCTACTTGTCGAAGCCTGTTTTAAAGTAATTGGGCAATTTGCCGTTAGTTAAAATTCAGATCAGAAACCGTTGATTCTAGCAGCTTTCTCCAGAACATGAGCCGACGACAAACAATACATCAACCCAAACGCTTTAATCTTCGACCTTTTAAGGCGACACCTTTCTCACGCAGCACAATGGCCCAGGAAACGTGGGGCGTGTTTGAACACGATGATTCCACGCCTGCGCGTTGAACGTGGGTCAGACTCGGGCTTTAAACTAACAAAGCCGGACGTCACAATGGCTTTATTGCAAGGGGCACAAATGACCGACCCCGAACAAAACGACATTGGTTGGCAACCCATCCCGTGTCCCATATCTATTTCGGTCAACAAAGCCCCCGATGCGGGTCACTTTTGTCGTCAGTGAACCGTTTTTTTTATAGAACGGATCAGCGGCGCGGGGTTAAATTTCGCGTTCTCGCCAGGGACGACGTGGTTGAGCGGCGGTTCACAAGGGAGGGGGGCGATCAGCGCCGACAAATAAAGCAGCAAACACGCTTGAAACCGCACATGGGAAACGTAAGGCGACCTGCGGTCAGGGCTAATTATTCCAAAGTGGGTGAAGGAGAAAAAAAACAATTATTTGGAAGAGCATGAAGTTAAGTGTCTCGAAGCTAGATGAACGATGGAATAAGCAAAATGAAATCGAACGATTTCATTTGCAGCAGGGTTTCTTCTCGAAAAAACACGGATCAAGGTACCGACACGAACGGTGCCAGAAGCTTACAATGACCAGAACAAGCTGCCATAGGCAACGACAGTCAGTCATTACGTGGAAGCGCCACATGGGTCAGCAGTTACGGCTGACAGATGAATTTCGGGTCTCTGCGCGGACGGCACCCCGACAATGATAAAAGCATTGCTTTGGTAAACTTCGGCACTTTTCAAGCAGCCGCACATGTGATGAACATACGGCGGTGTCACGGAATTACACGGTTGTGTCTGTACATCACCTGGCGATGCGCGCTCGCCCGCTCGCCATCGACGTCACCAGACGCAAGCGTAACCCCGGAAACGACGCCAGCGCGACTTCAAAACCACGTCTTGAAGTTGCGCTTTGTCGCGAAAAGCGACACTGTTGAGAGGAAGCAACCGAGACACGGCTCCACAGTTAGTGGTAAGTTGCAGTGCAACAGCAACAACCAGCCACACTACCGACCGACACGCCAGATGTGAAGAACTGTACGCAGCAATAGGGAAGGAACCCCACGGAGCAGCTCGTAAGTGCAGGTGCCGAGTACCCTGGTCAATTGCCAAATAAATGCTTGCTGCCTTCCTTCGCCCATCCCTATCTGCGATGTGCTGCACTTACCCACTGATTTGCCCTTTTTGCTCGCCACGTCTCTGTCGATTCAGCAATGTTGACGTTGCGATTTCGTGCCAGAAATCATTTCTGGCGAGGTGTACTTGCAAGCAACGTGACAAGGAGCAAGCCTGCGAATGCCTTTTTTGCGTGGAAGTATTCTGTGGCACTCACGGGTATTTCACAAGGCACAATCGCATTGAGAAACATGCGCAGCAGCTTGCTTTCGGCAACTTGAATTGTCTCTGATGCGCATTGTGCTTTGTTTTCATTATATGTTTAAAGTAAGTTTTTCTAGGCACAACAAAATTTCGGGGGGTCATAAAAAATTGGGGGGGAACTGCCGCCGAATGCCCCCTCGTAGCTACATGCCCGACCACAGCTTTAATTGACATGACAAGTAACATATGTACAGATTAGCAAAGCGTTCGATCTAACTGCGGTCTTCCTGGAACTGTCCGACATCATTATGCGTGCGACGAGCTTTGCAGTGGAGCGCCTCAACAAGAGTTTGACAGCACGGGTTGTGCTCAGTGAGCACAACAGGGGGCGTATGGAAAAAACATCCGAGGCAGAGCGGTCGCAACTCACCGAAACATTTCACAAAAGTCGGAAAAACAAGTTTTGCTCCGCGAGAAAACGCTCCAAACGCGAAGGTATGGTGAGATTGAGCGATTGAAATCAGCGTGTGTTGAATCACCTAAAACGTTCTACAGTATAGGGGCAGTGGTGGGAAAAGTGCGGCTCGCCGACATGTTTTGTGTGGCTCTTCCAGCTGAATAGCAATATCTCAAAATAGCAGCGAGTTGTCGTCTCATATCGTTTCATTTATCAATGTATTTACACGAATTCGTATGGTTAGTGGCCAAAGAGTCTAACGCGATTTCGTGTAGGTCATTTTATGTGAAACTTGCATTCTTTAACGAACTGTATTTGACACTACAAACTGATTTTGCGGCTCGCTGGTGTTTTTGTTTTTCTGCCAATGACTCTTCTGTTGAGCAAGTTTGCCCACCCCTGCTACTGGGTATGCTCTTTCGACTCATCACAGGAGTAAGTGGAAGTGAAACGACAGAAAGGTTTATCCAAGCCGAAGTTGGGGAGTTGGTGATATTTCCTCCGAAACATGCGTAACTCAAAACAAACGTACAACTTTTCACCGCCCAAGTGAAGTGGTGGTCTGGTGAAAGTGTTGATCATTCCCGCATTGCGACGTGGCTGTTAAACCACCGCCTAAAGTGGTTTTACATACTCGCTTAGGAGTTTAGAGCGAAAGCGCATTGACCTGTCCTAAAAAAAACGCGCATGCTTTGCACGGCCTGGGACGCGTCGTTCTTTGCAGTGGTCGCGCATTTCGGGAACGTATAATTTATTGTAACGGCCTTCCGGGAATGTCGTGCCGCCCGGTACAGCCACGCTTGTTGTAAACATCTTCGTTTCGTTTTTCGATCCGAGCGGATGTTCAGCTGTTAGCTGAATGTCACGAACTCCGCAATCAGGCATTCGTTCGCGCAAACGCGGTTTCACACTGACAAAAATGACCACGACGCACTCACGTATTTCCAGCCCAACGTCGTTTTGCAGCATTTGCAGAAGATGTCGCACACGTCGTGCATGCCGGTGAGAAGCTGGCGTTCTTCGGGTGTTCCGCTGTCCACGTTAACTCTGCAAGGCACCAAGATGCGGATGCGTCAGCCGCCTCTTTGCGCACAAAACCGCGGAAGCGAAGCAGAGCACAAAGCCCGAGTGGGGGGATGACGTATTTTTCCCGAACCGATTGTCGCGCCGGGTGCTGAACACATTATTATGTCGCAGTGCCATGCAGCACGGCATAAACGGTGCATCAATGCGCGCACCGAATCATTCAAAGGGGGTATACACTGCGAACTGGGTGCTGCAAGGGTGGAGCAGGTGAAACTTGAATAACCTGATCAACTTAATCAACTTTGGTTGCTTAATTACATATCAGTGTCTTTGGGTTTGGAGCGCATGGCAATATTCTGGCGAGGCATTTAATGATTTTGATGATTCGCCGAGTCATTTTTGAAGCGGAGAACCTTGCTTGTTCTTCACTTTATATTTAAATGTAATCATGAAGTGAATTCTGGTAAAAATGAAAGTGGTGGGGGATGGGTCCAGGAAAGGTCGAGAAACATTAATATATTAATCGAACAAGAGAAGGTTCTTAAAAAACCTTTGAGGGGTGTACCACGGCAAGAAAGCTTGAAAATAGTATAGCTATTACGGCAGCCAAGCACCCTCGCCGTAAGTCGCGGGTTGCTCCAGAAATTCGAGGAGCACAGGCAGTTTGCCAGCAGTGTTGCCACTTCTGATGTTTTAACATCAGATCTGATGTTTTGAGAGAAATTTCGGATGTCTGCTGTTTTGGTGAGAAATCTGATGTCGACTGAGCTGTTATTTCTGCTTTTCACATTTCCTTTCCTTTCAGGTTGAAAAGAAGTTGGACAATCTCTCACCATCACGTGCGTTTGGTTATCGTTCCAAACCTAAGAAACTACCTTTGCAACATTGGGATGAACATTTTGCATTACATATAACCAACTTCTCCCTTTCGGAGATCGGTCATGCGTACGACACTTCGCTGCATTTCGGAATTTGGATTACGAGGTGCGTGGTTAAGTATTGGTAAAAGAAACACTTAGCTTAAATAAAACTGCAATGTAAAAATCTGATGTTATCTGATGTCGAAAAAGGCAACAATCTGTTGTTAACGACACTGACCCCAGTGGCAACACTGCCCGCCAGCCTGACAGCATTGGTCTCGCAGCACTCTGCCGAACCGAACGCGAAGTTGTCGCGAAATGGTACACATTGACGACAGAAAACACACGGGTGCAAATCGAACAACAGACAGCATTCTTCATCAATCAAAAGGAAAAGATATGCAAGTTGAGCGTGGCATTGTACAAGGCCTTGTCTGCCTGACGGTTGGCGACGGTTTACGGGGCAAGGCGCGCACGAAGTTTTCCAAGCCGTACATGGCCAAGTCGTAAGGTCGACCACAACGAGCAACACGTGACTGTACGGAGAAACGGTGTGCCGCCAGTTGGACTCGAGCGAGAAGATTAGGCAATCCAACTTATCATAAGCGATAAGGCGCAGTTGGTGACCCGCTAATAAGCGCTTTGCCAGTTATTACGAACATGATATTCCGGCTGTACGGTAAATAGAACCTGCTAGCGTGCGGAAACTACGGCGACAGATCAGTGGTGGAACTTTCTCTTCCAACTAGCAGGCTGCCAATTATCATGAGCACACCGGAAAAGCTCGAATCGTGTCGAGCCTACTTGTTCCAACATGAGCTTGTGTAAGAGGGCACATACGGGAGCACTTAATTGCAGAGGAGACGCGCTCTGAGGCGGGCTACATCATCAATCAGCAGTATGCAACCGCAGGACGGGAGTTTCGGTGTAAGCAACAAGTCTGGCAAACAGTGAATTTTTAATCGCGCTTAGTGGAGGTCGTGTGAAAGGTCGACGAGAAAGGCACCTTCAGCTCTCCTGGAGAGAATAATGAAAATATTTTTTAATGAAGACAAGAACACCAGTGCGTAATGGCGTTTCTGAGGGTACGTGTTTCAACAAGCACAGGCAATGCTGAAATGCCGGGGCCGGACAAAATATAACCATCACCTCAGTATGGTCCGCAAAAAATCTCGTCGCATTTTTGAAAGCAAGAAGGGCAACTAACTCGAGCAAATATCTCCGAAATGGGGCAGGTAAGTCGAAAGCTAAGCGAACACGGTACATGCCTGAAAGGTACCAAAAGGAAACCAAGAACATACTCCTGCGACAATTTTTAAAATACTGAATGTCTTGACTTTTCCGACTTTTATCGGACTAGGAGAAGCTTTTCAGAGGCTAACCACACGCAGTGATCGTTTCCTTTCGGAAATTTCCGCCTAATCGTGACCCGGTCTAGTAATAACAACGGCGCAGATTCAACCAGCAGCAAAACCACGGCATTAACGCCTCGTCGTCAGGACAGCACGGCGAATTCGTCACGACACGGGTGAGCAGCCGACGTCCCTGCGACGCGAACGACAATGCTGTAGTGCTGCGGTGTTTGCACAAGCAGAAACAACCAAGCGGAGGGCACACGTGCTATGTGGATCGATGGTCGGAGGCCATCGCGCAGTATTAGCTGCAAAGCTTACGCCGCGGAAACCTGGCACCTGGGCTGCGCAAGCGTCCGGCGCGTTCGAGTCACGCCACGTTGTGTCAGCGCAGAGCAGGTGGTTGATTAAAGACTTCGGGGACGCTTTACTCCACGACAGGCTTCAAGAAAACGGTACGGTGATCACAGAAGGGGCGATCGAGCTGGCTGAGTCCCAATGCCAGATGATAGATAGCGCGCACTTTCTTGAAACACACACAATGAAACCTTGTTCTTTGATCAATCCATTTTCACGGACAAAACAACGCACGGGAAAAAGTGACGTACGGTAGGTACCTAAGTTTACAATAAGGTGTCTGCTTCGCAGTGAACGTCTACTCTAGATTGTTGATAACAAACTGCAGTTTGAAGATAAAAAGCGAATGTAAACTGTACACCAGTGATTCTCAACGTGGCCCCGGTGGGCCACGGGTGTTTCATCGGGAATTTGTTCGTGGTTCACAGAGAGTTCCATAAATCCATGTTCATGCAAACTGTAACCTTTACCGTACAATAAATTAAACAAAACCACCCATGTGCAATACAGTCGACTAGTGGTTCACAAGGTCCTAGCACAGCAAAGTGATCCATCGGATATTTTTTTAAAAAGATGGTCCACAGGCCGACAAAGGTTGAGAACCACTGCTGTACACCTTCAGAATCAATATCACGGCACCGTTAACAGAAAAAACTAACTTCGTGAAGCGCTAACGCAGTGCCACCCAAACGGTGTGTCGCGCAATATCGGTTTGCTGCGACGCAGTCCTAGGTATGCCGCGATATTTTCAACACTGTGATCGATTTTGTTGAAATTATTGCATAAGACGACGACGTTTCCGTTGGTTACGTTTCAGTCAGTACTTTCGCTATGCCGCGTGATGAATGCTGAGTTCCAAAATGTGCAGCGGCCAAAAGAAGTTGAGACCACTGCGCAAAGGAAGCCAAATGCAACATCAAGTTTTGCGCGAAAGACCATCCGGCATAGAGAACGCATAATTTCACAGGCCCGGGACAGATGAACAAGGATCGACCGAGGGCTCGAATTACATTTTGAAAAATAAACACGGAGTGTAAACATCAGCCGGTCTTATCGCTCTCAGCATTACAGGACAAACCGTGGATATCGAATTACCCACAAAGATGGCTACCACCTCAAGCACCGCCAAGGATTTTTATTTTAAGAGCCGGGAAGAATTCCCTCTGCTGCGCTGCCTTGCTGCTACGTCGTTTAAAATCATATTTAAAATAATTTCCTCTCCGAATTCTCGTGGCCAGACAGGACATTTGATACCAGCGCTATCCAACACGGAACTCCAGCCATAAACAAGCACGCAAACATCGAAAAAATGGTAGCATATTGCGACTGCTCTGACAAAAATGAAGTCATAAAATATTGATCGGTAATATGTAAAAGGTAGCGAAATTCCCATGACAGCGCACAGCCCACCAGACAAAGATCAATAACAAAATGAAGTGGGCCCAATCCTCGCATACAGTTGCATCGTTACTATTACGAGCTTTACGCTGCGACTGGAATGTCTTGGAATCATCCCCATATTTGCAAACGAAATTTATTTAAGCGCAGTCTACCGTATTGGGTGATACTAATAACGCATGTGGGTGAAGCATTAATCAATTGGTTACTAATACAAGTACAAGCAGCATCATCCCAGTGAAAATGAAAAATAAGAGATGTGTTTTAACGTTCAATGGAAGAAATGACCTATTAAATCAGTTCAAACACGCAGACGATGCCGATAACACGATCTTCACAATTGCGAAGTGACATTAACATCACATATCGAAGACCTTCCAAAAACGTAAAGGTAATGGCTAAGAACTTGGTCATACTCAAGGTAACTGGAACACGTTATTTCAAATCTAGTCAAAAACACTGGTGAAGACCATGCTGCAAAAAAGTTTTAACTCTACAGCAGTCCTTACAAGATTATATGGCAGGAGATAAAAGAGAATGCAGAAGCATAGCAGATGCAACTTACATGGCAGTTAATATTGCAGAGATCATGCGAACTGCTACAAACAACTGTCACCATTGCGCGCTGCAATAAAATGAAACACTTCCACACTGTATTAGCTTGTACAAAGCTACAATAATAATTGACACACTAGACAGTAAACTTACACTTTGCTGAAAAGATAGGCACGCCCTTGGCTTCCTTGGAATGACTGTAAAAAAGCCAAAAGATCAGTTTCAACCAGTTTGTTAAACTTACATTAACTAATATATTTCAATTTTCTCTGCAATTATTTGTTATTACATCACCACAACATCACGTATGTGCCTGTAAACAAACTTCAGTGTTGCACTGCAGCACCAAAGACGTTGTGGACATATCAAACACTGAAAACAAATCGGATGCTGCTTTGCACATGAGGGAAGAAAATAAGTAACGTTTAGTTTTATGTAAGACCAACCACTTTTGTATAAAGTTTTTAAGTGTCTTAAAAAATTGCAGCATCCCAACAACTCAGAAAGCGACTGTCAGGCTAACATCAAACTAAGCATGTTCTCAGCTTTTACCTTGGATATCAAAGCAGCATGGCCTGCAAGATGTGCTCTGCAATGTATGCAGCTGTATGTTCTGTGGCACTCCGTCACTGCTAAGTAGTCTTGGAAATTCTTGACCATTTTCTCAATCGTTGTGAGTACTTCAGATCAGAACGGCTTCAGTAACTTCTAACAGTTTGGATTTTTATGGTGAGAGCAACTCAACTGTGTACTGGGCTAATTCCACACCACCTCTGGTATCAGTATCACAGCACCAGATTAACAAATACCTGCAAGGAAACAAGTACAACTGCATATAAAATGACTACACCACTTTCACAGTGTTTTAAAGTTTCATTAAGCCTACCATCAAAAATTAACAAACAATTAAAATACTCATAAGTAACCAAGCTAATTCAACTGCTGAGGGATATCGACTGGATAATATTCCATTTCCTCCAATGTCCTGGCGTCCATGCACTAATTTGTTTTCCTTGCTGGAATATCAATTATCTCAAAATAAAATCAACTCAAGTAAAATTACTAGCAACCACACCATTGTTATAGACCAGAGGTTCCCAACCTGGGGTACATTTTCCTATCCGAGGGGGTACATTTCAGGTTAGAAATAGAAGAAAAATATATATTGACATATATTTGTTTCCAAATATTTATACATATATCAGTTAATATTATTTTCAAAAATCATATGCTTATTGTTAAATATATCTATGAATAATCATGATAAAATATTTTGTCATATGAGATTTTAGGGGTACATGTTCATCTGTCAAAATGCTGAAGGGGTACATGCTCTTCTGTCAGAATGTTGAAGGGGTACATGATAAACAAAAGGTTGGGAACCCCTGTTATAGACAGAATGTCATGAAAATAAATTAAAAAACTCAGAAAAACATAAAAAATGAGCAGAACACAAGACAAATAACAAACATCATGTTGTGAAATGCTAATTTTGCTATCCTACATACTACCAATAAGCAGATTCTCTATCAAGGGTATACTTCTGAAGCAAAATTCATTTATCTGAGACAGTTTGAGAATACATTGCACAATACTCAAGAAGTTATACTTCTCTGAAGGATGTACAGAGATGCTTAACAATAAGGTTTTGTAGTTTAACTGTAACCGTTGATGTTATATCAGCTTTTTTTAAGGAAAATGTTAGGTACCTGGTATGCACCTGTAGGGTCCCGATTTCTCTTATTTTAGGGACCCAATTTTCTCTGATTCTAGGAGCCCAATGATAATTTTCTGATTCTAGGGACCCAATTTTCAATTCTAGGGACCCAAATCGGGTCCCTAAAACACCTTTAAAAAACCTGGTATTTGTATAGGAATGTATGGGCTACATTTCTGTTGATAATACGCTGAGTTATACAGTGTGCTCCTTTCATCTTTTAAAGGCAATATCCACTAGGACTTAGGTGCTCTTTATAAAATGTGCTTGGCAGTAGATTATTCAACTGTGTGCAGTAATAATTTATCAATTCAGTAACCATACATTTCTGCAAATATTAATAATATGTAATTATTTACACATTGCTTGTTTTCACATATAACAAGTCACCAAGTTGTTTAATGTAAGTGATCAAATTACTAATACAAAAATGTGGTTGCCAAAGCTTTTTCAGGTGTGCCATCGCTTTTTGATATAATAAATCTTGCATGAATTTGTGGTGAGTGGTGCTTATGTCAATAGTATGACTCTTACCTTGTATGTAAATTATGCATATATTGGGCATAAGTAAGTTGAATGGAGAAACAAAAGTAATCACAAAAATCAAAAAGAAATCTGCTAAAACTAAACAGTCTAAAATAGCATTGCAATCTAGTGAACCACAAACAAAAATCAACATACTGCAAGAGATTTTTTTAATGGCAGTACAAGTGGAACAGTATTTAAATGAAATGAACTCAGGTTCCCTTCTGCCGTGCATACCTGCCATTAAACTAATCACAATAACTTATGTGCATATATGTTTTTTGAACTTAGTTGTTTATCATTTTTTAGTCTCAAATCCAACGTAGCAGTTTTAAGTTATTATAGCAGTCAATGCATTTGATTAAAAACTAATATAGAAATTAATGCATTTAATCTTATACAGCTGTTAATGTGCTATAAAACCTTTTTGGAACATTTTCAACAAGAACTTTTTATTTTCTGTTTTTCTAAACAGGAAAATAAAGACACTGAGAGGTTAATAACAATAAAAAATACAGGCCTAAACAACTGTCTGCAAGCTAAGTTTAGTCTCATCTCTTGTTTTTTGTAGTTCATTTCATTCCAGTACCGTAATATCAATGTATGCCACAAAATTCGCCAGTGTTACAGCACACATGGCTTTACTTTATACGCTTTTGATATCATCACACAATAAATCAGGACAAGCAATTACAATTAGTCCCATAATACGCAAGCCAAAAAATTAGTTTTGGATTTTTCCTAAGGATTATTAGCCTTCAGATTTCATACTTCTGCTTATCAGTTTCCTTATGCAGTGTGCACTACATGAATTGTCATTAAGTTCTTCTTTTATCATGTTGCATGAATTAGGATTAAAATGAGTAATGCCGTTTCGCACTTTGACTTTTATTTTCTGTATAAAAAATTCATCAAATTTTTAATAACATACTATGAAACATATTATTCTAGCTTTAATAGCATGTCATTATGTTAGTCATTATTGAAATCTGTAATTAGTGTTGACAAAAATAGCCTACATCAGAAACAGAAAACATAGCCTAAATCTGAATAAAATCCTTACAAATCTATCAATTGCAAGTGTTACCAATCAATTCTTAAGCATTCTTCTGACTTAACTTGTTATAACTATTCTGCGTTTCAATCAATCTCGTGGGAACATACATCTATAATTCTATCCTTGACAGTAGATATCAAAGTATTAGGTAATATTCTTACAATGTCAGTAACATGGAACAGCAGCTTACAAGATAATTTCACAAAAAATGTGCGTTGTTTGAAGACTTTTCTAATTTCACTGATATAGCAGTGTGGGAAGATTTTGATGTAATACTAATAAATATGATATCAAACAGTAAAATCTGATTACTCCAGGGTAGTCTAAACAGAAATAAGAAAGGTGAAAGTTAACTGATGTAACCTTTCAAAGGTGCAAATGAAATTGAGTTGTGCAGTTCCATTTACATCAAATGAACAATTTACACTAGTCTAAAATGTGTTTTTTAGCTTACAAGTATAGAGCCATGTACTGTAATAGCATATGTTATCTAAAAAACTCTTAGCTGTCTATGTTTAATCATTAGACAAATCTACCTAGCATACTGTGCTTGTCACGTTCACAATCATGATATGAGGCAGATGACATTAGACATTTTTTGTAGGCTAATCCATGTTACCTTAGGTTTATACAGACAAATGTTTTACATGCAAGTTTGATCTGATTTTAGCCATCCTCAGTGTGTTAAACAGTGTTGATGCCCACCACCTCCACTTGCCTCTTTTCACTGAATAACTATTTCCTTCCGACATTTGCATTTTCTGTTGTAAGCTTAATGTTTTACTCAACATGTGATGTTGGCTACCTTGCTGCACTTTACACTTCTGACTTGGGATTTCCTTAACAGGTGGACAGTTATTTGAAACATACTTGGTTGCACAGCAGGTGGAGGGAGTTGTGGGTAAAAAGTATTGATTTTGTATAGTCTAGTCTCAAAGTTACATACTTTTTCGGCTTCAGTTCAATACTTCTGCAACCTTAGGGAACTGCCCTGCAATTAATGGGATTTGCTACTTACAAAAAATTACAGTACGACTGTAACAACAGCAGTTCAACATGATTAGACACTGTGTGCTTGTATAACTGTCAACCTGTGTAGACTATTTCAGCATTTTCATCATTGTGGATTGGACTCAAAACTTAAACTAACCATTTGATTCAAAGGCAGGCGTCACATCTTCTGTCCATGAACATCAAGAACGCCAACAATAGGCCAAACTTCGTACGGGCCTACATCATGGACACAGTGAAATCTAAGCCTTAAAACAGCCCAGCTGAACATCGACTTTCTACTTCGCTGTATGTTCAAGTCAACGGTACCGAAGTGAAGCAGCAACAGCGCTGCGTTGCTTTCCGGAGCATATCATCACAACAACACGTGTCACGTGTTCGCTTTCTTTGTGCGTTCACAAATTTAATTTGTCGCCTGCTCTTAAAGAAAAATGTTTGTCTCGACGCGACGCTGCGCTCCCTTTTTTCTCTTTTACGTTGGTTTGAGCTAGAGTTTTGCCCGTGGACGGTTATCAGCTGGCGCTAGATGTGAATGCGCTGGCGTGATTGGTCGAGCTTTCCGACGAAGGTGGTTTGACTAGTCAGCTGTTTTTTCATTGTTTTTGATGTGAAAGCTTTGAGAACAAGGGAAGAAATTTAACACTTGAATTACTATAGCGCGAAGGTAGCTGAGTGACGTTCATAAGGTCTTTCTTGCTTCTAGCCTGTACGGAAAATTACTTCCAGGCATGGGCGTCGGAGTGATATTTTTCCGGGGAGGGGCCAACAGTGGTGAAATTTCATTTTACCAACTGGAAACTAAGAGCATTTTCTGTTATGAACTTAATAGGGAAATATGAAATTTCAAACAGAGGGGGAGGCCGAGTCCCCCTGCCACCACCTTTCGACAGCCATACTTCTAGGATTAAAATCAACTGCAAGTTTAATTATGATGCAAGTCCAATTGCAATAACATTAAAGTTTGTAAAACGTGTCTAAAGTGGAATTGATACATCAAAAGCGGAATTGGTATGCTGTATCTAAAATGGCATTGATAAATCCAAAGTGTAATTGGCCAAATTAGTCTCATGCAATAGGCGTAGCCAGGGGGACGCCAACGGCCCATGGTCACCCCAAAATTGCTAGCATATCCTGTCGTTTTGTGCAGAACCATAACGAGGGAGGGCGCAGGGGGATTCTCCCCCCTGCAAAATTTTCCTCCCCCTGGAAAATGTGTTGGACACAGTTTAAAACTACTGGACATAGTTTAAAAAAGTTGGGCACCTCTCAGAAACTTTTCGCCCCACCTGCATAAGCGGAGCCAGGGGGACCTACGGTGCCATTTAAGCCCCAAAATTTTTAGAACATATAGACATTTTGCGCTTTGAGAGGCGGCATCCCTAACAAAATAGTGTTATTCACCTAAAATCAAACATTTTGGCCCCCCAATTTTTTGGGGCTGGCTACGCTACTGCCCACCTGGTGTCCCAAGTTGGTTATGGGCCTGGTTTTGTGCTTCGTGAGGCGGTATCCCAAAGAAAATTGTGTTGCTGCTCTGAAGTCAAAGTATTTCCCCCCAAAAAAAAATTTCGCCATTTGTGCACAGGTTTCATGCCGAGCTGCTGTCCACTGTCCAGTACTAACCAAATTCTGTTCCAAGGATCATCTGATTTTCATAACTACTATAGAAGACATGCTGGAAATCAAACCTATTTTTTCCTTCAGTCCACAGCATGACAAAAATATCTTACAAATGAGCACTGATATGGAGAGAAGTTCATCTTGAACGTAAAAATTTACCTTTCTACGTGTTGAAAGAAGTTATTTCTGTATTAAATTGCTGCTGAACTACTAAATTTTCGATACAATTAGTTGACTCCTATCAGGTTGTGGTTAGTTTTCAACAGATAATGTTGTTATCATTTTCCACGTGTGTATCTGAATGCTTTGTTGCTTTCGCAATTTTTGCTGGTTTTCTGTTTATTTGTTTTCTTGTGCCTCTTTCAGATGGGTGAATGTGACTGTTATGAGGAAAAACACGTAGCCTTTTTGCCTGCTTTACAACGTTCTTTTTTGTAATGCTATTGCTGCTTGCATAGATTGGATGTAGATGAGTAGGCTCCTGCATATTAACCATAGTTAAAACATAATTTGTTTTTAAAAGTTGCTAAGTACCAAATATTTGTGCAAAGCGCCATTTAATTACACACCTGATAATTAGCATCTTCTCTAAACCTTTCCATTGGGTGTACCGTCAAGGTAACTTAAAGGCTTATTAGTTATTTGGTCTCCCATGTGCAAGTTTGGAAATACTTTCAGATATGTACAGAGACCATCTGTTTTTACGGTGTCGAACCAGCTGTTTGCAGTAAAAATAATGCAGTAGATCGGCTATACTGTACCATCCGTTTCTTTGCACATTGGGGGCGCGTCGGTTCATACTCCCTTATAATGAGTTTTGGTGCTATAAACTGAAGTTAATTCGTACTAGACACCGCTATTGCATGACGTGAAGATCACTTACGTATTTGGGAGAAGCTATCAGAGCATTATTCTGTAGATCTCCTAAGGTGGTGATATCTTTAAATTTGCTAGCTTTTTCGGTCCTGCCATTTTTGCATGTGATCCTTTAAAGTAGTGGAACGGCATTGCACCTTGGCTACTACAAAAAAGGTTGATACAGAGTTGATGGGACAGAGCGAGGTCATAAAAGAACGTAAAGAAGGTACGAGGGAGTGTAGTATCTTTAGTAACGTGGGTGCACTAACCTGGACTACGCCGAGTAAGCCGCCCCGCACGCACGGAGCTTTTGAAGGCACGGTGACCATAGCAAGGGCGGATCGAGTCACTAAGGTTGGGGGGGGGTAGATTTCAATAATGTTTGGTATTCACGCCACAACGACTTTGCTACGGCAAGAGGGATGAAGTATATTTCACAACACTGCTGTGACAAAACAGTGGACGACAAAATGGCCTTATATCGCGAATGCTGATCTTCGAATTGTAAAAAAGTATGGCGAATAAAGTTACTTTCTTAGGTTTGAGGGGGCAATCGCCCCAATCGCCCCCCCCCCTAGATCCGCCCCTGGACCATAGACCTTGTTTGACAGATCCAGCCCGTTTTTTAGTTGTGTCTTGGTATCCCAGTCAGGCAGCTTTTTCTCCCGGAAACGACCTAGGCTGTAGGCAAAATAAAGAGCAGCGTTTGTGTCATTGAGATTTGCGATTACTCTTCGGAAAAAAACGAGGATTTTTTTCTTTCCACCTCATTTCTGGTGAAACATTTTGCAAGTTTTTTGATATCAGACGCGATTAAAAACGTTCCATTCGGGAAAATCAAACTTATGGCCAATCCTATATAAAGCATAGGCTACTGCAGCTTCTAGGTTCAGAAGCATGCTCTTGCATTTATAGTTTCGTCGCGTAATTGCCTATTTATTAACAACTTAAAGAAGCAGTGAACTTTTCTCGTTCCGTAGCTTTTTTTAATATGTTAATTAAACCGAGTATGGCAGTTGAAATGCAGAAAAACCGCGTGTGTTATTGTGACTGACAACTCGCAAGCGCCACCTGGCAAAAAATGTGCAACCACTCTCTGATAAAATTACTCACTGATGTCCTTCGCGGTAACTTTAGGGGATATGTTTTAGGTTTACTTTTTTCGTCACTTTGTCTGCGATCATTCAGTTGGTCGATGGGATGTTTTGATTTGTTCTTTTGCTTGAAAAGCGTGAAGCTGTTATCAAGTCTATAAACGTAGAAGTAAACTGAACTGAGGCGTAACCATTATACTTTGCTCAACGAATTTTTTCAAAACTTAGAATTTTGACTAAAAATTTTAGCAATAAATTTAGTATTGCGTCGACAGTGCTAAATTTCCTCTAAGTGGGAAAAATTGGAATATATGTAGGCCTATACAAGCAACACTTAGTCCAAACAGAAGCAACGAAAACAGCAGTTAATATTGAAAATACCAGGCAAGTGTACTTCAGCCTCAGCACGAAACGGTGCTCAAGTTTGTGGACATAATCGAGCCGAAACCTTCCGCAAAATTAAAATTGTAATCACTCGAAACAAAGCAAACAATTGAACATGGATGTAGTAGACTGTAAAGATCTACGGTTTCATGCATTATGCGCACGGATGTACTATGGAAATTTCCCCAACGTCAAACAGTTACATAGCCAGGCTTTATGATGGGGCGGGCGCAAACGAGGAGTCCAGATTTCAGTAGATCACTAATGAAGTAACTTTCGCAATTTTTCATTGAAGGGGAAAGTAAATGGCAAAAATGGAGCCATCGGCTATTCTTCAACGTTTACTAAAATTTTACAAAATTAGATTGATCTTGAGAAATTTTTACGTTTTTTTTCTTTCAAAATAGTGCCACAGTGGCCCTGCCGATGCCTATGACGTCAAAAAAATCTTGAGAAGCACATGGGGCAACAATTTAACGTTGGGGTCTTTTTCCTTTTTGACTACGCCCATGGTTGAAATGCAGCGTTTTTTCGTTTTATTGTGCTCACTAAAAGGACCGCAGAAACCAATATATCGTCGAAGACTATTTCAGCCACAACTCGCCAGGCGTTAGAGCTAGAGAGCTGTTTAAACCCTCTGCGGATTCGGCAAGTCTTCTAGTTTCGATTTTAAAACATTTTTTTGATTTGCATCTGGGGTTTTCTGTGGATGACGTCATAATCGGGGCATGTTTTCGCCTTTCTGGCCAAGTTTACCTAGGTCTGGACGCCAACCTAACGAGTCATTTTTTTGCTCGTTTTTTGGAAACTATGCTATCATCCGCGTCTTTAGAGCCCTTGATTGATTTTCTAGCATACCCGGAGCCATAATTATGGCTCAAAAGCCCCATTTTTGACGAAAATCAAAAAATTGCAGGAAAAGTATGATTTGCCCTCTAACGGCAAACCTTGGCCAGCTATAACTCGGCAGCAGATTGAACTAGAGAGCTATTCAAACCCTCCGAAGACTCTTGAGGTCTTGTACTTTAGAAACTTTAGAATAAAAAAAAATTAAGATTTGGGTTTGAGGTTTTTGGTCGATGACGTCAGGATTGTGCTATGTTTTGCATTTTTATGACGTCATCGCCGAACTAATGAGCCGGTTTAGTGGCTCAAAGTTTGTTTGGATTCTAGCCTGTAATACGCGTCTTTAGAACCCTTGATCGACTTTCTAGCGTTTCTGGTTCAAACGTTATGCCAAAAAAAATCCAAATATTTCAGGAATTTGCGGAGGAAGTCGGGGGATTACCCTAATATTTCCGGAAGTTTGGCCATCATATTGGAACCAAAACCCCAAGAAAGTCCATCAAACCGTCTGAAGACTCGTATGATACCCTAGAGTCCAACAAAATTTTGAGCCACGAAATCGGCTCCCAGGGGATGATGACGTCATCGGAATGTAAACAAAATGTGCATAAATATCCGGTCATCATGTAAACATCAACAAAAACCCCGACATCCAATTCTAAAATATTTTTTTTGCAAACTACAAGACTTCTCCTTATTTAGAGGGTATGCACCGCTCTCTAGCTCAATCTACTGACGAGTTATGACCAGTTATGGCCATGGATATAATATATCCAGGACCAGCGTTTGTGGGAGTAAAAGTTTTACCCAATTTTTGTTTTTTGAGCCATAATTTTGGCTCCTTATATGCTAGAAAGCCAATCAAGCGTTCTAAAAACTCAGGTGATAGTTTTTTTCCAAAAAAACATGAACCAAAAAAATGGCCCATTGCGTTGGCGCCCAGGGCCAGGTAACCTCAGCCAAAAAGGTGCGAAAACATGCTCCATTGTGACGCCACCCATAGAAAACGCCAAACCTAAATAAAAAAATTGTTTTTAAATCTACACTAGACGACTTGCCGAATCTGTAGATGGTTTGAACACCTCTCTAACGACTGGCGAGTTATGGCTGAAATAGTCTCTGATGATATATCGGCTTCTGCGGTCCTCAAAGGGTGGCATGTACGAAAACACTGCATATGTTGGTACAATGCAGAAACGAAACATAAGCTATCCTAGCAGGCCCGTAACCAGGGAGGGCGCAGGGGTTGCGAAGCCCACCCTATAAAATTTTTCGCGACCCCTGGAAAAATGTGTTGGACATAATTTAAAACTATTGGACATAATTCAAAAAATTTGGGCCCCTCTCAGAAAACTCTTTGCCCCTCTTGGTGTCCCAAGCTGGTTACGGGCCTGTATCCTAGCGGTAACATGACGTTAGACAAACGGGAATGCTGATTAGTGGATCTCACAAAAATGGATGCTGGAATAGGAAAAGGTTAAAAGAGGTACTTTCATTCATGCTGGCACGTGTTATTCTTTCAGAAGACAAACCCAATTTGGATAAAAAATTTTCCTGCAACTGCAATGAATAAACTCATAACTTTGCATAGATTTCCAACAAAAGCGTTTTGCTAGGTTTGGTTGGATTTGTTTTCTCGCCAACAGATTTTGGAATATTGGTGTTAATACTGAAACAAAATTAGTTGATCCTAGTCTGCCCTGATTTAACCACGTTTATAAATAAGAGAAAATGAAAAAGTGCTACTTTGAAACTATGCCTGACAAAAATTCTTCGAACCATTTGTTCTTGCGCAACCTATTATATTATAAATCTGCATCACCAATGGAGTTTTTTGCAGTTTTTGCCATTTAGAAACTTTATCACAGCACACTATTTCTTAAAATACAGGCTAAGTTTTCATTTTTCATATTAACCTTTTTATGCGATGATTGTTCTGAGGAATGTCTGTGGTTAGATTTTGAGCTTAATTATGTAGATACCAATATTAGGTGTTACATGAAAAGACATTACTGAGGGTTATTGTAGAATCAAAAACGATAGTCTTCCATCCCATGATTTTCGGGGACGTGCGAGGCAAGATGTGTAAAAGAACCTAACATCACGAAAAGTGTGCACGTCGTAGATTTTTGTGATATTTGTGTTTTGTTATTATCATTTATTTATCGCAACCCCGACTGTGGGTTGTTAGTTAACTGCAGTAATTAGTCTCCACGAACCACAGCAAATCTAGGGATTTTGGGGGGAAATTGCATTTTTTGGGATAACATTCAAAATTTGTGCTTGTGCGCCCATAGCAAGTTGTGCGACCTTTTTAATAATTTAAATATTGGATATATGCACAACATTTATTGAAGACAAACTATAAAGAACATAAATGTTTACTCGCTGGCTGCCGGCCTACGATATATTCGTACTTCGATTTCGGCCTAAAAACGGCAGTTTTCGGTTGCCTTACCAGCGCCATAGCTCCTCCGCCGATTGCGCTAGAGAGCTGTTCAACAGCTCAAACGGATCGGCCAGTCTAGTAGATTGCACTCGAAAAAAATTTTTTGGTTGGGGGTTGCGGATTATTTGTGACTGACGTCATAAGTGAAGTAGTTTTAGGGTCATTTTGGCTCATGTTGCCTGGCCTAGGGCCCAACCACTAGGCCAAAGTGTTTTGCTGAAGTTTT
>Ga0210059_1001217_pt1 | contig 37951 bp, 18 predicted proteins | sample Ectturendosymbi2_FD_188042 | JGI IMG/M metagenome (GOLD analysis project Ga0210059, IMG submission 188042) | Ecteinascidia turbinata endosymbiont from Florida, USA - Sample 2 (SPAdes) (version 2) | ecosystem: Host-associated > Tunicates > Ascidians > Unclassified | place: Key West, Florida... | reverse complement strand
AGTTGAAACTCTGGTGAATGGTCTTCCATAAACTGAATAATGTGTGGTTGTAATTTGAAATAAATAGCTTTTTAATCAAAGTCACAATTGAAATTTTCATGGGTACACATCTTTTTGGGTCACCCTGTATTATCAAACCTTGAAGCAAAGTGCTATGGGTTCGCTACCTGGTGCAGAAAATTGCATTTCACTTCTGTAGGTTGCCGCAAGTCTAAAAAAGTTGGGAAACCCTGGCTTAAGGTAATTAAAAGGAAATATTTTTTCGAGATTGGCGATGAAGTCAGTTCACTTTCACATGAAAGATTCTTTGTGTAATCCCCCACCGTAATTTAATTGTACTGTCCGTTAAAGTGTTCCTCCAAAGACCTGACATTCTGGTGAAATCTTTCACCTTGTTCTTCTGAGTAGTCTCCCATGTTATCTTTGAGTTTATCAAGGTGAGCACGTAGTACGTGGACTTTCAGCGACATGCTGCAGCCTATCTTGTGATGTGCATCCACAAGTCCATCAACAAGTTCTCTGTAGTTCTCTGCCTTGTGCTTTCCCAGGAACCCATTGACTTCCCAAGAACCCACACACAAAACACGCTCAAGCTGTCTGTTCAACCTTAGACAGCATCTCGGAAAAAGCGATCATTCGTTTCACTTCAGGTGCTACAAATACTCCAGCTTTTATTTTTGCCTCTGACAATTTTGGATACAGCTCTTGAATCTGCTTAAATGCCTCGCCCTCTGTGTCAACTTGTTTAACAAACTGCTTGATTAGACCTAATTTAATGTTCAGAGGTGGCATCAGTATTTTTGCTGCATCTACTAGTGGTTGTTGTTTCATGTTGTAACTTCTATTCTCATAGCTGGTTCGTGGAGGCCAACTGCTCTTTTTGCAGTGAAGAGCTGTATTTCTGCTTTCCAAGAGACATAGACAGCATTGGAACTTGATAAAACCACCCTGAAGCCCCACCAAGAAAGCCACCATCTTGAAATTGCACTCGAGAGGATTTTGATGTTCTGATCTGATATCATCTTCCATGTGAGCTGAATGAGCCAAAGGAACAGAGACATTTATTTGTATTGTGCAGCAAAACAACTTTGAGACTTCTAAATGAGCTGTCGATGACGAGTCTCCACTCAGGGGGATTACACGAATTTTACATAACCTGAAAGAACCCTTATAAATCATGGCAATAACAAAACCCATCTTTAAACATGTAGAACACCGAGAAGCCAAGATTTCGCTTTTTCTGTGAAGTAATTTGAACACTGCGATCCAGTAAGTCACACTGCTTAAGTCTGGCAATGAGAAGTTCAGTATGCAACTTTGTCGATGAAAACTCCGTGATAAGATCATTAGTATTTTCTTGGTTGAGGTAGTAGGGGCACCTTTTTTCAACAACTGTCGTCGAACACATGCAGCAGAAGATTGCTCCGTTTCAAAATCTGTAGAGCTTGCGTCTGTTATGAAAGATCCATCTCTCAATTATGGTTGTGGCAAAGGCATGTTAGTCGTGTTATGGGGTGCAGGTTCAATGGATGATGCAATACCAGGGTATTTGATGGAAAGTGCATTCTTTGCTTGGATCTATCATATTGAAGTAACAGTCTGTGAGATGGTTTGAGGACTCATGGCAGACATGGGGGATAGGAAAACGCATAGCATTTTTCTCTCTTCTGAACCAACCGTCTAGAGTACGACTGCAATATTCACATACTGTATGATGTGTGGTGCCCAAGGCTTATCTTGGTCACCGACTAGCATGCCAAAGTATGCATGATACGCTTCTTTTGCATAGATACAGCTCTCCAGACAGTGCTTTTTTCAATTAATTCGCCATACACATAGCCGAAGCAGTCTCCTGAGTACTTGCAACCACGACCTGACATAGCATACTATTATAACAATGGTGACAAAGCATGAGAGGTAGGAAAAATTAAAAGTAGTCTCAGGAACACAAACTCAAAGTTTAGGTGGCATAGTAAAGGTTTTCCATAGTTTTACGGCATAAGCAAACAGGATATAATCACTATTTCTCAAGGACAAAGAAAAATTTTTTTTTGTTGCATGGTGTTATCAATAAATTCACAACAGTTTTATCGCTCTTCTTTGTGTACTGTGCAAATGCAACCACACACAGATAATGCACTCAGCTTCAAAACCATTCATTTACTCCTTTTCTGAAAAGGGCATACTTCTGACGTAGTTCTTCATTAAACTGTGATTTTTTGGCATTACTGATAATAGATGTAATTACTAGAAACTGTTACACTAAGCCAGTGTTTTTCAACCTTTTTGCTGCAGCGGAACCTTCCGCGAATGTTTGCGTTCTCGAGCAACCTTGTGCAATGATCCAAGTGTCTATATTGCAAGACCGCATAGAAATGTGGTTGCGAATTTTGTCCCAGACAATTACGGTTTGTTTCGGCGGAACCCCTGGCAGCTACTCCTGGAAATCCGGTTGAAAAACACTGCCCTAAGCTGTGGACAATGCACTGTTTCACCGTATCACGGTTTATCAGCATAACTAGCACAGCATAATGGAGTCAGTCGTCTGCACTTTAATGTCAAACTAATTGAGGTACTGAAATATGATTTACCACTGTTATGCAGGTGCGGATCCAGGGGGGCGATCGCCCCCCAAAAACCTGCAAAAGTAACTTTTTCACCACAATATTGTATAATTTGGAAAACAACATTCGTGATATAAGGCCATTTTGTCGTCCATTGTTTTGTCACAGCAGTGTTGCGAAGTATAATTCCTCTCTTACAGCAACAAAGCCGTTATGAGACTTGATTAACAAATGTTACTGAAATCGCCCCACTAACCGTACTGCCTGGATCCGCCCCTGCTGTTATGTAACGATGAATGTGAAAGCATTCCCGCCTTGCCAGCACACAAATTAACTCAACTAAAACATAGATTGATTTGACAACTTGCACGTCCCATAAACCAAGTTACGACGCCAGCTCCTATATAAATTGCAGTTGAGTAGGGACAGCTTACCATTCGTGAATACAATATACTATAGCTACTGTACGTAAAATAAGAAATGCGAAAAGGATTTTCACATTCCTCGGAGAAGATTTCCTTTTTATGAAATAGGAGGACATTTTCTCCAGAAAGAAGACGTATGGTAGCCTTACTTAACAATGGTACTCATATGTAACCTGGGCAAATCTGAGTTAAGGCAGACGCAAAATCTGACAGTAATGAGTAGAGACGTAAACCAATGTGGCTTTCCCTTGGCCTTACATTCACTAGAAGAGGTTCAGATACTTGACCGACTTTCAGGAAACCGGTAAGTGTAATAGTTGTTTAGTCAAAATACCAAAAAAGGATCTGATGGCTTCACCTAACCTAAACTGTTTTCTTCAAATAAATGAATTCCATTAGTGACCTCCCTCTCAGAAACTTCGACTCCAAGTGCTTGAAGTCGGCTTACGATTTCTTCATAGCTTCCTGTAATCAAAATGTTTGTATCAAGCAGCAGATCTTCAGTAGATGCTGAAACTTGTGCATTAGAGAGGCTTTGATGGAAAAAGCCACATTAAAAGCTATATTTCAAGGTCAACAAAACCCTAATATTTTCGGCTTTAGCGAAACAAGCTTTGCCATAAATTGGAGATGTCGGATCATTCAAAAGAAAATGTAAACTGATAGTTCGTTTAAATCGCTTACTCAAACGCTTTTAAAGATTTTGTTGCTATTCTGCAAAATACAGTTGAGGCTATTTGACCAAGCAGGGACTCACCAAGTTTTTCTTGCTTCATCCAAGTCCGGAACATTCGATAACGTTGTTCTTCTACATTCCTTGGATGGTTTTTGCAACAATTATCAATATTATACTCGGAAACATTTAACGTAACTCTGACAAATTTTTTCCATCTGTCAATGTAGGGGTGTTTTTGCATCACTGAATACATCAGCACAGCTTTACGACGACCTAGAAATTGCAATGAGGCATTAAAACTTTCAATTTTCGAACGTATAAAATGAAAACTAAAGTTGTTCACAATGTTCTTTTGCAATTTGTTATGAGGAACATGCAGTACATAAAACTAAAGTGACAAATTCACAGATATTGAAAAAAAACAAACAATTAATATAATAAAACCAGCACATACGCGGACAATACTGATCAACGCTTTCATGCCGTAGACTATGTTATAGATAGAGGACAATAAGGTGGTAAATTTGTTTGTTCTATTTGTAACGTTTTTCCACGAAAATCTAGAAGCAATATAACATTTGATGCGTCTACTTTGCACAATGATTGAAAAATATTGTGGACTCGAAAGATTCATGGTTCAAAGTACTTTGGAGAAAAGGATGTTGATATCCAATATTTTTTGTTTTTTTATTCTATGGATTGAGTTTAAATGAAAAAAGCTGAAGAAATCCCGCAGATTATAGTTTTTTATTCGCAACGGCTGGATATTTCTTGAATAAATATTTTCTTAGTTGCATTGGGATGAAGTTCCAATGTGAAAATGACAGTTTAAGCTGAAAAGCATTGCATTCTTGTGAATTCCCTTTTATGTCAATTTTTGTATAGCTTTAAAGTTCGAATGACTTTTGTAGTCAATCTATATTTGAATGGTTTGACCAACATTGTGCATTGTTGCTTGATATTGTAAAACTAACTGTACGCAATAAATTTTGTTTCAAAATCCCCATGTTTTCTGGAAATATATGAAGAATTAAATAGGGTTAAGCGACAGTTTTATCATACTTGCTTTGAACTTGCGTTTGAAAGCCACGTCTGACCTGTGGTCATCCATGCCCACTTAATTTGCGCCATGGGCCACGCAGTTACTTTCCCAGTGCCAGAGGCACGTGACGCTTTGTGAAGCACGTGAAGTTGCACAGTTCAACAACTAAACTTACGTTCTATAAATTGTGTTTTTTTGCATTTAGCCAAGGTTTTGTAGACTTCCTTACTGATTTTTCCAGTTTCCACTTCATCTTTTACCATCTTCATTACAGTAAGAAGATGGTCTGCAAAAAATCCAATATTGGATAGAAAAATTGATTTCAACGAACCCTGTTGGTTCATTCGCAATGCTTTCATTGAGGAACCCATTCCTTTTTTATCAAGCATTTACTTAATAAAAGTTGAATCACTCTAAACTAAAGCAACACAATTTTACTCCAGAAAAAGTAGTGAAAACGAGTATGGGCCGCCGGAACAAGAGGCACTGTTCTCCTGCGTTTTTACGACGGGACAAAGACCGTAGCGGGAAAGTTCCCCTTGTTCAAGCAAAACATCGTTCAATTTCATGGCGGCTTCAAACAAATTTATTGCACCCTGTTTTGGCAACTACAATAATGAGAATGGTTTAGCTGTAACTGTTATCGTAAGAATATTCGCAGAAGATTCTAACGAAATAACAACTCTTTAATAAACATGTCTGCATTTCAGGATGGAATACATTAAGGGGTCAATACGTTTAAGCGTGAAGTTGTTACATAATTGTTTAACATAGATTCAAAACGTACAAAAATACGTTTTAACGCAACAAACGATCCAGAGGTTTCAATAACCATTCATTACAACTGAAACCATGTGCAAACATCATAAGATAGTTGATAAGGAGGTTCTTGTAAACAGGCATACGTTTTCCGATTACGGAGAACAGCTCTGGTGGAAAAATTCAGAAATTATCCGAGCGCATTTATGTGTGTAACATTGTGTTAGAGTTACACAGAAAAGACGATGTTAATCTCCTCACGTTGATTGGAATCCAATTTAACGAAAATTATGACTTTGTCCTCGTGTGGCACTAAGCAATGATCACGTAAAAGCTTGAATGCATTTTGTCACATAGTTTGTCTTATAACATCGAAGCTGCTTTCGGTATTACCGCATGCAACTGCATTTGCAGATGTGCTACTGAAACGTACGCACGAATGGTTGTTTCTTTGAATATCACGCGATGCGTTTGCTTCTTTATATATATTTGGGTATGTGTACACGTTTCGAAAGTCATCAATATGTGAAAGTAACCAATCACAGTAAACCTGCAGGCTAACATTAGTTGTGCAGCTCTGTAAATTGACCATTCAGGAAATTTGCCTTGTGCGCGCGTGCGATTTTCCTTGTCTATTTCTTTATTTTATTTTGATGTGCCTTGTGCATTTTTCATCGAGAAGCTTCCCTCTGAAACCCGAAAACCTTCAAAGCAGTGGTCGGCAAACTGTGGGCCTCAGCGCAATTGTGGGCATTTTAGCGCTTTTTATTGGACCGCGCAACACTTACTGTTATGGACAGCGTGGTATTTAAGAACTAAAGTGCTACGCTGTTTGCGTGGGATGAAACATGGCCTATTGTAACAACTATGGAACATTGATTGGTTGGCGTTAGAGGCATCGTTGCTGTCATTACAGGGTTTATGACATTAACATAGCATAATATGTAACAGTAATTAAAAGCTCTAGGTTTTCTGCAGGCTTTCGAGGAATCAGCCCACTGGGATCTGCTTTCATCTTTTGCGGTGATTCAAACTTGCGCATATCTACATTCAAGTACCTTCACTCCACATTCTATTTGATCAGATTTTAAGGAGTGACGATGCGTACCAGTGTTACGCGAAATCGATTTTCTAAAAATTTGCGATAGATTCCTTGCTTGTCTCATATGTGGAGAGTAGTTACTTAAATATGTAGAAAGCAACTGAATACAGCTTAAGCTTGAAACTGGGGCTTCAAAAACAAGCATGGGCCTTTGGTTGCGACTTGAAGGGAGGTTTGGCCCATCTTAACGAAAGCTTGCTGATCACTCTTTTTACCGCCATAAGAGATGACGTTTTTCCAAATGACTTCACGGATGTTGGTTTATCTTGGATTTTGTTTGAGAACTAACATATTACAATCCCGCGTGATTGTGGCTGTCCCGTTAAAATTAAAGCATTACATTTTTGAGAAGCCCTGTTAAATTTTACATACATTTTTGGACTTGATGAAAATTCGTCCCTAATAAAAAATGGAAAAATATGTCAAGATTTTTGTAGGACTTACGACTTTGCATCACAGAAAAGAAACGAAGTTTTAAAACATTTTCAGGATTTTTAACTTGGAAAAATTTCTTCGTCTTTCGTAATGCATTTTTCGCGTGCAATATATCACTGCTTATCTTTTGCATACCTCATACAAAATGTTTTGGGTATAAAATATATTCTAGCCACGCAGAAAAAAGTGTGAAACAAAATCTTTTCTGTCCGAAGGCGACCTGTGAGGCAGAAAAACCTTCTGGATATGAGTGGCACAAATCCTGAGAGTAGGTTACAATTCATATCCGAAACCTTGTTATATCAGCTCTATAGGTGTTGTTCCACATTAAAAGTTACCAATAACAGCCGCTGCATGCAAAGAATCATTGAGTCAGCAACGAAGACACTCAGATAAATGCACACTTTAAGCTTAGCACGGTGTTTCAGGTAAAAGTAAGAATGCGCAGTTTTAAATGTCATTGATTACTCTACAGCCAAAGGGCAAATTATTTCCATTATGACAAGGCTAATTTGAGCCAAGCATAGGGCTTAGGTGGCCGATTGCTTGTCATGTGAGCAACAGTGTGCAAGCACATATACTGAGATATACAGTAGATAGCCTACTCCATTGTGTTTATTGTTATGGCCTCTCAGGAGTGCAGCTTTATCCAGCGAATGCAACCGCCAGGCGTATCACGGTAAACATTGTAAAGTGCCGCCTTATTACAGGCGATTGCCTCTTTTGCTAAACAGCTACGCAGAGTTGCAAACGGCCTCATTGTAAAACCTGAACCCAGCCCAAGCCTAAAAGCAAAAGCCCGAACCCGGCTCCAGCCCGACATTTATTTTTAAAGCCCGATTTAGGCCCGAAAATCAAATTTACTGAGTGAGTCAAGATATGCGCAACAGCGGGTGTTGGTGGCGTAGCAAAATAAACATGGCTGAATAATTCACAGTTAATCATTTTATTGAAGATTTAATCAGCTCGATCGCTTCAACAGAAACTGGAAAGTGTCCGCCGTTGCAAAAAAATTATATGAATACTCGAAATCGACCTGAAAAATTGACAAACTTCATCCCGAACCTGGGCCGCTCCGAAGAGCCCTACCTGGCTTACAACTCTGCAGCAAAGTGTGTATTCTCTACTTTTAATTTTTGTTGGCCTGCTGCAGTGTTGAGGAGCCGGTGTTTCGTAAATCGTACCATACAAAGCGAAAACAACGGAGTCTAATCGTCACCTTCCTAAGACATATAGTGTGCTGCTGAACCTAATACATGAGTGATATGTTGCTGAATGCAACAAGACTGTTCTATTAAAATGCTTTACCTTTTTGGCCACGCGACAAAATTCTAAACGCAAGTCGATCATTGTTGTTTGCAAAAAGTACAACCTTTTCACTACACTTTCAAAAAAAAATACAAATTATACCACCTAAACTAATATTAAACCTACTCAAACTGGCCGTATTAGCCTAAACTAAGCGTTATATTGTGTATTCCTCACTCTTTTTACCATTTAGGATATTAGGGGTTCTAACAGGAAAAACCACTTGCTTATATTAGGACCCAGGGAGAGACTCCAACATGATATTAATGTACTTGGATAAGCTTATTTGCCATTGACTGTGATGGCAACTAAGCTTATGGTGGTAATGGCAAATAAGCTTTCTCCTCTTGACTACTGCCTTGTCGCAACGGAGGGGCTTGCCTACCTCTGTGACCCTTAGAGCTATGCTGACGGGAGATCAAGCCCCCAGCAGGACCACCCATACCGGACAGGTCAAAGGATAGAGGTCTGACTAAACTAGTCGCAGGTAGGCAGGTTCGCCAACCTCTATTCTCCTACTTCAGTTCTGCAGCAGGGGTTGGAAGTCTCAGTCCGGGCGCCCTCCAAAGAATTCCTTGGCTTCCGGTCGGCTGAGGCAGATTTCAGTGACCTCCGTGTTGAAATCACTAGGCTAATGAATGTGCCACTGCGGGGCAACCTGCCCTCATCACAGCTGTCATGCTATGGCATTCCGCTGGATATGATGTTGGTAGGCCGAGAGAAGGGCATTTGTCCTGGGCAAGCATCTGTCCTCACCGTAATTTGCCCCGGCGCCCGATGTCATCCATTACAAATATAAATAACACAAGAAGCCTGTTTAAGGCACTATTCAATCTTTCCGTTGCGAGCAGTTTTTCGGAGGCTCGTTGCGGTCCAAGGTAACCTGGATGCACCCACGCTCTCGTCGATGGCATCTAATATCAATTAGATCATGTTATCATTCGAAAACATCAGCTACGCGGCCTCAAGCAGTGCCGCAGCATGCACTCCGCAGACTGCGGAACGAATCATGCCCTGGTTCGCCACAACCTCCAAATCACACCAAAAAAGTTCTATCCAACCCTACCGAAACCTTTGCCCCTTGTAGACGTCTCCTCTGCACGCGACTCTCTCCGCAATCAGCACTTTCAACAGCTGCTATCTTCTGAACTGGACAGTGCCATCTGATCCAAACTTACCCGCTGATCCAAACGTCACCTGGTGTACAACTCGTGATGTTATTATGTCCAGTGCACTGGAGGCCTATGGTCACCGATCGAAGGGGCAGCCTGACTGGTTTCGCGACAACGCCTACCCTCTATTCGGCCTTGCACCAAAACGATCAGCCAGATTGAAGCTAACAGTGAGAAACAGCCGTTCCGCTCACAGGGAGTTACAGGCTGCAAAGCGCACCGTTCAATGTCTCACTCGTTTTGCAGTCACGCGCTACTGGGAAAACATGAGCACACGCATACAACAATGTGGAGACTGCGGTGACCTTCACGGACTTTACAGTGGAATACGCGAAGCCATCGGCCCAATTCTGAAGAAAGTGTCCCCTTTACTCGCAGCTGACGGAGCACTCCTGCTTGACACCTCTGCCCAACTGCGACGCTGGTTAGATCACTATAGCTCCATCTATTCCCAACTAGCCCATGTCAGCTGTTTGGCATCATCCAGCCTGCAGCAGCTACCTGTCCTTCAAGAACTGGACAACCCTTTTACCATGGAAGATGTGAAATTTGCAATCAGAGGTCTCAAGAACAAGACATTTTCCTGGGCAAGATAACATCCCCCCGAGATTTTGAAAAATAGTGGCAAACCTCTCTTAACTGTGCTTTTCCGCATATTCACGAAATGCTGGAATAGACGATGACTTCCGGACGATTTCAGAGACACCAACATCATTCCTCTCTACAACAACAAGGGCAACCGTAGGGATTGCAACAACTATCGTGGCATCTCGCTTTTGTGTATTGCCGGGAAAGTTTTTGCTTGTCTCCTCTTGCCCAGACTCCGTCAGATTTCTGACATAATTTTACCAGAGAGTCAATGTGGCTTTCGCCCCTTTAGAAGCACATCAGACATGGTATTTTCACCAAGACAGCTTCAAGAAAAAAGCGTCGAGCAATCACGCCCGCTGTATGTGGTTTTCATAGACCTGACCAAAGCCTTCGATACGGTGAGCTTGTATAACATATTCAAATTGTTGGGCTGCCTGAAACGCTGATGGTCCATGTCTAAAACTTTTCCAATTTGCAGAGACGTCAAACAAGTCTGTGTCCTGGCGCCAACATTGTTTGGCATATTTTTTTCAGCTCTTCTTGCACACGCTTTCCCAGAACAGGAAGGAATCATGCTCCACACTCGTAGCACCGGCAGGTTGCTTAACCTTTCCCGGCTGCGTGCTAAAACCAAGACCAAGCGCGTACTGATCCGTGAATTGCTGTACGCCGATGACGCTGCCATAGTTGCTCACTCTGAGGTGCACTTGCAAAACCTGTGTGAACGTTTCGCTAAGGCTTGCAATGACTTCAGTATGACCATCAACTTGACGATAACAGTCGTAATGTCACTCGGAAACATCCATTCCCGCCAAGCATTCTCGTCAGCGGTTCAGTGCTTAATGTTGTTGAGAAGTTCTCTTGTCTGGGATCTGTTGCCAACTCTTCGAACAATCTGGACGACGGAATCAACCAACGAATTGGAAAGGCTTCGACTAACTCCGGGCAACTTAGTTCTCGGGTTTGGAAAAATCACCACCTCGCAATCAAACTATAGATCAGGGTCTAACTATAGACCGCTTGCATCCTGACTGTTCTGTTATACAGCAGCAAGACGTGGTGCACATGCCGCCGCCAAGAAAACCAGCTCAATGCATTTCATTTCAAATGCCTTCGCTCCATTCTTGGTGTCTCGTGGAGGGATCATGTCCCCAACTCCACCATCCTGTATCTCACCGGTTCATACGACCTCACTACTATCATAAGGCAGCGAGGTCTGCGCTGGTTAGGCCACGTCTACCGTATGGAAGATGGTCGCCTGCCCAAAGATATTCACCACGGCAAGTTCTATAACGCGCCTCGTAGAACTGGCAGACCCAAACTGCGTTATAAAAACTTCATCAAGCGTGACATGACGAGCTTCCACATCTCTCCACAGTCATGGGAAACACTTGCTGCCAATCGCAACAGATAACGTGCTTCTTTTCGAGTTGCGCTTATTCACTGTCAGCCACAAGCTACACAGAAAAAATGGAGAAGCGCCGAGCTCGTCGTCCTCAACGACGGAATGGGCCATGATGATGATGATGATTCGCCATTGATTGTGATGCTAGCTATTGGTCTGTGAGCGACCCAGGTTTGATAAAATACTGTACAGTCCAATACAATTCATAATATATGTCAAGCCTAGCTTCCATAACTGTTTTCGCACATCATTAGGCGTTTTGAGGTGCTGAAAAACCTTACAAATAAAATGGTTGAGTGAATTGATTGATATTTTTCATTTTATTGCTAGACAGTTCCATTGTAATTGTACATATTTTCTGGGTAATTTACCTTATTGTCATCGTGCATATTTGTTACGCCATTAGCTATGCTTTCTGTGAAGCAGAAGAACCCTTGTTTTTCAAGGTTGCTTCACTTCGGCATCTTGAAGTTGTCCTTTTGCTTAATTTCTCCTGAAAACGTTTTTTTGTCCCAAAGATTCGAAAGTTACAATTTAGTCCAGGTTGTGGCAAAAAAAGGCAAACATTTGATTAAACCCTGAGAGGATTAATCACACTTATCCCTTGTTTTTACGCCGCATGACTTGACAACCACTAACGCTAAATGGCCAATCAAGGACTCTGAAGATGCGGCTTTTAGCTTAGTTTATTTTTAAAGAAACAAGGAGTAAATGACCACTGGAACGTTTGAGAAAATAATTCAAGTGACCATTTAATCTTTTTTTCTTTTGAAATATAGCCGAAAAGCCGATTTCTGATTTCCTTTTGGTTAATAGCTGGGACGCCGGAACAGGGGTTCATTACAGGGGCACTGCCCCCCTTGATCTTTGAAAAGGGGAGAAAAGGGGGCAAAGGTGCCCTTCACAAAATAGTATCATAAGTAATTCCATGATTTATCAAGGTCGACTTGAATTAAATTTATTGAAGCTATTCGCGCATACATAAAATTCAGAATGATTTTCTATAATTTCTGTTATAAGTTTTGAGGTCAACATTATTGCTAAACATTCGAACGCGAAAAGAATGGCTAATATGGGTGTGCTTTTACACTGGATTCAAGCAAACAGTTTTGAACTCGTGGTACGTCAAAACCATTGGCATCCACAAGCAACCATTGGCATTCAAGACAGGGGCGAATCCAGGGGGGCAATTGGGCCGATCGTCCCCCCGTAAAACCTACGAATTAACTTTATTCATCATGATTGTGTACAGCGCAATACAAGACCATTTTGTCATCCATTGTTTTGTCCCAGCAATGTTGTGAAGAGTAGGCTACTTCATCTCTGTTACAAGTGGTGAACCCGTAATGAGACTTGACTACGCCCACCTAACGTTATTGGCTGGTTCCAGTCCTGGGTCAAAACGGGCATTTGCCCCTCTCTGGAAATTGAGATTAAGAACCAAAATTTTCTGGAAAATTTTACGTCAGCAGCGCAATTCCGATTAACTGATTTAATTCTTGCAACGACGGTTTATTTGCCGGAATGACACTCACGCTACAGAAGAGCCAGGTTCAGTGTTATGGTGTCATGCAGTGATGAGCTTGCAGTTCACTCATGGCCGTTCCTTTGCCTGCAGGGGCAGGTTTCCAAACTTGCAAGTGAATTGTTTCACTGCTGGCCTTTATTGTGTAACAATAACATGGCAACCATTCTTGTGTTCACTTCAAGTTACGATATTAGGCGTTTTGCCGCATGTGACTGTTGAACGTAGACATCTTGGCAGGTAATGCAGTGAGACAGTGGCTGCTGATAGCGGTAAGCAGGGACACCGGAGAGCGGTGGCATTTCCCCTCTAACACTACAAAAGAGGGCAAAAGTATCTTTTTCATAACAGCAACATAGGTAATTTTATGGTTTATCAAGATCGAATTGAAGCAAATTTTCTACAATTTTATCTATTATTTTGAGGTCAACATTGCTGTTGAACAGTAGCAAGCATAGTTGGTAACGATGTTTTTGTTTTTTATAAGTTTTAATTGTCCTCAACTACTGTACTGCCCCCCCCCCGCCTTACCGAAGTTCCGGCGTCCCTTGTTAATAGCAACATGCAACTGTAATATCGATCCTCGTCAACATCTATGCGTGTCGATTCACACAACAGAGACAGATGTGTTTGAAAGAAAACAAATTTAAGCCTAAAATAACCGAAAAGAACATTGAACAGGAAGATACTTAGCATCAATTCGAGTTTTCCAGCATTGATTTATTGGTGGCTATCGTCGAAAGCCGGGATTATGCACAAGTTCAAAGAGTGAAAAATACAACTTTTTGAATGTTATTTTAACTAATCAAGCACAAACATTAACAAATATAATTGATATGTATTATAACCTAACCTTCTTTCCCTGTCCATTCTTTCATTAGGCTATGTGACAACTCAACTTCTTCATAATTCCTTTGAACAGTGTTTTCCGAAAATCCCATTCTTCTAATCCACTGTGGTCTGAGGTCAGAATCAACCTCATTTATAACTGTATTTATAAATTCATAACGAACGTCGTCATGGATCGGATAGAAACATCTACAATAAAGTGAGATATTGTAGTAGAGGACAAGTGCTAAACGTCAAGACAAAAAAGATTGAAAGAAAGGAGGCAATTGTCTGAGCTTGTTACAAATTATTTTAACTCCAAAAAATAACATACCGGTTTATTAACAGTTACCACTTTTCAGCAAGACTGGTATTTTTGATTCAATAGGCATTTGCAGCGCCTGGTTTAGATAATGGGGAGCGTGGGGTCCAGGCGTGGTGGAAGGCCCCATGTGGGGATACAGAATCAGTAGGTAGGGGATTATCGATGAAATCATTAGTATTTCCAACATAGATCATTAATGTTTATGACATAATCTTGTGACGGCACATATGTTAACTCAACTGTAACACATTTTTTGAAGCAACTCGATATTTGACAATGATTTGCGATTTGAGAAACCGTTGCAAAACCGGTCACCAGAAACATCACATCTTCATTTCTTGAACAATTGCTCTAAAAAAGTTTCTGGGCGATCCAATGTTTTTATCATCTCCTCTAAACGCCAGTCCTCGCTCAGCAATAAATTTCATGACAGAAGCTAAACGTTGCAAAAGCAATTTCTAATATTCTTCGCATTGATTGACCTGACCGGTTAGATCTGCATTAATTCTTCCATGTGATTTATATCTGAGAACAGTGAAGTAGCACGGTAAAGTGTCCCCTGGGGTAAAGTGTCCCCTTGGGTAAAGTGTCCCCTGGGGCGCCCATAAAATGCAATCCTTTCCACCCCTCAAATTTGCTTCCAGGAATTTAAGAAGAATGAAGATCATATTTTGTACTTTATTACAGTATAAGGAATAATAAAGCATGTTGAATACCATCATCAAACACTCACAAACTGAAATGAGTCTTGTTTATCGTTGTCGCTTATGGATCCTGCTTTTTCTGCTTGTTCGCCAGTTGTCTTATTATTGTTCTTCTAATTTTACTGCCTTCTTTACATGTGCGTTTATGGACCCTGCATTTTACTTTTTTTACTCATTCCAGGGGATCAAGCAAAAACACAAAGTATTAGAAGTGTTGGCAAGGTTCTTGCTGTCTCGAAAGACCCATTAAAGCTTTTAGCTGTAACACGCTGTCTGAAAGACCCATTTTTCGAACGTCTGAATGTCTAGTTTCCGTTTTGTGGCAGCATTTATGGTTGGAATGGTTTTCTCTTTCATTCCTCACTTCCCGAGCAAGTCCCATGCGTGTCATATGCTTCTGGTTTTCCTGTAAAGACGTTTCCTTTGTTCAGCTTGCTAGGGTTTTCTGCATGACAAACCTATTTTGGTTCTGGAACGGAAGCACTTTGTTTTGCCCGTGTTGTGATCACGTCTTGTGGTCTTGCTCCATTCTGCTGAATGTTCTTGACTACTTGTTTCTTTATCTTCTCCAGTTGTCAAGGGGTGTTGTATGCAAGGTTGTACTTTCCATGATGTAATCTTAAAGCGTCGTTGTGGGTTTGGCTCATGCTGGTTTTAACCAGTTTTCGCCAGTTTGCTAAGCTTCTAGCTTTGCAGCTTTACTTGGCTTTATGCTTTTTCCATGTACTTATTCTTTCCAAGTTTTCTTGTCCTGTTTTTATGGTATTGCAGTCTTTTATTGAGTTCTCATATTTACTTGTTCAGAAAGTCGTGTTGAGTGCAAACGTGCCCTCAACACATGTCCGTTAGTTCTAGGTTTATTTTGCCGCTCCACTCAAAATCTGATATAAAAGGCCCTGAATGAAATCATGGAACATATTCCAAGCTACTTCAATAATTGTTTTCTATCGTTCGTTCCTTAGCAAGGTCCCAGACCAGGGCCGCCCAGAGCCGATGACATTTTCGGGAAGGGACATACTGCAATTGCAATCTGATGTTGTAGCTCAGAAACAGTGTTCCCTCTAAGGTGTGCAACTGCACAAATGCGCAGTATCACCAGACCATTTGCGCCGTGAAATATCATTATGCCCCACCTGCAACATTACAAATTTAATAGGCCTATCTTACATATACCGCATAGCCCTTTCACTTCACTGGTTGTGCGCCTGCTTAGTTGTTCACCAAAATTAAATTTGCACACTGCAAAAGTTTCTCAGAGGGTCCACTGTTAGCAACTAAATATGTTTTTGAAAATTTCGGGGCTAGGCGCAATTGCCCGGTCGCTCCCACCCTGGTTGTAGCCCTGTCCCAACGACACATCATTACATCACCTGAAACCTAGGCATTGGTGACGAACATTTTTTGCATGTCTCATGCTATTGCTTAATGTTCAGTGGGATATTTTCAATAAGCTGCCACATGCTCTAGCCTAATCATTAGGTATGCTTATTGCATTAAACTTTGGCGATTGAAGAGAACTCTGCAAGGGTATAAACGTTGCTCAGTTTCAACAGAATTGGTGAAAATGACTTGCGTGAAGTGAGATAGTGAAGTTGATGTGTTTGAACGGGTAATTCAGAGCTCAGATTGCAGGCTTGAACTGCAGTGTGCCTGTTGAGTGAATAAGTACCAACCAATAAGCCAACTTGGGCTTCGTGGAAGGTTTGACTCCTTTGTTTAATTTTGTTCAAAGGTGCATTTACCATTTATAGTCAAAGAAAAAGTCATTTCAATAAGAAAAGCTTACAAAAGGTGTTGCTCTCATTTTCATAAATTAAACGCGGTGAACTTTATTCCGATAGCTTAACACAAGGGCAAACCATACGTACATTTATCATTGTGGTGAACCCAAATACCTCAGAGTAACGTTCGCCAGGTAGCTCACGTATCGCCGACACCTCGAGCTACTTCACAAAAAGTTGACATCACGCGTCGAATTCTTGAGGCGGCTTACTGGCGCTGGCTGGGCTGCTGGAGCAACAATTGTGCGAATCGCCAACCTTGCCCTGATTCATTCAACAGCAGAGTACTGCGTTCCTGCAGAGCCGTATCATCCGCACTCCATACCCCCCAATTGGGGGGCACGTTGTCACAGGGGCCCACGATTCAGTCGCGTCATCACGTAGCCCTCCAAAGAAAGTGTTGACCCCCAAATTGAAATATGAACCACTATAAATCAGTGACGTTGGGGGCCCTTTGAAAGAAAAATGCTCATACATTACACTTACTTTGGGCCCCTTTGAAGGCAAGGTATTTACACATTACAATTGCTGTTGGAGGCCCTTTGAAAGCAAAGTAGCCTACATATACATTATAGTTGCTGTTGGGCCCAGTAACGTAACCAGAGGTTTGAGCTAGGGGGGAAAGCTTAGCTGAAGGGGCCCGCTGGTCACCGTAAGCGGCCCACTCGCCAAAACGCCGAAAAAAGTTAAGAAATTATAGTGAATCAACAAATTAAAGAAAACTCAGTATCAAAATATCAACTAAAGTGGGCCCAGTTTTGACATTTAGCTTGACAGGGGGGAGGCTTGCCCCCTCGCCCCCCGTCAGTTACGTCACTGGTTGGGACCCTTTGAAAGCAAGGTACTGTACACATTACAGTTGCTATCGGGGGGCTCTCTGAAAGCGTAGTGAGCCTACGTACACATTACATTTGCTATTGTAGGCCTCTTTGAAAGCGTAGGAATAACACATTACAGTTGCTATTGTGGTACCTTTGGAAATAGAGTACTTACACAATGCAGTTGCTGTTGGGCGCCCTTGAAAAGCAATATAGGCTACCTGCACATTACAGTTGTTGTTGGGGGCCTCTTGGAAAGCAGAGTAGCCTACTTACACATACGCATTGCAATTGCTCTTGGGGCCCATTTGAAGGCAGTGTACTGAATTATGATGTGGTTCGGAAAATATTATATGTGCGGATAATAATGATTTCACCAAAAATGAGGAATATTTACGCACAAAATACCTTGAGGAGGGTCATTAAAAAAGGGGCGGCCCGAGGCAACTGCCTCGCTTGCCTTCCCTTAACACATCACTGCATGTAACCCTGACAATGATGTTATGTGAGAATATGAAACCGATTGAACACGTTCTGCTTTATCCGATATGTGTACTTTCTCACTTGATGTGCGCATGTAAATTCAGTATGTAAAGTTACCTTTATATTATTGAACACATTGAAGGTGCTGATGATTTTGTCACTTCAAAAAACACAGATTTAAAGCAATATTTCATAATTAAACCTAGACACCCAGGTCGACTGAAAAGTCAGATCTGTGTGGAAAACGCCTTCAGTGGGAGTCCTGGTAGTCACATGCAGCAAAACGCCTACTACCGTAACGTGAAGTGAACATTTGAAGATTGATTGCCGTGTTATTGTCACGCGATTAAGACCAAGAGCAGAACAATCCGCTGGCACGTTTTGCAACCTCCCTCTGCAGGCAAAGGATCGGACATGATGAGCAAACTACGCAGTTGCGCTTAGCGCAAGGGTGTAGCGGGGCGGGAACGCGTGGGAACGGCGTTTCTACACCTTTTTCATGTTTTGCTTTAATATGAGTTCGAAGGTATTTTAAAATGGCTAGTCTTTTGGGTGCGTTCCCACACCATTTTTGTCAGCACTACCAGCGAGAAAGGACGCCAGAACAGGGGTGCATGACTGGGGCACTTCCCCTCTGCCCTTTGAAAGGCGGGGCAACAAGGGCACAGGTGCCCTTACATAACAAATATCGTAAGTACACCAAACAAACTTTAGCCTTGCGGCAAGCTTCTGAGGAATCTGCCTGATTTCTGCTTTCATTCTTCTGCGACGATTAAAACTTGCAACGTATCTATTTTTCATAGTTATAGGCCACAAAGATGGCGGCATGTAAATCAGTCACGTGACTGATTTACTTGCCGCCATCTTTTGTGACCTATAACTATAAAAAAGTATCGTAAGTAATTTCATGATTTATCAAAATTGGCTTAAAGCAAACTTAGGGCAGCTATTCGCACACACATAAAATTGAGAATCATTTTCTTAAGTTCTGTTATTATTTTTGAAGCAAACATTTTTTCTGAACATGTAAATGCGAAAAGAATGACTATTATTTTTGGGTGCGCTTTTACACTGAACTCAAGCAAACAGATTTGAACTCGTGGTGCGTCTAAACTAAGGGCGTTCGCAGGGGGAGCGAAACGAGCATTTGCCCTTCCCTGGACATTGGGCTTAAGAACCTAAATTTTCGAGAAAACCTGAGGCCAACTTTTATTTGCCGCTTTGACACTCACACTGCACAAGAGCCTGGACTGTTTTGGTGTCATACAGTGGTGAGCTTGCAGTTCACTCACGTCCGCTCCTTTGTCTGCAGACGCAGGCTGCCAAACTTGCGAGAGGATTGTTTTACTGTTAGTCTTTATTGTGTAACAATAACATGGCAACAAATCTTCTAATGTTCACTTCAACCTACGATATTAGTCGTTTTGCAGCATGTGACTGTTGAACGCAAACATCTTGGCAGGTAATGCAGCGAAACAGTGATTGCTGATAGCAGTAAGCAGGGACGCCGGAGAGCGGTGACATTGCCCCATTGACCTTTAAAATGGAGGGCAACGAGGGCGGAGGTTCTTTTTCATAACAACATCACCGATAGTTTAATAGTTTAACAAGGTCGAATTGAAGCAAATTTTTTGTATATTTTCATTTATTATTTCTTAAGTTAACATTCTTGTTGAACAGTAGCAAGCATAGTTGGTAATGATTTTTTGTTTTTCATAAGTTTCCATTGCCCTCAACTTTTTTACTTTCCCCCTGTCCTACTGATGTTCCGGAGTCCCTGAGCACTACATCCCTGGCCAAGCACTTCGGAGCCTCGCGGTGACGATTTTGCGCTGATGGGCCTCGTGTTCATTCATCTGGCCCTGCCTACATGCCTAGTTGTATACGTCCAGAAGTCAGACGTCCACTTGATCAACGTGCCATGCAGGGGCTGATCCAGCCAGTGAGGTTAGGGGGAGTTTCAGTAAAATTTGGTAGCTAAGTAACATTACGAGTTCACTACGGCAAGAGAGATACAGTATACTTCCAAGGACAATTGTGACAAAACAATGGACAGCAAAATGGCCTTATATCGCGCATGCTGTTTTCTGAAATGTGCGAAAGCATGGTTAATACAGTTACTTTCGTAGGTTTTAGGGGAGGCTTTCGCACCAATCACCCCCCACTGGATCCGCCCCTGGTGGTATGTGTAGTGATTGTTGTAAAAGTGTACTATGTCTAGCTGAGGTAGTCTTCTTTCATTTTGTACTGCATAGCAGCAAGATAACTTTGGTGCTTACGACCAAAGTTACACATTTGCGCAGCCTGCTGTTCAGACAACCAAACGGAGTTAATTGTGTAGTTAGATTAGAAGAGACTACTTAGTAAACGTTGCTAAGCTGTCACAAAACAGAGCAGTGCAGTTAGTGGATTATGGATGTTAAACATGTTGCCTCCACGTAGGCCTTAGCCTATATTTGTTAACATTTATAGGTGATTTGAGATACAAAATGTTATTTATCTAAACATGTGCCATGCACCTAGAGATTAACAATCCAGACATCAGCAAGGTTTATGCATGCGTATTTCGGCCAGTAAAGAGCCCAATGCGCACGAATTATAAGCATATTTCACTTAAGCTCATGGTAAGGTTAATCATTTTGCGCTAATGAAAGAAAACGTTCATCACGGCGCACATGCTTTGACCGGCCTCATGTTTGCTCCTTCGGTAAAAATGTTTTCGTAACTGAATGATAGGATGGATTCTGATTTCCTGCAAATTTTTTTACATTTGCATTTCATTACCACGTCTCTGAATAATCGCCGTCAATTAAATGACAATGATATACGACCCAATTCGTTTCGTTAAGCTCGTTCAAAAATGTTAGTTGGAAACTACGAGCCTATTGTGGGTATTTGCGGGAAAATATTTATAATTAATTTGCAAAATCGTCAAATGCTGTTCATGTTGTGAATTAAATACAAATTTTCAGAGTGTCTAGCCCCTCTGCACAAATATGAAGGCCCCCAATGGAAGACTTTCTGGCTGTGGTTCTGCCCAGGGCCGCAGAGGGACATTTGGGGCTGTTGCCCCCAATTCTCTTCGGTTCACCCCCCAAATTTTGTTGTGCTCAGAAATATATGTTTTCAATATATGATAAAAACAAAAATCTTTCCCAACCTAAAAATGTATTTTCCCCCAAACCTTAAAACCTGGCTACGGGCCTGGTTGTGCTAAAATTGTGTCTGCGATTAGGCTACTCTTTTGAAGGCCATTCGGCCTCGCGATGTAGCATAACGTCGAAAACTTTTTTTTACAAATCACCATTCGGGGAGCCCCTTGTGAGCATTTTGGAGGGGTCCTAGAATTGGGCTGCTACGGCACTGCGTTCTTGTATGGTGCCGCTGTGCTCATACCCGCTTCATTGACCCTGCCGTCAACGACGACTTGCTGATTGTAACTGGATGTCTGCGTCCTATACCAGCGGACCACCTTCCCTTCCTCGCAGACATCCAACCTGCTGAGCTTCGTCGCAATGGAGCTACACTTTCTCTAGCACGCCGTGCGATGAAGCCTGGACATTTGCTCCACTCAGCGCTCACCCGTCCACCGGTGCGCGTGCATGGCGGCTCAAATCGAGACATTTGTGCTCGCCGCACACAAACCCATGAGTTATTCTGACAACAACATACGTGCAGCGCAGTGGGCGGATCACTAATGGAAGGCGGAGTGTTAGGACAACCTTGCGGAACTCCGCACTTTTCTCTCCGACATTGGAACCCACCGTCCCGGAATGACCCTTCAAAGAACAGCGTGGGTCCGGCCCCACCGTGCCCTGCTTGCACAAATGGGGTATGGCCTACTCTGTGGGTGTGGCGCAGATGATCAGACCGTCAACCACATTGTCCTCCAACTATCCACCGATCGAACTCCTCATGGACTGCACGGCCTGACTGTTCTGGGTATTCAACATTACATATTTATTCTGACGAGCGTCTATGACTATGCAGGGTGCGAACTTCCCAACTTCCGTGTACACTTGTCACTTTGGTTTCAAATTCCTCTCTACAATTCAATGGCGTAGCCATCGCAAAATTTTGGGTGGGGCCAAATATGTGACTTTAAGCGAACAACAGTATTTGGTTTGAGACACAGCCTCGCGAAGCACAAAGCGACAAGATAGGCTAGCAATTTTGGGGCCATGGCTTCTTTGCCCCTCCTGGCTACGCCTATGCTGAAACTTATTGTTGTTTATCCAAAAGACGTGCTCATGATATGGAAGGACAATATAGAAATCCGTGTTTTGTTGATTGGGCAAACGAGGTGTTTTCAAGCAGTATACCTCCAGTCTAGACATATTCATACAGAAGCAAAATTTTAGGTTGTGAAGAAGTTTAAAAATGTTGCAGGAGAAAGCATTTTTGATAAAGTTGCAATGTACGCAATGTCTTGCTTAGCACTGACAATTTCTAACGCTGATGGAACAACTGTTCTCAACTGTAATTTCAACATAAACAACATAAGGAATCGAACGAATGGGGCCTTCGTAAGGTACGGAACCCACTTCGACAAAATAGGTCAAATAAGTTATGGTTGAGAAGTGCTGGCTTGCAGCCTTCATCGTGACCTGCAAACGTGGTCCAGATCTTTTGTTGTGCTGCTTCTAATGACGCGCGCATAGAGTTATTAATACCTTCGTTCGTTAGCAACAAACGTCCATTTCGAAAACTGTATGACCAAACTCTGCCACGCAGGACATCCGTATTTTTATTGCTCAAGCAGTAATTACAATGTATTAGAAGTTCAAGCAATCCCACTTTACAACTTTGTTCAGTACAACCACTGCCAAGCTGTGCAACTGTTTCGCCAAACGTCCCTTTCAATAAAAACCTTTACCAACATAGGGGTACGCAAGGGGGGGTTGGGAACTGGGGTTAAACCACCACCCTTGAGTTTGATATGTTACAAAAACTTTATTACCCGCGCAAAAGACATTGTTTTCGCAGATTTTTTGCTTGTTAATTTGTCGACTTCATGCAAATACCACGGAATGAATTTGCATGCGAATTTTAAGGAACATTGTAAATAGGCCAAAAAGTAATAATTAAGTTTTGGTGGGAATCTGGGTTATCGTCTGCATCCAGAAACCATCTCACCACTTTTTGCAGACCTTTCTTCCACTACGCATGTTTAATGTCTCAGCAGGGAAAAACGAAAACAACGTTTGCTTGACTTCTATACCTAGCAAAAAAACGAAAGTTTTCTTGCGTACTTTATGCGCATTCTAAATTCTTGTGTAGTTTCGCAAGATCCGAACTTGCAAACCGGGAGTGTGCACCATCCAGTGGTGTAGGAGGCGGGGGTGCAGGGGGTTCCAACTCACCCCCAGAAGTTTTAATTTGGTGAATATCCCTTAAAATCCGGACAAAATCTGTGGAAATTTAGACAAAATGTGTGAAAACCTTCGCAAAATCGCTTGGTGTGCATTGACTTTTCAAAAATGGCGCCCACAATCAAAGTGCAGACGTCTTTTTTACTTTTTGGAGGTCAGCCCTTTTTGGGGGTCACTTTTTAAAATGTGGAGGTCACTTTTTTAAGGGCACGTTTGGAGGTCACTTTTTAAAATTCTTTTCGGGCAAGTTAGGGAAAATGTGGGCAAAAATGGTGCTGCTTGATGTGCTTTGATTTTTGAAAAATTGCGCCCAAAATGAAATGAAATGCAATCCTTTTTTTGTTTTTTATGGAGGTCATTTTTTGGAATCTTTTTCGGGCCAGTTTGGGGAAATTTGGGCAAAACTCCTTCGAACCCTCAAAAATTGCCTGATCCTACAAATACACCTATAGCGCCAGCTGCAGTCCAGCCGAACACGTATGCTCGACTGTTTGTATTTGACGAGACATTAGCGCAGCTTCATTTTGCAGTTGTAAATTGATCTGATGTAGTGATGAGTGTGTCTTACTCACCTGTTTTAACACGTAGCCTGATATTTTTGCAGTTATGAACTACTGTTTTTGAGTGTATGTTTCTCCAATATCCTAACTTGGGATGCTGATGGTTTATATTCAGTGCAGTGACATATAAAGTGAGGAGAATGGGTGTAGAAGAATATTTATATAATGTCAACAAACTTCGCCAAAACGTTGGTTTGGAAACACGAATATGACGTCAAATTGTGACATCACAAACAGCGCACAGAAAATACAAATGACCACAAATATGCCATTGAATGAAACCCCATGAAAATTTTCTGTGTACCCCACTGCTCACCACATTCATAACTTAACATATTTTTGGTCCTTGAGTTAGGGTTTCATATTAATGTTAAGATGCGAGTGCATCACAACATGATCAGCTTCAAAACAACAAAGCTGAAACAGAATGCATACGAAAACTGACGCTCATGACTGATTGAGATATATGATCATGCTGAAAAAATGTTGGGTCAAAATATTGCAAAATGCAGTATAAACACAATTGTCACAATCACAACATTGTAAAATATAAAGACGTTGCAGTTTAATCGCCACTTTTGTGTTGGGAGTGTACATCTTATCATTACGTATTTCTGTAAATTAGGAAAGCTTTTGTATGATGTAATGGAATGGATGTCCTCACGCGTAATAATCACATGTCACTGATTCACAAAAAGGACAAAGAACCCCTTGCAACATGCAGTCACAAGGAACGAAGGCAGAATGACGACAAAGTGACAAACGAAACAGTCACAAGGAATGGAGTCAAGATGATGAAAAGAGTGACATTTGAAACAGTCACAAGACATGGCATCAAAATTCAGGAAAAGCAACAACGTTCCGAGCAAGAAACAACAGTTGAACTTCCGATTGTCCATGTGACCAAGAAATCTGCGGACCGAAACATTTTCACGAAGATCAAGCAGAATTACGAAATTAACGACTAACAGAGTATATACACTGGACGATTCGAAACAAGATCAGATAGAATTAGTTCTAAGAAGCGGGTATAACAACGGTTATGCTGGAAGTGAAGTTTAGCGGTGCTGTAGCCAAACTACAGTGCGGCTTATCCACAAGCATTTAGAGTTAATCGAGCAGAGAGAAACGACGACCACCGATGACGTATGACCAGGCTCAAGTCAACACTAATGTTCATCGCCTTTAATTTATGAAAATGAGAGCAATGCTTTTTGTATGCTTTTGTCGTTGAAATACCTTTTCTGTGACTGCAAGTGCTAAGTGCACCATTGAACAAAAGAGTAGAGATGGCATGGACAGCACTTTTGCAGCCCGACCCGCCCAGAGCTAACAAGAAACCGACCGACCTGTTTATGCTAAACCACAAATTATTTTTTGGCCCGGCTCGTGGCCCGCAATATAACGTAAACACAAAAGCAAAGTAACAACACTTAAGCTTTCAGTTCCTTGTCCTTTGGACACTAAAACCATGCAGCCATAAGGCAGTGGCTCAGTGGCGTAGCGAGGCTAAGGGCCGCCCGGGGCCGACCATGAAAGTGCCGCCCTTTCCACTTCTCAAATTTGCATACAAGAATTTAAAATGAAAGAAGACCATGTTTCATGCTTTTTTAAAGATATAAGGATGAACACAGCATCTTGAAGATCACAATCAAACACTCACAAACTGAAATGGATCTCGTTTTTCATTGTCGATTGAGTCTTTCTTTTTGCTTGTTCACACCTCACCCACGATTACGTTTTCTATTTTTTGATTTCTTTACATATGCATATGCAGACCCGACATGTTTCGTCAATTTTTTTTCCCTGTTCGTGTTTAGTCTCCGGTAAGCCCACCGCATGGCTTATCAATACTTAACTCATTCCAGGGGATTAAACGAAAACATCAAGGGGTTTGATGGCGGCATACCTACTTTACAGATGTAAACATTTATGTATATTAATATTTCGTGTAGTATCCCGTCTATATCTAAAAAAGTATATATACTGCACAGAACAGGCTATAGTAATAGACCTCATAATACAATCTCAGTGATGTAAAGAACGTTTCATTGTTCACTTCACGTTTCAGTAGTGGTTTAATTCTCTTAAAATATGTAAAAGGCTTCAAATATTAATTTCTATTGGTGTTTGCACGGGGCCCTTTATAGGTGCGGGGACCCATTTTGATAAAATAGGTCAAATAGGCTTAAAATTGGCTCTGGTTAAGAAACGTTTGACTTGCGGCCTTCATTGTGACCTGCGCACTTGGCGTAGCTCTTGGAAATCTTTGAATTACACGTGCAAAGTGCTATTCCTTGCCTTTGTTACCAACAGAACCATCGCTATAACGTCTTCACCTGGGGAATTTGCGTTTGTGCAGGGTGGGTGACATTACAAAATTTTACAAAAAATCCACTGATTTACAGTATTTCACATTTCAATTTGGGGGAACCTGGAGTTTTGTTTGGGGGGCTAAGCCACCAAAGTCCCCTGGCGACGGGACTGGTTACCAACAAACGTCTAATTCGAAAACTATACCATGCCAGGTGGGACATAAACCTTTTTGATACTCAGCAGTGATTACGTCTTACGTTCGACGATAATTGTGTTGAACAACATTATTCCGCACAGCCATTGCCAAGTTGTACCGCAGTTTCGCTGAACGCCACTTTTAACAGAAGCCCTCACCACAATCATATCTAAACATATCGTTTACCCTTGAGTAAGGTTTTCAGATTAAGGTTCTTGCCTAAAACTCATCAAAATGAGAGCAACACCTTTTCTAAGCTTTTCTTGTTGAAATTAATTTTTCTATGACTGCACATGTCAAGTACAATCTACAGTTGAACAAAGGAGACTTTTTCGAAACTCGCACCTGGTGCGGATCCAGGAGGCGATTGGGGCGATCTTCCCCCTAAAACCTGCGACAGTAACTTCATTGATCATAATTTTTTACAATTCGGAAAACAGCATTCGCGATACAAGGCCATTTTTCGTCCATTGTTTTGTCACAGCAGTGTTATGAAGTATACGTCATCCCTCTTACATTAGCGAAGCCGTTGCGAGATTTGGCTGCCAAATTACTGAAATTGCCCCCCGTAACCTTACTGCCTGGATCCGCACCGGACTCACACTGCCTATAAGCTGGCTCTGATTCACTCTACTTGCAGTTCAAACCGACAATCCGAGCTGAAAGTTACCCACGCAAACACACCAACTGCACTGCCCCGCTTCAAGCACGTCATTTTCCGACACCACTACGTCATGCAGAAAAACAGCAGTTGTATTGAAACAGAGCAACGTTCTCTTTGCGGAGTTCTTCATTTCAATCGCCAAAATTTGATGTTCATAAGCATATCCAATGACTAAGATACAGCTGATATCACTTATTGACAATATCCCACTGAACAAAAATAGCGCGAGATGTGCCAAGAAATGTTTTTTTATAATTTTGGTGACGGCAATTAAGAGCAGGTCAACGCCTGAAATACGCATATTACCGGGGAAGTTAAGGTTTACACCATTGCCCAAGGAGCGCTACAGCGATTCACTTAGTGGCCGTTGATCGAACACCAACCTTCCGATTGAGGGGGCGGACACTCTACCACTGAGCTACCGCCGCGGGCCCCGCCCCAGAGAAATGTTCGTAGCCAATGGTCAGGCGTCATATGACGTAATGATGTGCCGTTGGGGCGTTACCGAAAAGACAACGATATGACAAAAAGGATGAAGCTGGCCTTGACTATTTACCGTGACTTCATGCAAAGCCTTTTTAATCAGATTTTGAAAAGAGGGTCAATATAAAGCGCGAACTACCAGAACCCTAATGTTTGCTAGTCTGCGGTCGAATGTCATCTCTTTCCTTTGTTCAAAGGACTTCTGACTGGGGCGGCCGAAATATCTTTGTCTGGAGAGGAAGGTTTAAGGACTGGGGCATAATTGTCCCTCACGTAAGAGTCGTAAAAAATCCCTGATGTCAAGACAAACACTGGGACTCTTGAGCGCATTGGCTTTGATTCAGACTCTGAGTAAACATTTCATCAATTTGCTCACTTCACAGCCACATGTCGTGTTTTTAGGCTAGCCACCAGTCTAGGGCGTCTCAACGCAAACACTGAAAAGACTAAGAAACTTCTAAAAATTTATTCAAAAATAATCAACAAGAGTTAGAACTTTTGAACTCCTTACAAAAATTAATTTTTAATCAGTAAAGTGCCGCCCGCGACCCCCCCCTTGCCTAGTCACTGGGCAGTGGCTATAGGTCCGCCAGCTGACCTTTGCTTTTTAAAAGCTGATTCATCGGGCGCCTGTAATGTGACATTAATGCACAACGAGTGTGCGCTAGACTGCACTACACTTGCTAGTAACGTACTAAAACTAAAGTCTAAACCTAAAACCAAACCCTAAACCTCGGCGACTGCGAGATATTATTAATGAACGGGTTTGTTGCTTTCACAAGGTTGCCAACCTGTCTTCACCACAAAAAGCCAGAACTTTTCCCGAAAAAAGTCAAAAAAGCCAGATAGTGTTCTTAAGACATATACACATAAAACATGTATAAACAAAAACAAAACAGACATTAAAACTTCTCAGAAACATCTTCCGATCTTCAGATTGCAATTCCAATCTTTAGAAACATTTTATTTCCTCGTAATTACACTGTCGTAGATTTGATTCTTATTAAAAAGATGCAACATTTTTAGGGCAACAGCAAAATCTTTGCAATATTCTTTGCACCCTGCATGGTCATAAACTCTCGTCCAAGAGTGTAGTGTGGCGGAAATGCGTGGGAACGTCCTTCTTGGAGCTGTTTCAAAATGGTGTTTTTTGGATGCGTTCCCACACCTTTTACGGTAGCGCTAATTCCCTGCTCTCGTCAAAAGAGATTTGTAGTGGATATGCAGCTCAAATAGTGTTTTGCCAGAGCCAAGCCTTTTCCAATTGAAAAAAAACAAAAAAGCCAGATTTTTTCTAAAAATTTTTGGTTTTCAAAAAAAGCGAAGTCCCTTGAGAAAAGGCCAGAATTTTAAAATCTGTCTTCAAAAAAGTCAAATTGGCAACCCTGTGCTTTGATTTATTCGTAACATGGTTCACTGATTTGCGTGGCAACAAGTGAAACGGAACATTAGCAGTACGGTAATGAAGACAACAGCAGCAGACAATAGCAGCAAAAAAATTCGTTGTTAGATTTTGAAACTGCAAAAAACAAAAGTTTTCGCCTAATTGGCAAGCAAACCACAGCGGTCCGGAATGACGTCAACGCTATAAAAATTGTTAGCGGACTGTTTCAAAACTTTTAGTGGACGGCCCGAAGACTGCACTGTTAGTGGCCTAGGCCATCTCTACGAAGTAGTTAAACCTTATACGAGACTGACGTTACCTGCACCTGTCAGCTAGCACGGATTCACTCTACTTGCAGTTCAAGCCTACATCCTGAGCTCTTACCTATGCAAACACACCAACTGCACTTATCTCGCTTCAAGAACTTCATTTTCAGATAGCATTACGTCATACAGAAGCACATCAGTTCTGTTGAAACCAAGCAACTTTACCTTTGCAGAGTTGTTCACTTCACCAGCTAAAATTAAAAATGATAAGCCCACCTAATGACTAGGTTGTAGCTTGTGGCATTTGTTTATTGAAAATGCCCACTTAATATTAAAAATAGCATGAGACGTGCCAAGAATATGTGTTGCCAATGCCGATAGGTGTCAGCTGATGTAGGCTTAATGATCATGGGCGCAATTTGGTAAGGGTGTGTCCCATCTTCTTTTTCAGACGGGGGCATAATATACCATGTCCCCCACTTTTTTCTCTTTATGTTTTTTATTTTGAGAGGTTTCAAAAATAAAAATGATGTTTGTCACGTTTTGTGTGAAGAGCTTTTCATGTTAGATGGTAGGCCACACACAGCCAAGTTGATGTTGAAACAGAGTTTGGTGTGGTATCACTGATTCTGTTAGTTTACACATTTTAGCTTCGATAAAATAATTTTTTGCATTTTTCAAGTTTCTACAGACCGTGAAAGATGTTTAACTGCTTCTGCACGAGATTTCACCCTGTGTAGTATACTGTTAGAAAGGTTATTTTCTTGTAACAGTAAGAGTATTACAACTGCACATGTGAGAGACCACAGCCCAGTCATTATTTGTTCCGTGCAGAAATTTAACAGGCTTTACTGTGACGTTGGTTGTCACGTATTCAGAAACAGACAACGTATGATTTAGTGATGCTAGCGTATATGATGTTAGAAAGTTAGATTTTCAGGCAAATCTCTGCGAAGCTTTTGCCGAAGACAAAAAGAAGCACTATTGTGAAGACTTAGTTTTGGGATGAGGAGTCTGGCGAAAGACTGTTTTCAACCATTAGTGAACAGGATGTCAATCAAAACGTTGGAGAAGTAGACTACAGTATTTACTTAGCTGTACATTGACCTATAGCTCAAAATGTAGGGACTTGACTCGGAAATAAGGATAAAATAAGCCTTTATCCTAACTTATTGTAATGTCGCGACAATGGTGACCAACAAATCCAAAATATATTTTTTCCTTGCATTTTGTGCTTGTGCTGAATGCATTGGTTCGTAAGTCATCTGATTTACTTGAGTTTAACCAAACCCACAATGCAGCAATGTTTTCATCCAAGGGCGAAACATTTGCTTTACAGATACATCACACCTAGTTTTGTTGGACATTCTTTTCGTGTTAATACAGGTGCAACTTTGTACGTTTTTGCCAATTCACCGTTGTGCATTTTGATTTAATCTCAAATATATCTGTTTTGTTATGCAAGAAGAACTCTTAGAATGACACTTTTGACATCGTGCAGAGTTGTAAGTCGGGCAGGGATTTTCGGGCCGGTTCGGCCGGGCTCGGGCTTTAGTTTGTCTAAATATTTCGGGTCAATTTCGGGCTTGCTATCAAAATTTTGTCATAACATTAAGAGTAACGACTTGTTTATTTTCTTGACGTATATTTGTTCTACTCACCGAGGTAACTTCTGTTAGTGAAGTGATTGTGATTTTTCTTCAGCTAATTCTGTTTGCAAACACAGCTGCGTTGTTTTACTCTCTGCTGGGATTAGTCTCACACTGTTTTTGAGAAGACGACAACAGAGAGGAAATTAGTACGCGATGGCATTGCGTCGAAAAGATCACTCACGTGATTCTTGACTTGTTTGGCGAAGCCTACAATCCGGTTTTTCAAATCTATAAAGCTATCCAAGAAAGTTTCTTTTATGTCTACAGCGCCATCGTAGATGGTTTCGTAAAAGTTTATTTTTTTCTTGAGAAACATTATAATCCACACTCCGCAGCATTATCGTTGACTAAGATGCTACGTTTGTGCCAGATTATGTCAATGTTTTGCTCAAGGTGGTTGCTATTTTCGGTGCGATAAACCGTGTACCTGCAGCTACACCTGCACACAACGTTTTTTGTTACTCCGAAGTTGCGCATATCTTGAAACTCCATTGGTAAATTTTACTTTCAGGCCTAAATCGGGCTTCAGAAAAAAATGTCGGGCTTGAGCCGGGTTCAGGCTTGTGGTTTCCGGCTCGGGCCGGGTTCAGGCTCGAAAATTAGGCCCTTTTACAAATCTGTATGATATCAATGGAGATTTTGGTAGGGGTGGGGCTACATGTATGCTGCCCAGTAGCATTAAACAGATTTGTAGCTTTTCGAAAACCGGAAATGTGCAAGAAAAATATTCATCGTCTTTGTAACGAAAAGCGATATGAACAAGGCATTAAATCGCGCTGTGACTCAAACTTATAAAATGCATGAAAGTTGAAATGTTTTATTGTAAGGAGTGATATGCACGTGCGACCCATGCGATTCAGCATTTTGGGCACTCCAGCTAACAGCTGTGATGAAAGCCAATTGATGTGTCCTACTTGTTTTTCATCTAAACACGATATAAATGGAAGCAGGCTGAAGTACAGCACCGTGTCCAACAAAAAATTTAAGTATATATGTAAATCATCTGCAAGGACAAAACAAAACGTGATTAGTGTTGTTTTCAAAACACCTCAAGAAATAAGATTGGGAATCTGTATATATGAAACGTCACTTCTGCATCGACCCGATGACTATATTGGTTTCACACCAAGCTGTCCCCCACATTTTACAACAAAATTGCGCCCATGCTAATAATGTGTCTTTGGGGTGTTGCTAAGAATTGAACGGTAGTAGAAAAAGGGTTAAGCTAGCTTTGACTATTTTGCCTGGTTTCATGTAGAGCTAGTTTTTATCAGATTTTGATAAGAGGGAAAATAAATTTCAATCTTCCGCAGCCGTAACGTTTGCTGGACTGCGATCGAATGTTATCTATATCCTTTGTTCAAAGGACTTTTAACTAGGGTGGTGGACAACGACTTTGGCTTGGGGAAGGTGTATGGACTGGAGGACAATTTCCCCCAAGTAAGTATGGCAAAAAGTCCATGAGTTCAAGACAAGCACAGGGGTAGCTTAGCACCTTAAAATTGACATAGACTTTCAGTAAACATTTAAAAGGTTTGCTCACTCCGCAACCAAATTTCACATTTTTTGGCCACCGGTATAGGGCTTCTAAACACCAACTGAAAAGAGTTGAAGGTGTTTTCAAAAATGAATTTTGATCAACTACCTGCCGCCCCCAGAACTTGCCGCCCGGAGCCCCGGAGTCCGCAGGGCCCTCCGTGCTACGCCACTGTCTGCGATTAAACGTAATCGTGGCATCTATATATTCCACTGATTGCTGTCGGCTGCTCAGGCGCTCAAGAGCGTACTTCCAGTCGCAGAATCTCTTTGCTACAAGGAAATGCGTTTAGTCTTTTCCCGCAGATCAGTCTACAAGTGAAACTCTAAACATGACCTTGTGAAGACGAAACTCAAAGCAAGCTTCTGTTAACTACTTCGCCGCTGTGGTTCTGGCGACAAATAAGACTTGTGGTGCATTTCCGTGACGAATTTGTTTTCTGTGTTGTGGAACATAACTGGTTTAAAAATAACATTCATCGCAATGTCAGAGTATTTGTTTCGTTTTGTAACCAACATTCCTGCATTTTTTTCCGGTATAATGGAAAGACCGATATCTGACTAAGTGGCACGCACATGTTACAAATATGCCGAAACATATTAACATTGGCGGGTGCTCACTTTTGTGGGCTAGACTCCCTTGGGTCCTCCCTACATCCGGCGCTGGGTATTTTATATTTCTATTACATTTTTCGTGTACTTGCATTTAGAACAGCACAATAAAAGAAGATCTCATATATTTATAATCAGCATTTTGGATTCATCCTACCCTGGTCAATATAAGAGTGAACAATGTTTTTTTAATTGATACTAATACTAAAACGTCAATTTGAACATGCAGAACAGTAAAACCATTTCAGTAGCAAATTTTCCTGCTTTGCCTTAAAATTCGTTATTACAACAATATTGATCATCTTCGAAAAATCAGGAACACGATACTCTGCTAAGTCTGCTTACGCTTATTTGATTCATCAATTTCAACCTACTCGCTATTAAATTATTGTTTAGCTAGTGATATTTCTCTGACAACCTTGTCAATTTGGATACCATGCACAATTAAACATACCTGTGTGAAATGGTCTTCCTCGGCCCCAACTTCATTGCAGTATTACATATTTCCGTGTGGACAAGTAGCAGACCACGGTAAGCGCACCTATCACACGTGTGTTGAACTAACAGAGACTTTTCAAGAGCTTGCATGTTTATCTGAAGAAAGAAAGTGAATTCAACACGATCCACACAGCAGCAGATACTGAAATTGTAGAACATGTTTGACATTAATAAAAAAGGTCACAATGATTTCAAATATACGCTGATATCCTGTCTCAACGTACCAGAAAAACACACAGCAGACACACTTTCAATTGCCCTACAAGAACAATCCATAGAAAGTTTTGGCAAAACACCATAGAACGTGAACCCCATGCTCCCCAGAGATGAGCGGACTGTGAAACGTTTCAGTCCGAGTCCAATCCTGATCTGCAAAAATTGAATCCGATCCAGTCCTGATCCGCCTATGTAAAACCATGTGTTTTATTTTGCTTCATCAGGCAAAACAGACAGAAGCTTGTGGCATTTTCAAAATTGAACAAGGCAGTGTTTGTTGCCATCATTGGCAAAAGCACTGCTGGAGTTATTTTGCCATTACGTGAACCGAAGTGGTATAATTGGTCAAGTGACAAGGATGACACAAAATGCACTTGGGTGAGTGCATGATTTTCGTCACATGACCTAAAACACTACACCTGAACCCAAAACCGGAGCCCAAAACCTAAACCTACGAAGTCGGAAACCTAAACCTGAAACCTAAACCGAAAACTTGAACCCAAAAGTTAAACACAAAACTTAAACGCAAAACGTAAAACCAAAGCTAAATCAAAAAGCTAAACCCTGAAACTAAACCTTAAAACTAAAATCTAAATGTAAACACTAAACCTAACCCCACACCCTAAACGTTATCCATGAAACTAAACCCGAAACTTTTTGATATAGTAGGGCTAAAAGCTCTCCCATCAAAGGTGTGATCTCTACCAACTAGGTCAAGGCAAATGCTGAGAGCAGAACTACTTAACACTCGCACAGCAAGCGTAGATACTAAGACCTCCACTACGTTCACCTTGCTTCTAGTAATACGAACTCAACACTATATGTGGAGTCTGGACAAGGTTGACGCATAGCAAAATTATCCCAGCAGATCTTTTGCCACTGATGGCAAAATATACACTGCCATTTAACAAATCTGAAAAATCACATTATACCTAATATTTTGTTTTTTTTCTAGTTCAAACATGGAGGTCACAAAAATGCAAGAAAAAGCCATATCATATACAATACACAACAACCAACAACACAAATATGAAACCGCTAAAACCGTGAAGTTATAGTACAATTACCCACGGACCAAATTTTGATGTAGTAAAAAAAAAAATTAAAAAAAATTGCAGTCCGATCCAGTCCTGATCAGGCGAAAATTGGCTTCAGTCCTGATCCACGTTCATCTTTGAATTGCTTCCCTCATTATTAGTGGGGGGCACAATCGGAAATGAAGCTGTTGTTGGAGTTATCTTTCCATTCATTACTCAGGTTTGATTATTTGATGTAACCTCAGCAAATTCTGGGTATGAGCTAATGCCGCTAGCTTCAGGTTCCATTCCTGTCATGAATCTTTCAGTGACACTGATTGCTTATAATTGACAATATCTGACTACAATACAGCTCCAGGGGTGACTTCATTACTTGAGATCCCGCGTTTTCGGGCACAAAAGCTCCATTTGATCCTGTCTCCACGCCTTGAATTTCCTCATTGTTACGCATCCTGACTCGTTACCACTTGTACATCGTTGCCAATACTACCAACGATTATATTACTGTCTATAATTCTGAAAAACAAAATGAAAGGATTTGAAACATCTTTAAAAAGAAAAACTTACTTGGGTTGGTTGTTCCACCAGACGTGAACAACTTCGTTGTCGGCAACACCGTCTTCAAAGCACACCTCACGATGCGGTAGCGAACCTTGCAGAGCTTTCGCGCTAGGGTGCTACTGTCATCACAAGTTCGTACGGCGATCTGTTGATGACTTGCCTCGTTGTATGCTTCAAACAGCCTCTTACTAACAACAACGTTACAGAGCGAATTGTACGGAGTTTTAGCGGTTCGCGATCCTGCTATGATGGTCGGCTAGACAGCAGGCGCGGCCATAGGGGGGGATGCAGGGGATGCATCCCACCCACCAGATTTAAAGAGGTGTTGACATGACACTTGATTTCATTAAAAATCATCGCCAAAAATATTTGTGTACTGCACATTACTTAATCGCTAAAGATACTACAAATTAACTTGTGCTAACAATTACTCAAAAATGTTTCTTCGGTTCATTAGATGAGCTGGCCTTGTTTGTGGAACCTGATATAAAATGGTCAATGAGCGCACGGGAGTTCGCAGGGTGGTCAAATGCCTGTTTCCTCCCGGAATTTGCGAAGAACCAACTATTTCTCAAAAAAACTGACGTCGGCATCTTAAATTGCGATTAACTGATTTGATTCTTGCAAAGACAGTTTTTTTGTCGGTATGAGACTTACACTGCACAAGAGTCAGGCTCACAGTTATAGTGTCATGCAGTGATGAGCTTGCAGTTCACTCATGTCTCTTCCTTTGTCTGCAGAGTTGGTTGGGGAAAGTCGCAAGCGGATTGTTCTACTGTTGGTCTTTATTGCGTAACAATACCATTGCAACAAACCCGCGAAGGTTCACTTTACATTACGGTAGCAGGCGTTTTGTTGCATGATACTGTTGAATGCACACATCTTGGCAGGTAATGCTGCGAGACAGTGACATGTTGATAGCGGTAAGCCACGTACATTTGTACTTTGTGATAAGAAGCATGAGTGAGTCTGTAGCAATGCTTCGACAAGTTTGAAAAATCCATTATTAGTGCAAGTGTGACCAATCAATATGCCAAAAAAATGTGTCAAACTACACTTATGTAGGTTTCTTTTCATGCAGTACAAAATTACGTGACTTGTTAGAATATGTCTATGCAGGCTTGTGGAAATACGTCTTGATTGTTAAGGTTTATTTCTGATATCTGAGTGAATACTGAGTGCTAAGCTATATTTGCTGTGGCGAGTTTTCACAATTCATCTGGTCAGTTTTGCAAAACCTGCGTGGTGTTCTAATTTTAGTAAGTTTTTCCGTAGTCATGTCAACATACAGGTCTACTTAATTGTCCGGTTTGTGTGGCAAGGTTTCATTGATCGCTTTGGACGAGATCCCAGATTTTTGCAGCTATTGTTTCTAAGTGATGCTGACAAGTCTTGCTAGCTGATATTGCAATTAGGGGGAGAGCAACCGGGCAATCCCCTCCGAAATTTTCAAAAACATGTTCAGTTGTTAGCTCAGTTCAATACACCAGCAGGTTGCGGCCTTACTTGCCAAGTAAATTAAAGTCATAATTTGTGGTTTCGTTGAAAACCATGGCAATCCAATGCTTCTTTCTTTACAAATCATGGCAATCCTTACTAGAAAAGAAATGCCTTGTGTTGAAAATCTGCAGATAGCCTACTTTGAAATTGTCGTAATACCAATACACCTGGCTACTGCTGCTAACAAAGCGTTTTTTGTGATTTTTACCGTAACATGGGGCATTTCCTTTGTAGTGTAGAAAGGATTTATTAACGTCCACTTCCATTGCATCGTCAGCAATGTTACCTCTGAGTGCGCAAATACTCAGGACCACCAGAACTGTTGCGCAGTGAAATCTCATTCTCGTGTAATTGCAACATTCCAAAGCAGTGGAAAAACACGCAAACAAGAACCTATTTGAATGAAATGTTATTTTGTTCGTATTTTGATAAGATTGTATATTTATTATATAATTCACACAGTTTGTAATTCATTGAAAACTCCACTTACTCATTCCTAAAATAATGATGCTCACTAAAACAAATATTTGCTCAGCTCAAAATTATCTTAGAGGGAACACTGGTCCTCTGCTATTTGAAAATGACAAACAAAATTTCGACGTTGCCTCCATGGAAAATTTTCTGCGGACGCCCATGAATGATCGTGCTTTCTCGCTTTCGCTTTTTGTCACTTTCGTGCTTTCACTCATTACGAATTGTTTGTTTCTTTCCGTTCTCTTGATCTCGGTTGCAAAATAAACACAATCAACCTGTTTCTTGTTCTTATTTCATCAAAATTACCTGCAATAACACATGTTATACACAAATTGCTATGAGTGTTGCGGACTATTCCAAACGGCAATTAAAAACTGTAAGGTTCCCCATTTGAAGAGCACTGATCTAAACCTCATCGAAGTAACTACGCTCACTTGCTGCAACATACAAGTCAAACAACACTATGCTGGCTATTGCCACCAGTAATTATGCTGTAACAAAGGTCGCTCGTTGAACAACGAATTACTTACTGGACCCGATCTGCTACAATCGCTGATTGGTGTCCTCCTACGCTTCCGACTCGGTAGGATAGCCTTTATTGCTGATATTCAGCTCATGTTTCATCAGGTCTACGCAGCGAACGAGGACCAGGACTTTGAGCGATACCTCTGGTGGCCTCGT
>Ga0210059_1001216_pt1 | contig 37959 bp, 22 predicted proteins | sample Ectturendosymbi2_FD_188042 | JGI IMG/M metagenome (GOLD analysis project Ga0210059, IMG submission 188042) | Ecteinascidia turbinata endosymbiont from Florida, USA - Sample 2 (SPAdes) (version 2) | ecosystem: Host-associated > Tunicates > Ascidians > Unclassified | place: Key West, Florida... | reverse complement strand
GCTAAACGTCACACCCAAACCCTAATTGATGTTTTCTGTAGGCCTTTGTATTTGAAAACTGTAGGCAAAGCGAGTTTTCAAAACTTGCTTTCAGTCATGTCATTTATCTTTTCGTTGTACCTTTGAACTTTTACTTAATTGTGTACTTAGATCAGTTATGCTTGGGTGAGCACACACCAATCAGGGTGGTTAAATCGCAAGCCCAACATAGCAAAGTTGTTAATTTTCACACCCTTCTAACATATTATTTGGAAATGGGACACCAACACCACTATGTTTTCCTGAAAATACAAGACTTCACAAACAATGTGGTGGTTTTCACACATGAATTGGTTAGGTGCGCAACGCATGAGCGATTACGGAAGCTAAACATACAAAATGCAGATTTTGACAGTGAAAACTTCATTTTACAAGAAACCATCATTTTTAAAATCAGCACCCCAGAAAACATGGGATTCAAAAAAAAAAATCACCAGTTTATCTTAAGGGGGAGGCTGTACAGAGCAGAAATCACTCAAGCATGACCATAAAATTCAAATTTATTGAAAAATTGAAACGTCTGCCATTCGGTAACCGCTTGACCGATTTCGTTCAAATTTTTTTGTTGGTTGTTATTTTTGAAGCTCTTTCAAATGAGCCCACTTTCATCAAAATCTGAGAGGTTGGGTGAACATTTTTAATTTTTCTGTTCAATTAAGCATGGAATGACCCTAAGGCAACCGCAAACTGCTGGTTTTAGGCCGAAATCCAGGTACAATATATTCATAGGCCGGCTCTCAAGTGTTAAAAATGAGTTCATAGTGTCCTTAGCTGCTTTATTTGCTGAGATATTTTGGACAGTTTTTTGCTAAGACTTTTTGGTCATTTGTCTGACAGTTTTATTAAAACTTGTCGTAACAGTGTTAATTAGCCTATATTATCAAACATTCTGACCGAAATGACATAATTTTTTCAATTTCGGTCAATGACTGAAAAAAACAGGTCCCTAGCAAAATCTGCAGGTATGTTCAGCCACTATAACGACTTAATGCCTCCATTCAAGGAACAGCGATGACCATGATCATGGTTTTGTAAAGGATGTCTGCATTTGCTGCGGTATATACTCGCGTATAGGTTGCACTTTTTTACCAAAAAATTGAGCCAAAAAATTAGGTGTGACCTATACACTGGACATATATACAAACACCAGTCCACTTGTTAACAGATGTCCATAGAATCAGTCCAAATCAAATCTGGTTCACAAAAGATTCGATTCTGTCTCGCTGATCCGATTAATTTGAAATTATAATGAAAATCATGGCCAAAGAAAACGATACAAACGACATATTGCAAACGTTTTGATAACTCTTGTTATCATCATCAGTGCATTGCAAATAGAACTGCAGTGATCATGCTGCAGGTTCTTATTGGTCAATCAGGAGAAATGCGCTGTGAAAAATGAAAAACACAAAGGGCTGTTTTGGTAGTGACGTAGTGGCGGAAAGCATACGTAGGCACATGACTCAGCTGGATACGTGCCAATAGTGATGGCACGTGACATCATGAAGCTCTGTTACAAGTTAAAAATGCAGAGGCATCGACGGGATGTTTGCATTCAGCTCTGGTGTGTGTTCTTGAATCAATAAAGATTCAAGAATCTGCAGCTGTCGCCAATTGTTGTCACTGCCAATGACCTCAGGGTTGTGAAAGTCAAGCCGATGATCTGGGTTGGCTACCTACCGTTTAGTCGGAAACTAAACTAAAATCTGCATCTTTTGAGACCTTGATCAACTTTCTAGCGTTACTGGTTCGAAAGTTATGATTTAAAATAAACAAACAAAGTAATTATCTAATTATGGTATTAACTCTTTCGCGTCCGGCAATGTTCGAGGATTTCATGCTAAAACAACTGGATCGCATGTAGCTTTGCACGAGTGTAACTCTGGCACCGAAAGCGGTAGAGAACTGTTCAAAAGCTGAAAAGACGCGGCAAGTCTTCTAGCCTGCACTCGAAAAATAATTTTTTGGTTGAGGAGTGCAGATTTTTTGTGAGTGATGTCATAAGTGGAGGTCTTTCAGGCCACCTTGACCCATTTCACCTGGCCCTGAGCCGAAACCATTGGATGATAGTATTTCGCTGAAGTTTTTATTGGAAACTAGGCTACAATCCAAGTCTTTTGATACTTTTGATGGCTTGCTGGGGTTTCTGATTCAAAAGTTATGATAAAAAATAAACAAAACATTTGATTAATTAGTTAATTAATCAATTTGTTCATCTTAGATCATAACTTTTGAACCAGAAACGCTAGAAAGTCGATCAAAGGCTCAAAAGACTCGGACTTGAGCCTAGTTTCCAATGAAAACTTCAGTGAAGTACTTGGCCTAGCAATGAGTCCCTAGGCCAGGTAACATGAGCCAAAATGGCCCAAAAACTACTTCACTTGTGACGTCACTCACAAAAAATCTGCACCTCCAACCAAAAAATTTTTTTCGAGTGCAAACTAGAAGGCTTGCCGAACATTTTGAGGGTTTGAACAGCTTTCTAGCACAGTCGGCGGAGGAGCTATGGCGTTTGTAAGGCAACTGAAAACTGCTAGTTTTCGGCTGATTTCCAGGTATGATATATTCGTTGACTAGCCGTCAAGGTGTTAATTACTTTGTTTGTTTATTTTAGATCATATCTTTTAAACCAGAAACCCCAGAAAGTCGATCAAGGTATCAAAAGACCTGGATTTTAGCCTAGTTTCCAATAAAAACTTGAGCAAAATACTACCGCCTAGCAGTTTCGGCCTGGGGCCAAATGAAGTGGGCCAAAAAGGCTTAAGACAGTGTTTCTCAAAGTGAGTGGAATCACCCCCAAAGGGGCAATTTTGATGGGCAATGGGGCAAAACTCTGCATTACAACTAGCATGTTCTGTCTGTTCAGGAGTGCATGGAATGAGTTGAAAAACATCAGCAAAAAAACTGCAATGGATCAATACATTGCCAAGATTTTGTCAGTTGACCCATCCTGGATGAATAATGGTTCAGCGAATCTATCTAGGTATGTGCTTATTTTCAGAAATTTTTTTGTCGTGATGTTTTCAGCTTGTTAACCGTTTAACTTGTTTGTAACATATCTTTTTGCATGCATCATAATTTGAACAGTTTGATTCACGGCATCTTGAGTTTGAACATGTATATTCCACCTCAAGTGTTCATTGATTTCTGCTAATATTGGTACAAAATTGTTTACACCCTATGTCTACTAGCTTTAAAGATAAATATGTACTCCTGTATTGTTTTAAGAAATCTGATATGTGGCAGTTTCTCCTGTAAGAAAAATATCTCTAAATAGAGTATAACCTGAATGTCTTGCAAAGTCATGTAAGATACAACTTTATTTTTTAATGTTTAACATGATTTCATATAAATCATTGATTTTTCCGTTGTTGTTTTCATGTCTAAGCATTTTTTTAAAACTAGGATTTAGGTCATGTGTTTGCATACATTTTATAAATGCAGTATGTGTAAGCTTGCTGTATGAACTTAACATCATGGCCGTATGCCATGGGCACCTAGTTTATGCAATTGTGTCTGCTGTTTTATAATTAATTCATAGTCTTTGTGTCTTGAAGTGATGAGATTGCTTGTAAGTATTCACTGGATAATTTGGTATTTTTTCCTGATGGTAATGATGTTCTCAGTAAAAACCAGTACTTATCGTAAAAGTCTAACAAGCATTTGTGGCTATGGATTGGTCTGATTTAGCAAATCTCCGAGGATGCCAAGAAAGGATGCCTTTCATGCCTTTGATTAGAGTGGTCCTATCCTTTGTGTGCACAGGGTGCATGGAATGTACTTTCAAGCTATACACTGCCCCATAAAACTGATGCACTGATTGGCATCCATGTAATTTTGAAATTCAGTAGCTTTAGCCACCATGTGTTCTACATTTCATGCAGTCATGAATGATGCAGGGACTACCATATTTACTCAATTGCAATCCACACAAAATGGTGTTACAATACTAATGTAAGTTGCCCTTGATTGTAAGCCACCCTTGAACAAAGGCTACCTAAGCCTCTGACATACTTTCACATGCTAGTGTGTTTCACAAGTTGCTACCATCAGAACATGATACTGTGTTTTCTCTAGAAGAAATGTTGGCTGCAACAAAAAACCTGAGAAATGACAAGGCACCTGGTCTTGATGTGGAAATCCAAATATGGTGGCATGTTGTTGGTACAGCAACTTAACTCCTTCGTTTGCAGTGCATGGGCATCAAATATTTATCCCACATGGCAAGATGACAATACCTGAATCTCAGTGTGGATTTCGTCACATGTGCATCACTGCTGATATTATTTCATTGCAAAGCTTCCTCAAGAGAAATGCAGGGAACAACATCATGACCTTTTCATTGCCTTCATCGACCTCACAAAGGTATTTGACACTGTCGGTCATGATCTTCTGCAGCAAGTACTAAGAAAATTTGAGTGCCCTCTGCATTTTTGGCATCCTATTAGACTTCCATGCTGGCTGACATACTAAGGATGTTTTATTCCCAGGCTATAACTACCATGAAATGTTAAAACACGTCCAGCATGAGAACGCTGAGCAGAATAACTTCTTTTGAGCGAGGTCTTCTATTCACTGCTTAACCGCGCCAGATTTTGGGGCAGGTGTTGAGCAGCCATTCGGTTGTCTCATCGTCCAGAACCGTCAGGCTGTGCAGACCATGAGGAGGTCCATTGGACATTGGAGGACAACATGGTCGATGGTTTATTCTTCTGTGCCACACTCACAGGTTGCAGAGTAGGCCATACCCCATTTGTACAAGCAGGAGCAGAAACGCCTGACACTGGTGCAGAGTCTCGATTTGAGGCGCTGTGCATCTGCACTCGATGGATGGGTAAGCGCCGAGTGGAGCAGATGTCCAGGCTCCATGGCACGGTGTCCTAGAGACGTGTGACTCCATTGCGATGAAGCTCAGCAGGTTGGATGCCTGTGAGGATTGGAAGTTGGTCCACTGGTGCAGGATGCAGGCATCCAGTCCCAATTCCCAAGGCGTCAATGAGGTGGGTATGAGCACTGCAGCACCAAACAGGGCGCAGTACTCTGCAGTTGAATGCACCATGGCTAGTGTGGCTGTTCGCAACATTGTTGCTCCAGAACCACAACCGGAGCCAGTAAGCTGCCTCAGGAGTGTGGAGCGTGATGTTAGCTTCTTGCGAAGTGACTCAAGGTGTCAGCAATACGTGAGCAACCTGTACAACATTACTCTGAGGTTTTTGGGCTCAGAGCAGAAGGGCAGGGTTTCGTTGTTGAAGTTGACTTTCAGCTCACACTTAGCTTCCTTGTTATTAAGATGGAAGACTGCCGATGCCGTTTTTGTAGTGCTTAGTGTAGAGAATGACACACCTCAAACCTGTCTTCAAGGTTTTAAAAAACTTAAATCTCAAACTAAGGTAACGAATGAAATGGAAGAAGACATGTTAACAGTACTGCAGTCAATACGAAAATGACCCAAACAGAAAATATCAACCACTTGCATGTAACTCAAAAGCAATCAGCGAAAAACAAAACAGCGCGGTGTGTGCACAAGATGCATAATTTCAAACAGTAATTTTCATTACACTGAGCTTTAGTTTCCAAGTCTGGAGGTATGCACCTACAGTTGCCATGTCCTTGGTCAGTGCCCCTTCTACTGCCTGCTAATCTCCATCAGCATGCATGATTGCTGGGTCGTCAGCGTATGTATACTTTCTGGAGATGGTGGTTGGCAGGTCAGAGATGTAGATGTTCAAAAGAAAGGGTGCCAGGACAGATCCCTGTTGGACACCGTTTTTGAGGCATTGTAACCTATTCCTTTTGCCGTTTCTGGTGGTAAGAGTAAAGCTGCGATTGCCAACCATCCATAATTATGGAGACCATGTGTCTATCAGGCAGCAATCGCAGCAACTTGCAGGTGAGGCCATGATGCCATACAGTGTTGTAGGCTGCTGTGAGGTTGACAAACACTCTGTCCTTCCTTTTAGCTGAAAAGCTATCCTTGATGTCCTGTGTGAACAGGGTGGCCTGGCCAACCTCCTATGATGAAAGCCCACCTGCTCCTGTGAGGGCAGTGGGTCGATGATTGGATCAACACGAGCGTAGATGATTTCCTCAATGATTTTAAAGGCGGCACACAGCAGAGATATGGAACGGTAGCTCTTTGGGTCTCCCAATGGCTTTTCTGGCTTAGGGATTGCAACTATTCATGCTCTTCTCCAGATCTTTGGAATTTTGAGTTGTTGCATGCAGCAAGTGAGGAAGTTGTAAAACCAAGATTTGAAAGTCGACCCGGCGTGGAGTGTGAACTCCAGGAAGATGGACTCCAGTCCCGGAAACTTTCCTAGCTTAAGGCATCTGAGGGCAGCAGCAAGCTACTCCGGCCTAAAGGGTTCAGAGATACTGTGACCATCAGGTTTTGGAATCTTCCATAGGTCAGACAGCTCCTTGTTGACCAACCAGGTGGACTCACGATCCCCAGTCCTGTGTGCCCCATTCTTTGCGAGTTGCGAGGTGATGGAAGTTGCCGAGATGGAGCACTGGCAAAAGGAGTGTCCAGACCTGCCAGTAAGTTTGTTGATGGTTCTCCACGCCTTGCAGCTAGAGTGCGAGAAGTCGATGGAATTGACAGCTTCCTCCCATCGCTCCTGCTTTTTCTGCCCGAGCTGAGATAGTAGGGACAAAGCGGCTGTATCACAGTCAGTCCCCACTGGGATCAGGCGAAGGAGCAATAGAGGGTCTTGCACTCTTTGTCCCAGCATGGCACATATTTCTTCCGACGGCCATGTGGGATACATTGTTTGGCCGCAGATAGCAGGCTCTCACAAAAAATCCTGGTATGCCCTCTCAATGTTTGATGTGTCCAGAGGTAACAATCTCTCAACGGATTCATCTGTGAGAAGGCAAAGCGCTTCCAATCAGCCTTGCGAAAGTTCCAACGCTTCACCGGATCGCTGTGGGCAGGAATCTTGAGTCTCGGTGGCGTTGTGATGGAGGACCGATTTTGTCACTGCTGGAACTTTACTAGGACACGTTTGTCCCGCAGTCGTCTGTCCTGGCCGAGACTCGCGAAGGCCAGGTCTGGGTTGGTGCCAACGTTCCAATGGTGAGAGAAGAAACTGGCTGTTTCCTTTGGGTTGTACAACAGTTCAACTTTGTTGGTTGTTGGATGCTGCCCAGGCATCCAGGCTCTCACCGTCAGGAGATGTTTTATTGTAACCCCAGTTGACATGTCGGCAGTTGAAATCGCTAACATACAGACTGGGGTGTGGGAATGTCGGGAGGCTGTTGGGGTGAGTCCCAAGCATGGAGGTTTGTAGACATTGATGATCTATATCCTGTGACATCTACACACAACCACTCAGTCTCTGATTGCTCTGGAGACTGATCAACCAGTTATGGACAACCGCTTATGGACAAACGTGGCAAGGCCGTGATTCCTGCTCAGGACTGTACCAGCTATTGAGAAGTTGGGCTGTAACTCGCTTGCCTGCAGTTGTGCATTGGGTCTCCCACAGGACAATGATGAAAGCCTTATTCTTATAGGCTAACTGCTCAATGACAGAGACCTTTTTGCGATGAGCCTCTCAGTGTTCAGCTCAGGGCTGCGGAGCCAGGAGCCCCGGAGCTGGCCATTTTTGGTGGAGCCGGAGTCAGAGCTGCTTTTAAAATTTAGCTGAAGCCGGAGCTGGTGGTTAATTTAGCAGCTCCAGCTCCGGACCTTTTCTGTGCACTGACAGTTGCCATGGTTCACTCATGCTGTGCGACTAATTAATTTGATCGAAATAGGTTGTCGCAGCGAAATCCGAGAGTATGTTCTACCAGGGATTAAGGTCCGAAAACGTTTTCGTTTCTAGTTGGGACTTTTTCTGGTCACATCAGACTGTGGAATTACTGCTGAGTGTGGTGTGGATAGGGTTGCCAGATGTGTTTTGTAAAAACACTGGCCTTTTGTCAACAGTGACAAAAATCTTATCATCGCAAAAATAATAGAAATAAGGCGTAGGCCAAGTTGCTGTAGTTATTAGTGAACACTGCGCATTCAAACACAGCCTATCCATATCTTTGCCATTGGCGATAGTAACAATGATTGAGGTAAAAATTTTATCTGAGAGATTATTTTTTGTACATTGCTCACATCCACAAAGGTTTTACGTAATATACTGAACATAGCCCAAAGATCTTACGGATTATCAAAAGTCCAAACATTTTTCAAACGCCTTGAAAGACTCTAGACTTTATGGTTATCAACTACATACATGAATTAATCGCTCAAAAATTAGATGGCAACGGGATCAGAAGGCTTACTTTGGAAGTCAGTGCCTCAGACCAAAGTTGCTGCTCGGCTACGGTTGAACGTGCTGTGTTGTTGTACATCAGGAAACGTGTAAATAAAGTGTAAGCGCCATCATAGTTGCGGCTGCGATGACTTCTTGCTCAAGTGCAATATTGGGAATTGAGAAGTGTACTAGCGCTTTTGCAAGAAAAGTTTATGAGCAAATGATTGCATTGTTCCAAAGTAGAAGCTTGGAACTTCACTATCAAAACTTTTAAAACTTGTCAATTCCATGAAAGCAGATTTTTTGTTTGTTGGCTTAAATCTGAACACTGTTGCTCAGGAGAAAACGCCAGAAACATGCACGCTTCATGGAATAATGCTTTAAAAACAAGGAGCATTAAAAATATCTAAATGTTGAAACTTGGTTGTTGTTTTCCCCAGCCCTAATAAAATTTCTGGTTGCACTGCTAGTATTTTGCGAAAAGACCTCGTAGTTTGATTTGATCTATGTGGTGATTATTAGTAGCAGTACATTTTATTTGTCGGAACTGACCGAATCTGAATTGCCTATATCACAATTTTTGAGCATAAATGTGTCTATTTAAGCCCAACTCTCAGAATTAATGTGTTTTCATATTAAATGCAGTTCCAAGTGCTATAGATATCTAGATACAGCACCATTGTATATTTTTATGCACTACTAGTTGCTATACCACTACCAGGAGGGGGCATGGTCACCAAAATATATCAATTCCATAATGTTCCCCCATTTTGCCAACTTTACAAAAAGGTCATACTATGGTTGAGTGAACATAGTGACGTCATCGAAACACAAAAATGTTTTTGCAAACTCAGTCCCTGGTTGTATCAGAAACCACAACTCACCAACCAATAATTTAAGTGAAATTGTCCGAGACCCTTCGAAAATAACTGTTTGATCGTCAGTAAAGGTTCTTTAGGTTAATATTTTTTTGCTAAAGATGGGGGTACTTGTTCTTCAAATCGACCAACAATCGATGAGCTTGTCATCTTCACAGAATGTTTTGTAATACTGTTTGTTAAAAAAAGATTTTTCTGTTTCTGTCATCAGTTTTGCGTTTTAAAAAACAAGTTGAAAAGTATAGCAGCCTAGCGTTTGGTTTGCAGGGGGATGGGTATATCGGTCAGTGTAATGAGATGTGATGACGATGGAGTTCGATTGGAAGATGAAGACAAAAACATCTTTGACTGGTGCAAAGAAGGGTCTTTAAAAAACGTTCGCCAGTTGCTTGCTGCCGACAACCACGTTGACAGCGAAGTATGTCAAACAGCGCTTTATTTATGGGCTAGTCGCTGCATTATTTGACATCTGCGTAGCCCAAATTTTAAGATTTTCATGATTGCATTTTAAATCAAGTTGTGAGATGCGTGTTCCTTTTACCTCATGAAAGAAAACTTAAGAAAGAGGTTTCGCTATGTCATGGTAGTTTTTTTGCATCAGCTGGAGATAAAAATTTTCCGGGTCCAAATTGGAAAGACTTTTACGTCCAGGAAAAGTCTAGTTTGCTTGTACCAGGTACTCAAGATGTCTGTGAAATCTAGGAGCTGTTGCTGTCTGTGGTTTGTTACTTTGCCTTTTTGTGTTATCAATCACATCATGCTGCAGGGTCGAACCCTTCTGCATTGGGCATGTGATCGTGGTCATGTGAAGATAGTGAAGTACCTGCTTGATCAAGGCTTTGAAGTTAACAGAAAGGATGTGGATTTATCTACACCACTGCACTATGGTAAACATACTGAATGTGCAGATTGTTTCTGCGCAGAATTTAAAGTACGGATTGCATATGAGAATGAAATCGTGTAAAATTGTGATTTTCTTTTGCAACAAAGTGTATGACTGTCTTTAGGGCAGGAATCTCAAACACGCATGCGGCCCGCGAGGGCGTTTTGTGCGGCCCGCGATGCTGTTTGGGAATTTTTAAATAATTAACATTTACAGCATGTTGCAAGTGCCTTAAAAGGATGCCGCGAAATAATGAACCAAAGCTGAATGATACGCAGTGCTGTTTACATCCCGGCCGTAGCACTATACACCAAATTTTCACTATCCAGCAAAGTTTTGAGAAATCTTGGGAATATGCAAAAGGCGTCTACACACGCTTTGTCGACCGCGAGAAAGCATACGACCGGGTTCCTTGTGAAAACCTTTGGTGAGTGTTGCAGAAGTACAGTGTTGACGGCCGCCTGTTGAATTATTGACCGTCAAGTCACTATAGTCCTGCTCAGAAGTTTGTCTCCGTGTCGGGAGAGTTAAATCACGACCGTTCACCATGGGTGTTGGACTCCAACAAGGGTGTGTGCTGTCACCACTCCTTTTCATAGTCTGTAGACCAGTGGTTCTTAACCCTTTTTCTACCATTTCTCTTAAGTGATGGCAGCAGCAGCCTACCGTTATTAAGCTGTTAAGTGTTGAATAGCCTTATGAAAATAACGGGCAAAGAAAAATCGCTTACGTCGTTTTCTTTGCCCGTTATTTTCATTATAAGGCTATTCAACACTTACGTTTCGTGTACCAACAGCAACTTTGTTTCACGCCCGCTGACTTTAAATAAGCTGTAAAAACAAATGCATTTATTGGTAAATTTAACAATCAAACTTGTCATGTTGTAGGGTGCACAAGTGCTCCCCGCCCTGGAAATTTATTGACGTCCTCCTAGAGGCTGTGTCCCCTCCGGTTAAGAACCATTGCTGTAGATAGTCACAGCCGAGTCGACGAGGGCGTCACAGCTAGGAGCTGCAGGATCAGCCATTTACTTTTTTCAGACAATTTTCCTGCTAGCGTCTTCTCAACAGGGTCTTCAGCATGAACTCAACCGGTTTTCTGCTGCGTGCGTCCGAGGCAGAATGAAAATCAGCACTAAAAATACAGAGGTATTATGTCTCTCTACCAGCCCAAGGCAGTGTATGTTGCAAGTGAGCGGAAATACACTGCAGCAGGTGGAGAAAAACCTTGAGGTGGTATTTGTGAGTGATGGAAGATGAACCGAGGAAATTGATACACAGACGGGCAAAGCTAGCACAGTTCTGCATGAATTTTATCGCTCTGTGGTCAAAAGATGGGGAGCTTTCAAACACTGCAGAGCTGTCAGTTTTCAAATTGGTCTTTGTTTCCATCCTTACCTATGGTCATGATTCTTGGGTAATGACCAAAAAAATGTATTATCTCAGGTGCAAGCGGCAGACATGCGGTTTTTGCGAGTCCGCGGTGCAACACAAGCGGCGTACTGAGGTGCAACACAAGAGGCGCCCAATGTTTGAACTTAAGGTCTTTTCGGAGCAAATGTACTGTAATGAAGGGCCAAAGAAAACGATGCAAACGACATATTTGCAGACGTTTCGCTAACTCCTGCTTCTACCATCAATGCATTTGCAATTGAACTGCAGTAATCTTGCTGCAAGTTTTGATGGTCAGCCAGGAGAAAACTTGCACAAAATCACTGCAGTTCAATTAATGCACTGATGGTGGTAGCAGGAGTTACAGAAACGTCTGCAAAAATGTCGCTTACGACGTTTTCTTTGCCCGTTATTTTCATTATAAGGCTATTCAACACTTACTTTTCGTGTACCAACGGCTACGTTGGTTCGACCATGTGTCCAAAATGCCCCACCAAAGACTGGCGAAGCAAGTCCTCCTGGCTAAACCCACGCGAAAGCGGCCCAGAAGTCATCCACGGCCTAGGTGGAGCTGTTTTTTTTCGCTGAAACATTTCGGTCATTTCTTTCTGAGACGTTTTGGTTACTGAGACATTCCAGTCATTTGTCTCAGTTGTATTAAATAGAGCTCAAAGATTTTTTTGGGCCGACACCAACGTTTTTCATTGCCGATAACCGATATTTTTGTATTACTATCTGTTTTGACTCATGAGGCAAAATAAACACTCCTGGAGCTATTTTGCCTTCAGCCAAACACTTTCCAACTACAGCTAAAAGGCATTACAGTGCATTTGAAACAGCGTATCACTTTTATGAGCAAATGTTGCCGATATATATCGGCGGAACTTGCCGATACGATACATCGGCAACATTGTCATATCGGCCGATGTACATCGGCGTGCCGATACATCGGTCGAGCTCAAGAATTGATTAAAGGATGTGAAAGAGTGAAGTGCGTCGAATCGATTGTGCAAAAACGCTTTCGGCACAACAGAATGTGGTGTTGTTTGGTCCACTGCATATAGCATACGGATCCTCGTGGAAAGAGGCGAACATAGTTCTGCTTCAAGTTGGTGATTGTGGTCTCGTAGGCTTCGATTTCGAAGACTTGTTGATCTGCGAACATTGCTGAGTGAAAAATCGAGGCGTGTCGTTTGAAAAGTAGCGAGGGTCATGCGTGACAAAACATTTGAGACTTCACCCGGCTGCATGGTTAATATCGGTCGAATGCTCTAAAACAGTGGTTCTTAACCAGGGGGGCGTCAAAAGATTTCCAGGATCGCGAGCCCTTACATGCTCTACAACAGCTATGCCCAACCAAAATGCCTTACTGGGCCAAAAATTATGCCACTATCTTTATGAGGGCCGCATATTGAAGGACATACTTTCATTTTACCAAACTAACGTTTAGTTTTAAGCGATTGAGAGCATTGGAATACTACCTGCAATGGTAACGGCTGTATTTTATTTTTAATCACTCCCGAATTAAGATGCCATAGGCAAATTAATGCCAATGTAACAACAAGGGTATAGTTAGAAATCAGTTTAGTGCAGAGAAGCACATGAGTGCTGAATAGAATCCAGAAAACTAGAAATCACTTTAGGACCGAGGTGTCAGTGAATACGTGGAAATCTATCAACCCATAGCGCAATGGTTGGCAAACCGCGGCTCGCCGCAGTTTTTGTGTGGCTCTTCTAGCTGAATAGCAATATCTCAGATTGATGGAGTTGTTAGAGAGCCTCTTTTCTCTTGATTGCTTCAAATTGATAGAGAGGATCATTTCTAATGTTTGCTTCATTTTTCAATATGTTTACACGAGTTCGCAAGGTTATAGTTACCAGAGAGTCTACGCGATCTGATAACAAAGGCAGTGAAACTCAAGCTGCAGTTCGACCTCTTAAGCCTCCAGGACAAAATCGAAAATTTTCAAAGAGACGTATTTTCAAAAACATTCTGTCAATGTCAGAATGAGAACGAATGCTTTTCGCAAAGAGGCAGTTGCAGACTACAAAGTGAAAAAATAAATGAATAAATTGCAAGACTACCAGAGACGTTCCAAGCTAGATTTGTTCATTTGCAGGACTTAAAACCATACTTTGCATTGCTTGTAAATCAATTCAACGTTAATGTAGTTGTTGATGGCTGTCCAATTTGCCAATCATTTGTCACAAACTTATATGCTTCAGAAATGAAATTGACCGAAATGCAAAAAGATCTGGCTCTAAAAAATTTCAGTCATTGCCGCTCTACAGATGAGTTCTGGCGTCAGATTCCAGAAATTGAATACCCAAAACTTATAAGACCAGTGTAGGACCTACTGCTGTATTTAGCACGACATAATGCTGTGAATTTTTATTCTCTGTAATGAAGTTCGTAAAATCGAAAGTATCGTGCAACCCTAACAAGTGATCACTTGGGGAATTAATTCGCACAGGTTTAACAACGTGGGCTATTTCCCAGGTTTTCGGAGACTAGCAAATCAAACACAAGTTTATTGACAAATAATCCGTTTATTGTGTTGCAATTACTGGAGATTATTTTATGTAAAACTTTAACTCTTTACCGTACACTACAAACTGATATTGCGGCTCGCTGCTGTTTGTAGTTTTCTGGAAACGACTCTTCCATTCAACAAGATTGCCCACCTCTAGCATGGTACATGATAACCAGGCACTAAAGACCATTGCATCGAAAATGTCGAATTTGAGATTACAGAAAAGACAGTCTGTCATTGTACAGCATTGTACATACACAATAATGAAAAGCTTCCTGGGCCGCACAAAACCTTCGACTGGGCCGCGGGTTGGACATAGCTGCTCTACAACATGGAAAGATTTTGAACGGCAATGTATCCTTTCCACACGCTACACCAGTATGAATTTTACCCCGATACTTGTTATTTGATTTAGTTCCGGAAGAGATGAAAGTCGTTAACTTTCTTGCAATTTTGCAGGCATAATTCGAGACTGCATACAAACATTCAGGGGCGCAACTACAGGAACTTTACATCTGTGCCGTTCTCGCATTTCAGAACAGCATGGTGCACATAAAGTTGAAGGTAGACGGCTGCATCGCAGAGCGGCTCGCCCAAGTCCAGATAAACATGAATGCATACACTTTGCACAGCTCCACGCAGCGTGAGATACCGCTATGACTTTCCGTCATTCGACGAGTTTTCTGCAATGTGGCCGTACACCTGCATGATACTGATTTGCTACTGTACTCCAGCCGTGTTCTTCTGTGATGCCACAATGTATATTTATGATGATTCAACTGCACTTGAGCCACACTCTTGTTGTATGTGAGAAATGCGGCTTGGCAGCCACAGGCCACCATGCGATGTCGACTTCTCCGCCAATAAAAGATAGTAACTTTGCTTTCTGGTCCCAATGGCGACATCAGCTGCTTAATCTCGGAACCGTGCCTTTCACTCACATCAAAGCGGCGCGGAGTAAGTGTTTAAGTTTACAAATTTAAATAACGTTTTAATTGGAATACCCGGTTTTTGCGATTAACCGGACTATTTTTATTCACGTACGAATGGTTTGGTTTGAGATTATGGAATCTCGTGCGAAAACGCGGTTGGAGCGTTTAACCCAGTCGTTCCCAAGGTGGGGCAAATTACCCCCGGGGTAATATGCGATTTTTAGAGGGCAATGCGGAAAAGTCAGGGGGGCGTGAACCGAAGGAAAATTACCTAAGGGGGGCGTGGAGGTGAAAAGTTAAGCACCACTGCTCTAAAATGAAACCGAGGCAGTCAATGAATCAGCTTTTTCTGGCAGTCAATGGATCAACAGTTTTTGTAAACGCAAAAGTCAACGGCTTGTGGTTAGCAAATATGAAACTTGGTGATCCTCCAAAAAATATCTGAAATGTTTGATACCGAGTTCCATTGCAAGGACTTTTCGATCGCCCACTTGGGAGTTGGCGACTGATTAACGCAACGAGGGCACAAAGCATCGTCAACGAGCCTGCTGCTAAATTACCGCCCCCTGTGAATGGCCCGAAAGGTCAACAGGTGTTGGTGCGCGTTGCGCGTTCAGCAAATGGTGCAATGAGGTGCTCCTGGCGAGTAATAATTTTGCAGCGTGGAATACCTGGCTCACTGCGCTTGTCCACTTGAAAGTTTTGACTTTGCTGTTAATTTCTATGAAAACCGGTGCCATGACTTTTTCTGGGAGTTAATATTCATCATCCACTAATATCTGGAACAAATGGCGTAAATGTTATGAATCTGGAACTAAAATGTCAACTTATCCAAGCATACATTATGTATTTGTAATACATATTCAAAATCAAGAGTATGGCTTGTAGGTACATGGGTCTTCGAACACTTGTGCTGCATATTTTAAACCGAACGTCATCCTGAAAAACTGGAAGAGTCCGAACGGGGTGTTTACACTGTTTTTGGTATGTCATCTTCTGCGACAGGTAATTCATGGTATCCGCGGACCAGGTCTATTTTTGAAAACACTTAATTCCTGATAACAGAGTGTAGTCTTGAATGTGTGTAAGTGAATAGGCGTTGACTGTCACGAGCGGCAGTCTCCGTACTGTTTCGGTGTACGCAAGAATGGCCACGGTCTGGAAAAACGATGGACAATGCCCATATCCAGCAATTTTTGGAACTCCTGCTTCGCTGGAAAGTTTTTCTGGTGATAGTTTTCGTGCGAGAGCCCAAATGTGAATATTTTGTAAGGATGTGAAGTTGTATTCGGTGGTACGGTGGCATACCTTGAAACCTGGGTGTGACGGTTTGCGTAAACCTTGCAAGTGCTTTTCGGCAAGAGTTCGTGAAGCGGCAACGTTGAGGCACGGTGAAGGAAGTGCCTTCGTGGTCAGTAGCATACTAAGTCAAGCAATGAGTTCGATCGCAAAAACTTGTTTTGAAGAGGCTTGGTGACACCTACTAGGACAAAGTTCCAATTACAAACACCCCAGGGCAGTTGTAATCACAAATGACGTTTGCCATACGTTTGGGTGTTATTTCCATTTGCCGTTCCAAGCGTCTGTGGGGATGATGGTTGTGACGTTCTTGGAAGGTGGATGGGAGAATGCCACCTTTCGGCTCTGGTGTCAACCAGCAATGCACGTTCGGGTTTTCGGACACGCTCGTATGAACAGCTGGTCGCCGCAGCCATCACCGACAACCGGCTTAGAATGTTGATAACATTTGTTGTCCAAATGGTCAAGTTGGCGCTAAGATTGCTTTCATTCAGTTGAGTTTAGGAATAGCTTGCTTAGTTATGCAAGCGAAAGGTCGTCAGTATTTGCTTTGCGTTGCCTGCGTTTCTTTTGCGTCTCTTTGAAGACTATTCTCATTTCTTGTGGCATCCGATGCGCAACGATAGCTTAAAAGGAGACAAGGTTGGTGGTCCCCAGTAGAGACAAGCATGTTGCCAGTAGCTTGTTCCCAAGCTGCCACCGCATAGTATTTTGTACTATTATACCATATGCAGTGACCCAACGTAATACAAATTGTGCTTTGGCTTGCTGAAACCAAAATCTCAGTAATGCCATCAAAGTGTGAGGAACCTTGGAGATACTGCGCTCTAAATAGCAATAGTGTAAGCAGTTTCGCTGATGGAATTATCCATTTCATCGTATTTCACCTGAAAGTTCCGCTTTGAGGTGCGGGGTGCCACTTGTGGCAGCTTCTCGTGCCCTCACGAAATCATGTCTGCACTGCAGAACGATTGTAAGAGTGTCGGCCTCTGCAAAGACTTAAATCTCGGTGGACAACTAGGGAATTCTAGGTGTCTAATTAGACAAATTAGAGCGAAATGCCAGTACTTTTAATCTAATTTGTTAAAATCTTCTGGAATCCAATTTCACTACTAATCTAACTTCCGATTTTACTGAATGTGTTACTTTGTCCAAAATCGGTGCCACAAGAATGCATCGCGCCCAAGGAAAGCGCAATGAATAGATAAAAGTGCTATGTCACAATAACATCGCATAGACCAGCCATACAGTCAGGAATTGTGGCGAACAGTAACTAGTACTCACTACCAGTGGTGCAGTGCTGCCGGAGCTCCATTTCGTCACCTCTACCAAATAATGATGGGTCGTTGCTTACAAATATAAGCGCAAAACAGGCGGTCTCTGCCTGTTAGGGACAGCTGGCCACTGCTGCCAGCACATGTAAAATTGCCATTAGACCCCTGCTTGCTACCACCTTATGACAGTGCAACATCGGCTCCATCAGAACAGGTTCCAGCCACTCAAGCGAACTTCACAGCGCGAAACGCGCCAATCTTTGTAAGAATCTTCGTAATTCTCATAATTATACGAATGATTTCCGATTTGTCATGAATTGAACTTGATTTGATTAAATGTAGTTTCGAATATAGATTATTTTATTTATTTATTTGTTTGTGATCAGACACGAAGTCCATAGTATGAACACACACACACTGCAGAATGCAGGTTGATAAAAACAGACAAAACAGAACGTTTTACAAGGCACTGGAGTTTAATTTCAAGTTTGCGCAAATGGGGTAATTCTCATTCTAACTTAATTTAGGATAATTGAGGAACTCTAGTTTAAATTCTTACCTGATTTAGAAAAGCTGAAACAATTCTATTCTAGTTGTCCAAGTCTGCCTTGCTGTAATGTACAATGTTAACTTCTTTCAGTTTTATACGTGAAGTGTACTGTTCACTTGACGTTTAACTAACAGAGCAAGGATTGTCGGAATATCTCACAGGTTATTAGAAGATTGTTTATCCATCTAAAAATATTTGAGGCGTTGTGTTTATTTTTCATTTTTGTATTCCCACCAGTAGGAGTTATTGTGCTGATTGCAACACAATTGCGACTGCAACATACACACACCTTTTAAGTGTTATCATTGTTGCTGTTCTGTTGTTCACTGGACGTATGATATGCCCAAGAAGGTTCCTACCGTTTCAGCTGCATCTTGCGATCATGAAGACATCGTCAGACTTTTGCTCGAGTTCGACGCTGACGTTACTCTGCGAGATGCTGACGGCGAAACCCCGGAAGATTGCGCGACATCCCAGCACATTCGCGATATGCTAATGCGTAAGTTGCACAGTACGTAAGATGAGCGAACCCTCACGCTGCATTTTAGACGTTACTCTTCGAAATTAATGTAAAGTTCTCGTGATTGGAAGTGTTGTTGAGTGATGTATGACTTATTTTAACATTCCTTAGTCTGAACTTCAGAACCACCTGATGTTTGAAGTCGATTTAGGCTGCTTACCAAACACATCATTCTGTCTTGGAAAGCAAGGGTGCTTGGTGAATGAAATATGTCGAAACGTTTGTGATTTCGCAAATTCTAAGTTTTAGCAGTCAAGCCTCTGTTTTGAACCAGGCGACTTCTACAGTAGAACTTAAAGACATCAGGCGTTGCTTTGTTTTCCATCTTGTTTGAGCATACGTTGATCATAGTTTTATGCAGGATTTTCGGAAATTTGGTAGTGCAAAAATGCTTTCAGACGAAAACCTGGATGCAGTGTGTTTTATGACAGTGTAAATTATGTTGAAGCCGTCTGCTTTTGTTCAGTGAAAAGTTTCTTGCCGCTACCTCGCAATAGTCATTATACCACATGCTGGTTCCTGAAAAGAAAATGCGCTTCCAACCGCAACCTGCTCGTCATAAAAGATGGTCTGTGATTAGGAATTCGTTTCTTGATGAATTCTATGCGTTGGTAACGCGGCCTGTAGCGCTACCCTGGACTTAAAATGCTGAAGTTTTTTCTCCAGCTGTTTTTAGTCTTTACACTAGACATCTTTGTACTCAATATTCAGCACTACTTCTGTAACTTACGCAGTAGATGTGCTGTGTGTAACATCTTATTTTCTTTTTTCTTTTTCTCGCATATCATAGAAAGAATAAGTCCAGAAATCCTCAGTTCAGAAATAAACACAAAATTAGTAAAGCTGAAACGATTCTTTTGTTTTTTGGTCCGTTGCCGGTCAACCTACTCAAAACTTGTACAGACGAGTTTCAAAGTTTGTGTGCGTCTCATAGTTTTGTGTAAATGCTGATTAAAATTCAATGAAGGGACGATTCTGCCCTGCAGCTGCCTGTTTAAAATTATTTAGATTTTAACAAATCATACACTACTATAACTACATTTTCACGTGCTCGTACAGAAAGTTACTCTTGAATTTTTTATTCTAGGCACAATATCGAAAGAGAAAAGACCGCAACAGTGAAGAAACTGCGTGTCGGCAGGCTGATTTAGGTAACATGTTACATTTGAAGCAGATATTTTGCTGTTGTGCATGCTAGAGGAGCACATATAAATGCAAAAGAAAATTATTAGTATGAAAATATACGCAATGATAAAAATGATTATCAGATCTGTTTCACATGCCATTTGTCTAAATAAAATTGAGCTGTTATGGTGAGGAACAATGGAGACAGGAATCCAACCCGGTCAGCAGTTGAAAGTTTGCCTGCGGTTCAGCGCGTTTCCTACAGTGATGCACGTTCTTACACTCTTCTCACGACTGGCCGGTGTGCTGTTAAATTCAGCCATGCGACTTTGAAAACTGTGATAAAAAATATGATAAATCTACTTACAGCAACCAAAAGTAAAAGTATGTCCTTCTTTCAATAGAGTATATTATTGCATGGTAAGACCGTCTTCCGTCAATTCAACCTTCCATGTGTTTGACACTGCATACTTGTTTTTTGGCCAAAATAAAAGTGAGAGGTTTGTAAAATATATGAACAAATAAATTCGCTGGTGAGCACCTTCCAATGCTATCAATTTCAATGGTTTTCATAAATTTCGGTTGTGCAAACGTGGCATGTTTCGTACCTAGGCGCGTTTAGTCAAGTTTGCTACGCCTTTACCCATTCCGTTAGCCTCAGTGCAGTTCCATCCCATGGTTTTCCCAAAATTTTGTTTCATCTATGTGATTCATTTTTATTATGATCTGTTCATACCAGTCTGCTCCGCGTCATGCCAGGAGCGAGGCCTGGAAAGTTTTGTACCATTACGATCTTTTCATCAAACCTACAGCTTCGATTAAAATGGGAACGACACAGCAGCGAAACTGATGCACTTTGCCGTTCTGAGTTGTGTTGTTATCGTTACATGCAGGCTGACCCAGCGAAGCTGAAGGCAATTTGAGAACCTCTACGCGTTGCTCTCTCAAGGCCTCACGTGAGCAGCCGAGTTGCGTGGATACAATACTGTGCATTCTTGACGACTGTGAACAACACCTGTTTCTAAATCACCCTTTCGCGTTAGTGCGGATTTGCTTAAAATTGCCCTCCAAAATAGTCTTTGTTACGCTGTCTTAAAGAAGGTTTTGCGTGGGAGAGTTGCTTTGAACTGTACGCGTCTTTTTGGACTCTTAAACTAAGTGCTGAAGACGTTGGGAGAAACAGGTGCCTCGTGCCGATAGTTGGGATACGCTCATATTTAAACAGCCTGATATATATCGTAGTTCTAGTTCGATTGTACCGCAGACCTGGTCCCAAAACTTCGCTTTAGAGTGTTTTTTATACTCTTTCACGGTGTGTTCAAAGTAACACTGGTTTAAGTTCGTCAGTTTAAAGTTGAGTTCTTTTACCTTGTTTTATGATCTACTACGTAATTTCCTTTAAGAGTTTAAATAAGGGGTGTCAAACATACGGCCCGCGGGCCAAAATCGGCCCGTTGCGAGGTTGAATCCGGCCCGCGGGATGATTTCGTAAAGTAAAAACTTCATTTGCTTGATAAGTTTATCCAGTCATACCTCGGTAATTGGTGACTAGATTTCAATTACTTGAAACCTTAACGCAATTGCTTATATTTTATTGTTTCCACTGTTTTCTCATGTAAAATTTTCCCGTTTTCTGCATATTTCCTTTTGCATGTTCACACCGGTTTGAACTTTCAGACAGGTATGTATGAACATGCAAAAGGACAACTACTGTTGATAAAGTTTAACACTAGAACTCCGGAAAAAATATATCTTGAGCTCCAGCGATGTCGATTTCGAAACCTTCGGAGTTCTAGGTACAGCTTTAACTAAAATTTGCTAAGTAAAGCTTCTATTCCGATTATTGAATGAAAAATAAACTGCACAGAAATCTGTTCGACGGGGTCAAATTTGAGAATCGGTAAAAAGCGGTAACTGCAGAAAATAGCGCATTGAATCATAAAAAATGTCGAAATGGACATCGCCGGATTTCTAGTGTCAAAAAATGCACAGAAATGGTAATAAAAACCACCGGCTCAAGCAACTTCCTGTTTCAACTTGGAGTGAAAACGGGGAGGACATATTTGTAGTTTTTCGTGAAAACATGAGACAAGGGAATTGTATCGTGACAATTCTTTGCTCGGACTTGAGCTTTTGCCTTTCCCTAAATTGCTCAGTTTAGCCTTTGTTCTCTATTCCGTGGCAGCTTCGTTTCCCAAAATGTCTTCGAAACAGAAAAGTTGACAAAAATGCAGAGTTTTCCAGCACAATTGGTCCGTTTCCTATTTGTTTACGGAGGTGAATGGGATACCTGTATGTTTGGTGTGTTCACAGCAGGTTTCAGTGGTGAAAAAATATAACATTCGACACCGCTGTGAGACTCATCATGCCGAAAGATACCGTGTCTTGCAAGGGCAACCGAGGAGAGAGAAGGTAAAGGAATTGATAGCAGGCTTGAAAAAACAGCAATCCGTTTTTACCAGTAGACCAGATATAAGTGCAGCAGATGTGAAGGCTAGCTACCTTATTGCTGATGACATAATGTTAGCATCAAAGCCGTACTTCTGAGGGTGAAGACCTGGACCTTAAAGGCTGCAGAAATCGTGTGTTCTGAGAAGCTGAAGTTTTTACTAATATTAGCCTGACGAGAAACACTGTGGCAGAGAGGGTTTCGGACATTTCTGCGAATTTAGACAGCCAACTGAAGAAAAAGGTCAAGTCGTTTGTTATATTTTCGGTTGCGCTCGATGAAAGCACGGATATTTCGGATGTTGCACAACAAGCCATATTTATTCGTGGCGTTGATGAGACTTTGTCTGTCACTGAGGAGTTCCTGGGATTGGTGCCTATGATCGACACCATAACAATGATAATGATATTTTCAACTCTCTCGTTGGAGTACTGAACAGGATGGGAATATACTGGTCCCGTGCTGTAGGTATTGCTACAGATAGTGCGCCATCAATGATCGCGAAAAAAGCAGGTGTTGCGACAAAAGTTAGATAAAAAGTGCAGGTTGTATGTGGCGGACGTGAATTTTGGACATTTCACTGTATTTCGCACCAGGAGGCATTGTGTTGCAAATCCTTAAAATTGGATCACGTCATGCAAGTGGTTGCCCGAACAGTTAATTTCATCCGAACCATCACCGTCAGTTTGACAGCCTTCTCAGTAATGAGGCGTTTTTTTTATTTACGTGGGGAAATTGAAAACTTTATGTGCTAATAATCATTTTCCGATAAGCTTGAACTTTTTGCATTAAAGTTATGAAAACAGTTGGAAGTTGTCAATACTTATAAGGGTGTTACGGGTGTTATGCAGTGATTTGTTATCCAGGGTGTTATGCAGTGATTACATTGGTCCGGCCCGCTTGAGATTAAATTTGCGTGAATTGGCCCCTGAACTGTAACGAGTTTGACACCCCTGTTCTATGCTATAGGCTGACGGTAAACAGCATGAAGGCAAGTTTTGCACAGCAAAGTATTGTGGCAACACCCTCAGATAACCATATGAAGTAGCTCAATGTAGACACGTTCTTCCACGTAAAACTCACGAGAAACTGTTCTAGTTTTTTAACTAACATACAGAGATTCAGCCAGCAACCTCTGTTTGCGGGCAATCTAGTTGGCAACAACCAAACCTAACATCCAATACTGGCAATATTGCTTTTTATCGAAGTTCTGCAGCGTCTGGCGGTCTTGCGGTGTTGCAAGCTTTTTAACAGTGGAATATTGTACATTAAGTAAGTAGGCTACTGTTCTTTCTTTTCATTCTTTGCTTGTCACCATAGGGGTAGCCAGGGGGGCAAGGGGGCCTTGGCCCTGCAATTTTCTAGCATATCTTGTCATTTTGTGGTTTGGCAGGGAGTGTCCCGAACAAAATATTGTTGCTCCCTAAAAGCCATAGTATTTGGCTCTCAAAAATTTTGTACTGGCTACGCTACTGCTTGCAACCACTGTCATACAGACGACCTGTATATATCTCGTGCCATGTTCCTCATTACCAAGTCTTTCACATGACACTTTCTTACTTAATATTCAATCTTCCAGTGACTAATAAGTCGCAACAACGCAAGACCGCCAGACACTGCAAAACTCCGACGAAAAGCAGTATGATCATTCTTATATTGCGTAGCAAACAAGATTATCGTGTTGCTACTGTACTGATAAGAGTCTAGACGCTCGCATTTTCTCTCGTTTCAAAGTAAATTGTTAAGTTATACGAATGGGCGTAACGAGGAGGTGCAAGGGGAGCATAATTCCCCGGGCGCCGAATCAGTACCTCGAAGGGCACCGAAAAGTCCCAACAATGTTACAAGTACTTTCTTCAATACAGTACATTTGCTGCCGAAAGACCTCAGGTTAGAACTTGGAGGCGCCAAACTTGCTTCTTGCCCCGGGCGCCATCTAACCTCGTTACGCCCCTGATTACACCGTTGTGCAGTTTCGGAAATTTTTAGTTAATAATGAGCCGTCATAGGAAGGAGTTGCGCGGGGCCCCACAAGCGCGGGGCCCTAGGCCATGGCCTATTTGGCCTATGCGTAAACCCGTCACTGGTCCAGGGGTCTCCAAACTACGGCCCGCGGGTCAAATCCGGCCCGCGAAACCATTTCATCCGCCCGCGAAGCCATTTTATGAATAATGAAAAAATAATATATTTATTGATTTGGTAGAATGTAACATATCCCGAAACAATCACATTACGTAAGATGTCCGGCTCTCAAACTGTTATGTACTGACATATGTGGCCCTCTGACGAAAAAATTTGGAGATCCCTGCTCTAGTTTATTACCTCCAACATGTAGACCAGGGGTGTACAACATTTTCGCTATTGCCGTCCGCTTTACGTTTACTTTTATGTATTACGGCCGCCAGTAAATTCAAGATATTTTTTAATTTTTTCCATTGCTTGTCTTCTGCTTACGCACACTGAGCCTATCTTACTCAGTCCCGTCGCCACAGGGGAGGGACTTTGGTGTGGGCTTTGCCCCCCCAAAAACTCCAAACCTCCCCAAACGGAAACATCATCTACTATAAATCAGTGAATGTCATAGACGCAATCACAGACACATGAGCACAAAAAATGGTTAGCCATACAGCTGCGCATTACATAATAGGTGTTTGCTCATGACCAACATGGAGAGGGTCAAAACAGTTTTGCAGCACCACAACAACTGTATTGTCATTCATAAGAGAACAAAAATTGTTAGTCATACAGTAGCGCAATACAGAATAGGTGTTTGCATATGACCATCATTGAGAGAAGCTAAACACCTTAACAGCGGCACTTATAAAATAGACAAAGTAGTTTTAATTAATGCCCAGCCTGTTTTAATTGATGTAGTTTCAATTAACTAAGTTTTAGATAATGCGCATAACTCATATTTTGAATTATATGTTCACGGCCGCATGAAAGCTTATCGAAGGCCACATGCGGTCGTACAGACACAGGTTGTGCACACCTGATGTAGACGACGTGTGCAAGCCAAACGTGTAAAAAGTTAATATATATACAGTAACTAGTAAAACACCAACCGTCAAATCTTGCTTTAAATTAAGTGAAGATAATTGGCTGTCAGCCTCATGCTAAACATCTTGCAAAACATTTGAAACCTTAATCATAAAAATTTACACGACTTTTTGCGCCGCTGAGCACTCCCATCCGATTTATTTTTTTCTGTTAGCCGTTTACCTCAAAATGTGATGTTAGAATGTCTTCATTTCTCTACCACTGACGGATAACGATTAGAGTGAATGAATTAATAGTTGGGGACAGGGTTTTTATCAATTTTTGAGAGACCTTTCAGGTCTTTTAAAGTGTTTTGCTCCTCACAGTGATTGATTGTGCACTAGGGCTCTCACAAATGCAACTCAAAAAATCCCTAGAACAGTACCAAAAATCCCTAGATCTGTGGTGGTGCAGCATAAAATCGGAGTGGCAATGATAAATGTTAAAAATAGAACCAAATATGATTTACTTGCGAAATAAACTGAAATAGTTGGTTTCATACATTTTCATACTTTTCCAAAAATCCCTAAAAAATTCCTTAAAAAGGGTGAGAAGTTCCAATCTAGGGACAAAATCCTTTAAAATGGGAGCACTGTTGTGCACGAATACCTACTCTGTAATGCGGTATGACTAACAATTTTTGTGCTCTCGTGTTATTCGATTACCCTTGTGATATGGACCAGGAGTCTATGGCAAATACATAAAATGAAATAAAAAATGTGCATGTTCGTAATGGCCTGCAAGTACAGGAAATAGGATATCTATTGAAAAAAACGCTTTGCTTCAATTAATTTGCACAAGGTGTGAGCTCCGACTCATTGGCGATGTCGTGCGTGATACGCCACCTTTGTCCGCCATCTTGTCTTAGAAGCTGCTCGTTCGGTAGTCGGTGCAGAAGCATGCTCGTTTCACTGGCGTAGCCAGCCCAAAATTTTGGAGGGGCAAAACATTTTGGGGAGACAAAATGTTTGATTTTAGGCTGGCAACAGTATTTTGTTCGGGATACCGCCTTTCAAAGCACAAAATGACTAGGTATTCTAAAAATGTTGGGGGTCCATGGTCCCCTGTTCACCCCTGACTACGCCTATAGCTCGTTTCCTTTATTATTTATTTTATGTATCTTTATTGTAGGTAATGTGGCCGAAAAAAACAGTTATACTTTGCGTTTTCGTCTAATTTCTCTTTTCACGTATTCACAAGTTTATTTGAAACCGTAACTGTGCTGTGTGATTGCTGACTGCGGATAGGCGTTGCGCGAAGGGTAAAACTAAATCTCTGTAGCCACGCCAAGCTTGATGCCCATTTTGCTACAAAAATTCCTACGCCAATCATGCAAATGTTTCGAGAAATTCTATAAGGATAACAAGCAACGAATGTTCAAATGTAACCGTGAGTCGATGATTAATTTTGTATCTGGCAAATCAAAGTTAAAAACAGAAAGTAAATGTTCAGGTATGTTATCAATCAGGACCACAATTACAGTGAACGGAAGGCTGATAATGATGTAGTCCAGGGTGGGCCAACTGCAGGCCAGCTGGCCACATGCTATCCGCGGACAGAATATTCAAGGCCCGTGAGCTTTCTCTCTATTGATTGTTGTGTGTGTGTTACAGTAGATGATTTTACTGTAATTAGGACAAGCATAACATCTTTTTAAAAATGTATAATGTTAACGGCGTAAGGCAAGCTAGACTGTAGAGAGCTTCTGGAAATTAGTCAGCAAAGATAGGTTTCACAAACTGAAAGATTTCGCACTAAAAGTGCACTCGATGTTTGGAAGCACATACGTGTGTGAAAGAACATTTTCTACCATGAAGCAAGTTAAATCTAAAAACAGGAATCGAAATGCACACGAAATATTGGGCAATGATCTCCGACTTGCTACCACTAACATATTGGTATTAATATAGGAATGATAGTGTCAGAAGCCTCGACCACAAACATCCCACTAGTAGAGAATTGAAATAATGTGCTGTTGTGTAATAATTTCAATGACGCACTCACTTATCTTCACTTTTTAGTTTTAAATCTTGTGAATCTGTTGTTTCATACATCATATTTTTGGAAGTGGCCTGCAAATTATCTCGTTTTTGCAAAATTGACCGTAGGTCAAAAGTAATTGGAGCACGCTAATATGGTCAGTCTACTCGGATTAGTAATGCGCTATTTTTTGCTTTAAGTTCATTTTAATTATAACCTGTTTCTGAAAACTCGACCGAATTTCTGAAGTGTTTGAAACATAATGCCTACTATTCTTGGAGGCTGGTATGTCTCTGTGGAAAAACAAAATGGCGTTTTATGATGGCCTTAATTGACGTTTTTTCACCCAATCCAATTTTCTTCTTAGATCTTGAGATATGGCAAACATGGGATTCGTATCGATCGGAGGCAGCTGTGAAGCCACCAGAAGTGACGAAAGCGAGTGCCATTTCAATTGATGTGAGCGTCAAATAAGATTCATTGATTTCCGCGATAGCACGTCTCATTCCACAAAGCGACATACTCGCGAATAAGTCATTCCCTTCCTCATGAAAATGGGAAACACGTTGTGTTTAAAAAATATTGTAATATAATTGTATTGAATATATGTTTTTGAGGCGTCAGTCAGCTTCTACGCCCGGCCCGTTGCTGCGAATCATATCTTGATTTGCTCTATTACCGACAATGGCACAGCATTTGAAAATGCCTTTATTTTGATGTACACACTCATCAGCTTTCTTCAGAAAGCAGTATATAATTTCCGGGATACTGTAGACCACAGTCGTGTGGTCTAAGAACTGCGCTGACGACTCGACGTCTTTGTTTTAAAACCGTGTTTGTTTATTTCAGTCTTGTTGAACTTTCATCAGTTATTTTTTAATCTGAGAATTTTCATTGCATAAAGAAGTTGACCACTTTCGAAATACCATTTTTGTAGGTTCAAGTGCATGAAAACTGTTTTAAAAAATGCGAACTAAAAACAAGAGAAAACAGCAAACTCGTTTTGTTTCTGAGTTTTATTGCAATTGCGTAACTGTGAAGGTTTCTTTTTCATCATCGTCAGACAGCCAGAACGCATTTGAATGACCGCTAGTGCATTTTATTATACATTCATCAAGCTGTTAGCTCAGAACAAAGCAAAACTGTACTGAAAGCACTCTTTTTGTTCTGTTTGAATTACCTTTGTTGCTCTTCTGTTCAGAAAATGACGTTTTGTGCAAACACAGAATCTACATAAACGCTCGGCTGTTTCGACAGTTATTGCTTTATAAATCGAAACACTTGTTTTTTTATGTACTGCAATACATCATAAATAAGTTTGGCTTGTTTATACTTAATGCCGAAACCCTCTTTTCCAATAGAAATATCCAAATCATTGGGATCAATTTACTTACCATGGTATTTACTGCAAGATTTGTGCGAAACAAACCGGACGAGTAAGTTCTTGAAAGCTAGAAAAACTTCATAATGGTACACTTATTGGATAATTTCCCTACAATGACAAATTCGCAACAAAACGTCAACAAGAAATGCGCTCTCACAAAATCCACATATAGAAACGCAATTTTTATTCAGCGTCAGTGGTCGCAAGCAATGAATGATTGGTCTGAAGTACGTGAACATGCAGTCCTTAAACTGATGGCAGCATCTACAATTTCACAGCAAGTTAAAGATGCTTGAAACTGGCTGCAGGTTAAACTATCCAGAAGTTCTTTATCTTGAAGATTTCCTGCATCGCCAATCAATTCACAAGAAATGTCAGTTACCAGGGAATTTTTACAAAAGACTTCTTGGTTGTTTTTTTCTTCTACGTCGTTACAAGCAGTAGTGCACAATGAATTTGCACTTTCACAAGGAGTTTCCAGGACTTCTAAGATTTTTGATGCGCTTTTCTCCTCTTTTGTAAAATGAACTTCAGCAGAAGCAACAGCAGATGTTCCTAAGAGGCGTTGGTTGTTGCGCTGTTTCTCCACTATTGCCTCCAAAGCTTTTATGTATTCTATAGCGGAGCGCAGGGTTTCGACCTGTTTATGCAAATAAATGCAGTTTTAACACTTTTAAGTTTATTTGCACACATTTGAAATTTTTGCGGTAGCGCTGAATCAGTTATCGATTTGAATGAAGTTGTGCCAATGCTAAAAAAGTCACTTTAGTTTATCATGTACAAAAAATATTCAGCTGTAAATGACAGAAAATGGACTCTTCAACAGGGCCAGCGCTAGGTGGTTGGGGGCCCCCCGGTCCGGAGCCTGGAAATTGGGGTCTCCAATATGTGAAGAAAAACATCGATTTATTTAAACAAATGCTTATACAAACATATTTCTACCTACAGCATCAACACAACATTTAAAGCAGACACACTTAAGCATGTGCTATATTTCAAGCTAGGAAATGATTTTTTCCAAATTTTCAAAAATGCAAATGTTTTTGTCAACTCAGTCATATCTAATGTTTTTGCAGTTTCACTTCCATTAAATATCATTGCCAGATTTGTTAGTCTTTTATCAGTCAAAGTTGATATGTGAAACGTTTTGATTAGCTTCAACTTGCCGAAGTTCCGTTCAGCAGTAGGCTATTGCGTAAAGCAGTGATCGGCGAAGTTTCCTTATGATGGCCCCAAGCTCCTTTTCCATGGGCGTCCTCAGAAATTTTTCCAGGGGAGCAACGTCAACATTTTGCTTATCCTTTTTAAGTCGTTGACAATGCAGTGCAAACGGACGTTCACAAAGCGCTTTACCCTTTCTAGACCAAAATGAAAATGCTGTATTTTACGGCAATAGTCACAAAAATGCACTTCGTTGGCAGCAGTAGCCAGGTATATTGCGATAAGTTACAAAATGGACTATGTGCAGATATTTCAAGCAGGTCATTTCTTTAAAAAGAAGCAAATTGCCATGGTGTTTAACCAAACCAAAATTATTACTTTATTTTACCTAGAAAGACTTGCCAGCATCACTTTGAAACAAGAGCTGCAAACGTTCAGGCCCGTAACCAGCTTGGAACACCAGCGGGGCGAAGAGTTTTCTGTGAGGGGCCCAAATTTTTTAAACTATGTCCAATAGTTTTCAACTATGTCCAACATATTTTTCCAGTGGGGCGAAAAGTTTTGCAGGGAGAGATTCGCCCACTTTGTGACCCCTGGTTACGGGCTTGCAAACGTCTAAGATCCCGTCCAAAGTAATCAAATACCCTTTCAATAAATCCTTGCTTGTCTTTACTGACCTTTTCACGGCGAACGCTCATCCACAAAAACCGGACAAGCATTCCGTCACACTACCAATGGATTTATTTTTCAAACTTAAAATATGCTTCTTTTTACATAGTAGGTCATGTTTTTGTTAAGGAAAATGTTAGGTACCCGGTATGGACTTGTAGGGACGAGATTTTCGCTGATTCTAGGAATCGGATGATAATTTTCTCTGATTCTAGGGACCCGATTTTCAATTCTAGGGACCTGAATCCGGTCCCTAAAACACTTTAAAAAACCTGCCATAGCTGTAGGCTATAAACGTACGTGTCTATTCGCTATCAGAACTCACTGTTTCCCTGCATTACCTGCGTTCAACACTCGTTGCGGCGCAACGCCCACTATACTACAGGGTTGCCAGATGCTTGACAAAAAATTTAGCAAGTGTTTGCAAGTCAAATTTATGGCAAATTTTTGGCAAAACATTTTTGACAGTGGCAATGTTTTTGGCAATATTAATTTTTCGATATTTATTTTTTTTTCAATTTACATTTTATCTATACGTTTCAATTTTTTAAGTTTGACAGTTAAAAATGATTTGTTTTAATGGGAATCAAGATGGTGTGAAACGATTCCTTTTGATTCATAGTGAAAAACTGGATGTAATGTTTCAGTTTAATGATTAGGCCTGCTTACAAAGTCATTGCATTAAATTAGACCTGCACGACTCGGAAAGTTCAAAGTGCCAAATTGATCAACATAAATTTGCCACGCGCCGCAGAAGTCTAATCTGTGTTATTTCGTTGTAGTTTGGAAAAATTTCTGAAACGACAATTAATTATCTGAAGAACAGGTTTTTGCAAAATTATCTGCCATCGAGAAAGCTCTCGCAGACCACAAAAAAGCTCCCAAGTCCGCATATGGCCTGCGCGCCCAGGGACGCCGGAGACCGTGAGAATGACGGGGGCCAATCCTTCCTGGCCTTTTATAAGAGGTGAAATGGGGGCAGAGGTGCCTTTTAGTAGCAGTATCATTGCTTTGGTAAACTATGTACGGAGTTGCTGTAGATTTTTATGACAAATAAAACAACCACAATAATCGAAAACATTGTTTTATTCGACGTTTCGGCTTATGCGTAAGCCATCATCATACTGATGATGATCCTGCAAAGATCCTGCAAGACTTGAAACATAGTGACACTGACAGCAAGTCAACTTTAAAATAAATACGCGGCTAAGATTAGTTGTGAATGAAATGTAACGCTAACAGCCAATCTTCAAGCAACGATCGTGTTCACCCTGACAAGCTAAATGCAAAAACCGGGTCCCATTTAGCATATATTTCGGTATTCAGTACTCTTTTGTTTTTCAGAAGGTTGTTGTTTTTCTGCGTTTTTCAGAAGTTTTTTGAACTGTTTTCCAGCGATTTCGGGTTTTGGTATATAGAAATCCACATTCGGATACATTTTCATTTCTCAACTTTTTTCTGAGTTTGACGAGTGGCTCCCTTCGGTGGACAGTGGACCCCTTCAGCTACGTTTTCCACCTTAGCTAAAACCTCTAGTTACGCCACTGGTCTACAACTCAATTTTCCTGAATAACTTCTAACTAGGTTATACTAAAATGCTTACAATCAACGTGGAATCAGCAAACGTTACCTGCACAACTGCCAGCTTACCAAGACAAATGCTAACAACGAAGCTATCCACAATACATTTCGTAATGGTTGGCTTTAAGAAGCTATCGGTGGTGTGAAGTTCAATTTCTTTGACATATTATTTAAATATGAATATTGAAAGGGGAATTGTGTGAAATCAGTTCTTGGTCAGTTCAGTTCTGGTGTGTCTATATGCCGTAACAAAGGTACTCAGTCAGATATTGGGGCCCCTTTTTGCCCGGGGAATCCCGGTCGAGGGATACTGGGGCCCTTCCTCCGGCTCTGCTCTTCAAACACTGGTGGCCTCAAAGTCAAGAAATTTGACTACTAAGTTACTGTAGATCAGTGAACTATTTTATTCGTGGAATTTTGTTGAAAAACAAGTTAAAAAAGAGTATTATACGAATAGCCATGGATGTTTCAATCCAAATTTCACCAACAAATATTACAAATATTGTCACGGACTTATCCACGCTTTTTGTCTACAAAACGAAGGCATTTTAAAAAAAACTCGTAACTTTCACTCCGTCTTCTACATGCCTTAGCAAGCGCAGACCCTGTTGGGAAGGTGGTATTTATCGCCCGACCATACCAACAAACTAAAATTCATGAACCCGTTAGGACATTCTTGTCATTTTGGTAATTGTCTTCCACCTCTGCAGAACTCATATAGTCTTTGCAATATGCCTAGTGTTCCTTGCTTCACAATAAGTTGCAGCTAAACAACCTTGTCGAAGTCGGTCGATTTCCATGTAATGAGACTAGTTTTAAAGTTATTTGTAGATGAAGCTGAAATTGGGGAATGCTGCACATCCGAATAGGAACTATATCATTTTAGCATACTGTATTCTTACACTTACTGCAAATTTATTTTAAATAAAGACTGGGGCGATAAATACCACCTTCTCAACTATATCGCAGGAAAAAAACGCATCATTTTAGTAATCTAGACAAAAAACGCATACATGCTGTATATCGTAGGAAAAACGTATCATTTTAGTATATTCAAGACAGGGGTGCATACAGGGGGGCGATTGGGGCGATCACCCCTCTACAACCTACGAAAGCAACTTTATTCACCATGATTTATGCAATTTGGAAAAGAGCATTACGATATAAGGCCATTTTGCCGTCTGTTGTTTTGTCGCAGCAGTGTTGTGAAGTAGTCTATACTTCATCTCTCTTACAGAATTGAACCCGTAATGAGACTTGACTAGCAAGTTTTACTGAAATCGCCCCTCCTAAACTTACTGGCTGGACGCGCCCCTGATTCTAGAGACAGGAGATGCTTACACGGGGTTTACCATATGCTAAAGGCAGGTGAGTCAACATTTTAGTATAATTTGCAAAATGGATCTATACCGGAGATTTTCTTTGACCTGGCTAGAGGGGATACTGAAAACTGAAAATTTTTGAGAAGATATGCCCAAACGGGTGACGAAACGTGGTCAAGCAAAGTATTAGGGGATCTTTTACAAGCTCTGGACAAGTAGGCAAACTTTGTTGAAAAAATTCAGGACACTTACATACACACATATTTTGGAGGCAACGTGCTACGAACTCACAGGTTTGATGTTTAAGCTTTTTGTGTTTTGCCAACTAACTTTATCAACGTTTGAAATTTTGTTCGTTCCTAATCTTTTATCAATTTAGCAAGTTTTACAGTAGCCTACCTTCATTGCGTTTTATTTGTAAAATATGGCAATTCTTCAACTTAATCTCAAAAGTTGATTTCGTTTAAAATAGTTGTTTTGCTCCGTACGAAATCATTTGTGGTTTCTGACTTTAACTTTTAGTCAGACCAATTCAGTGTGGTGATATCCATAAGACGGAAATTCTGACGAAGTAGTCAATCAAACGGATAAAATCGAAAAGATTCAGCCTGTTGCTATAAACAATAAGCCAGAGGAAAAGTTTTAGGCTCTATTGCATCATAGCGTTTGACTTGTTTGCTTTAAAAAATGCTTCCAAAACGCTTTTTTTCATTTTTTAGAAAGCTGATGTTGAGATCTGTAGCATAATAAATGTTTCATCAGTAGGGTAAAGCCCAGATTCTACAAAATTTGTATGTTAATTTTTAGGGGCTGATATTTCTGTAAAAGTAGGGTCTATTAATTACGCGATTTGAATATAGAGAACATAACGATGAATGTATATAAAATCGAAACAATTTACGTTTCAGCTATTGTGTATTGCAATTTTTGTATTTGCTGCTATTTATATTTGGAACAATTTATAGTAGAAGAAAGTGAATTTTTCTTCAGCTTTTTACTCGAATATTACCATATTTGCTGAAAGCTATCACTTGAGTTGAAAATCATGTCTTCAGCTAGGGAAAACCTGTTCCATCGGGAGTACATGTCACCAACAGTTTGATAAGTTACATGTCTTCAATTTAATTCCAATTACAAATATCTCTTCAAATTTTCAATTACCTTTCAAATATAGTTTCACGAAAACAATGAATCGCAGTTATAATTACATGAAAATGGGTATTTAATCACATTCATATCAATTAGAAACTGTAAATGACCCGTTTCTGATATATAAACCATCTGACTCACATGCACAGCACATCAGTGATACTTCCCTGGTGACTCAGCCAAACTGCAGCTCAGGTCACATAGCAAGCTGTTTTACTGGTTTTGTTTAAGCATTTGTTCGAGCTCTGTGAGGATGTTGAAAGCAAAGGTACAATAATTGTAATTAAATTAAACATTTTGGCAAATGGCAGTTCTACAAAGCAAAAGTGGTAATTACATTTATAATTACAAGTTGAAGTTGTGTGATACATTCGCATGAGTTACAAATTGCAATTGATCTAACTCTGGCCACCACATACCTTTTATAAAGCTTTTACTGCGTACACCGCCAACGTGGTTTGCTAAAATATTGAGAAAATAACTAGTGGTTTAACAACTTGTTAGAGTTTTGTGATCCGGTTCTATGTACAAGAAGTAGATGTAAATATCACAACTGTATAAATGAAATCATGGTAGAAGTTTCGAAAGTAACTCTTACTCATCATCACTAAAATTTAAACTAATTGATTCGATGAATGACGCAAAACATGTTAAAACACAACACTCTCAGGTGTTGTAGCTTATAGAGCTCGCTTCGTGGTCTAAATTTTTGCGTTCTTTCACTGACTTTCGTCAGTGATGAAAACTACTGTTTTCGAAATATTTAACATTATTTAATAAGATCTATAGTTTTAAGCAGATGGCTCTGATATGATTTTGCATAAATTCAAATGTTACAGAGTTCAATGTATTACTGTGAATTAATACAGCGTGATGTGTAAACCGCAAGCATGAGTTACAATTTTTTGAAGAAATCTTCAACATAACCTGTACGACAGCGCTCTAGTCAGTGTTTGACAAAAATGCAAGCTGAATTTAACTGATTTCGTGGTAAAAAATAGCCTGACCAATGTAGCAAAGTACTGCGAAATTTTTCTGTCTTCGCTACAGTGACTTCGCCCTGATCTTCGAAATTGCAGCCGACCATAACAAGATTCGAGGGATTTTTTAAAACTCTTGTACTTAGGAAAATATTACCAATCTATGCTTTAATTATTTTTTCCTAATTTTCGGAGACAAATCGACTGGTGTAAGAGTTTTTTCAAAAATGTAGCATAAACCCATAATAGAAGGTTCGGGTCGTTGAAGACCCAGTGGATGCCTGATGCACTACTTGGCCAAGGGCCCATTTCATCATATGGTTTCCGGATGTATTTTTCTGCTACAATCTCTGCAGATCCTGATTACGTGAAGTGTTACTCGCTTCTACTAGACGCCTGGTTACACTTCAGATAACCAGGGTCTAAATCAACCCTAGGATAAAGTGTTGTGTGTAAAATTAATATAAAATGTGTGTTTTGCTGCGCACATACGGTTGTTTGTGAAAATGAGTAAAACTAGCCGCGGGAAGTCAAAAATAGTTTGACCAGAAATAACGAAATTACGTGTCCCAGAAAAATGTGATCTTATTTGGGGTTTCATCAACCCTTGTTACCTGACGTCTTTCGCGCAAACCGGTTGCCTGAGCAGAGTGAAAGCCTTGTAAACATGAAATAAAGTCAAGATCTTCCGAAAAAATTTACCTTGAAATTTTTATCAGCTTGCACATAAACACTACCGAAATACAGGGCAAATTCTTGTTCTTGAAACTGCACACCAAGTTATAAATAGCTTCACTGTCTCGTTTAGGCCACTTTTTGGTTCCAAATCTTACGGTACGTCAGTGAAACTGTCAATCATTTCAGCTAAAATGTATGATAGTTGACATCTGCAATTTTATGATACACGAATTAACTCGCCTTACTAATTTTTCGATAGTCGCTTTCGCATGGCACTCGCTTTCGCAGATCGTCGAAAGCAGAATTGACGTGCTTGATCCGTCGACGTTCTCGTGCGTTGCGTCGAGCTACACTTGCGCCACTTTTTGCGGGAGTTGTCGCTTTTGGGTTTTCGACAAACATTGGGAAAGTTGAAGAATCCAGTCTCTTTCGAGCAAAGCGGTTTTCGACAATCGATGGCTGGCACCACGGCTCCATAATTTTTACTCCTTTCTGAAGCAGTTCCCGTATCGAGTATAAAGAACAAACTAATTGTCGCTGGACAACCGTTCTGCAAAATAGCAATATATCAGCTCGTGGTAACCTGATAGATTCTAACCTTAAAAACGTTTATTTTACAAGTGTAGCTCTTTAATTGTACTCAGGCCCGTAACTAAGGGGGTCTTTCCCCCCTAGAAAAATTTTCGACTCCTCTGGAAAACCGTGTTGGACATAGTTTGAAACTATTGGACCTAGTTTGAACAATTTAGGGCCCTTCAGAAAACTCTTCACCCCTCTGGTGTTCCAAGCCTGGTTACGGGCCTGTTTGCGCTTTCAAGATATTAGAGTTGCTTATAACAAAAGTCAATTTTTAGTTATAGCTTTCATGTGTAGGGTTATAACAAGTTACTGTAAAATACTTAACAGTGTTGAGACCCGTCTGAAACTGTCCAAAACCTTTTTATAGAGCACTTCTACTTACAAGGAATTTTTACGATGGTCAGCATTCACGACCAGTTCGGAAGGTCACCAAGAGATTAGCCGTGGAGTAGCGTTCACCAATCAACAATTACAGAGTCTAACTGATTTTTAAACAACCTGTATTTTATTTTTATTGAAAGGCACATGTTAGCCTTCGCGATAAATGAATGTCCTGTCGTAGTAACCTATGTATAGTCAGTGGCGTAACTGACAGGGGGGCAGGGGTGCGACCGCCCACCTGGCAATCTAAATGTAAAAAGCGGGCCCTCACTTAGCTTCTATTTTGGTATGTATTGTTAGTTTGGTTTTCGGCAGGTTATCATTTGTTTGCTTTTTTTGGAAGATATTCGGAGTACTTTCCGGTGATTTAGGGTTTTAGTATAGTCATCCACATCCGGATTCACTACCATTTCTCAATTTTTTTGAGTGTCGGTCAGCGGCCCCCCTACAGTGGTCAGTGGGCCCCTTCAGCCATGTTTCCGCCTGGCTCAAAACTCTTGTTACGCCACTACGTATAGTAAACGTCTTGGCTACACATTTTTAGTTGCAATGCTTCCAGCTATGCTTGTTTCAAATATTAAGATTCGCTCTCACAATGTACGTATTGTAGTAACTTTACGTTTTACGAGTGTGAATCCAGCAAGTTTCTAAACCTGTGTTTTAGCAGAGCCGGCGCTAGCTCGTTTTTAGTGGTAAGGTCAAGGTCTGCAAAAATCGTGGATCCTGGGAACTATTGTTCCCCAAAGCAAGCGGTTCTTTTGCGACTCTGTACTCTCTAGAAAAGATTATCTTTTCTAGCCATTCCCCGTAAGCACTTTTTACCAGTGGCAGGGGCGGAGCCAGACATTTTCATTTGGGGGGGCCACTGGAGGGGCCAGTTTTGCAACAAGGGGAGCTGTCAATGGTCTGTGTAGGACTTTCAGAAAGAGA
>Ga0210059_1001215_pt1 | contig 37966 bp, 19 predicted proteins | sample Ectturendosymbi2_FD_188042 | JGI IMG/M metagenome (GOLD analysis project Ga0210059, IMG submission 188042) | Ecteinascidia turbinata endosymbiont from Florida, USA - Sample 2 (SPAdes) (version 2) | ecosystem: Host-associated > Tunicates > Ascidians > Unclassified | place: Key West, Florida... | reverse complement strand
CAGATGTTTGCAAACTTCAGAACGTTGATCAAATTTATGTTCATTGATTCGGGTTATTAAATTTCGGCGAGTCTGTCCAATGTAATTTGACCCACATGTGCATGTTAGTTTGTAGACTACACTTGAGGGACGAAGATGATTCTGTTTGTCTTTATATGTAAAAGATTTTTTCAACTTATTAGTTTCATGTATGAAACGGAACTGAAGGGGCATGATGGCATAGCGGTGTACAAGTCTTTGCATTTCTCGGCGGACTTCATAGGAAATTTCCCCGAGGTAGGGGAGACGCATGTTGATGGTGGTTGTCATATGCGATGGTCACTCAGAGTGGAAGATGCTTGCGGTGAAAACAAATATCAGCCATGCGCCAAAAATTCGCAATACTCCGCTGCGCAGATGGTAGCACACGCAAAGGGTTTGACGAAATTTTCGACAGCCCAGTTCGATCGCGTAGATGTTGTTTTACTGTTCGTAGCGCAGTTTGGGTCAACAAACCAGCAGGAAGTGAACAGCAGCAAACAGAACCCTGTGGTGACTAAAGCTTTGTTCTTGCTGCAATGCATCAACACTGCAGCCTCAAACGCCGGAGAGGGTGGCGCACAGGAGCAATGGATTTAACGGAACGAGTTTTTTGCACGCAACAACTTTTTAATTCCTGGCACGAACCCACTTATTCAAAGACCTTTTGTTTACGATTGTAGATTTCCTTTAAAAGTCAGTTTTTAATTATATATCAGTACAACTTTTTCGCATCCTGTGCTCAGGTGGGAAAAATAAACTTAACGTTACCGGCAGGCGGCAATTTAAGAGGGAATCCACTCGAAGTGCATAAGACCTTTGTCCTTCCTGCATTAGACTTGATGTGTGCTCGTCCACTTTGTTCAGAGACTGTGAAAGCTGGCTTTCGCTTTCAACAGCTGTGTTGAAAGTTTGTTTGTCCACCTATTTTTGAAAAGTAGACCTCAGGCAAATTTCGAGTTTGCCCACTTGCCATTTTTAGATAAGGTAATGTTTTGAAAGATGTCTTTCTACTTTGGCAAAAGTTCAAATTATTTTTTGTTTATCACACACCTGTGACGAATTTTTTATTTTTTGCAAAATAGCAACATAATATGACCTGGCACAACTCCGAACCTCCTTCCCACTCTACTATAAAGTCATCCTACAGTTACACACTATTCCAAACTCAGTTTATCCGCATTTACTGCGCACGTTTTCTCTCTCTGTCACGGAGTGGAATGAAAATATTTGCTTTCTACGGAGAACTCTGTTAGTTCAGAGATTAATTTCATAACATTAAAGTCTCCTGAAGGAAGGTTTACAGAGGTAAGAAGTTCGACATCAATAAGATTGTTGCAGTATATCATAAGCTCCAAAACACTTATCGCAGAAATACTTGCCAAAGAAACAGTGGTGAAGTGTGAAAAGTGCCTGTTCAGCAAAATGATTTGCCCATTAAGCTTGGCAATCTTGGACAGTAGCTTTTATGAAATAGTCAGCAGAATAAAAAGTGGCGAAAATTCTATTTTTTCAGTCAGTCAGGCTGACGGTAAAAAATTAGATCTGGTGCAGTTAAAAACGAAAACTAAGCGAAGATTAGTAAGTTATTTGTTTTTTTTTGCAAAAGCAGTGAAGCATGAGATGCTACAGCATATGGCCGTGAAGGTCATTCACCAGACTGTTGCAGTGAGATCGAGGTAGATCTCTAGAAGGCATTAGACAGTAAGGATGAAACGATCATAATATATTTGACTTCTCCCGAAGCTATGTGGAATGCCCTCCGATCAGCTAATGTTAAACAACGAAAAGCTACGATAAACAGGTGACGTTGACACAGGTGAAGTCCTCAACGGCGAACACCGCCTTTGTAGCTGTTTCGCAGAGGGTATGAGGGAAGCGTAATTGATCGAACTGCATAACTGTGAGAGCAACCGCTGCTGCATGCAGGGTGGTATCTTTCTTTTTGTAACCGTTTCATCACAGCACAATGATTGACGTGCGTCAGAGGAAGAAACCACAACGGATGCCAACGTCAAGAGTTGGATTCGTTCTACCGAATACGCACAGACGTTGTCAACCGAAACAAATTTTCATTTACCTTGAATTCTTGGTAAGGGAAGCACAGGTTGGGAACAGAGCGATGGTCATGGGTCGCTGCATATGACCTCCTTGTTGCCGCAGTCGATGGTTCCGCGCTTCTTGTTCGTGGTAAACACTGGAACATGCATGCCAAAACCCAACTCTCATCCGCCATAAACTGCGCTGCACTAACGTGTCAGAAGTGAGAACCGTCATAAACGTCATTTTATTTCGATTATGTGACATATGAAATTACGTTTGCAAGAACAAAAATCTCGCATGAAATCAAGTTGTTCGTAAAGCACTGCGGCAAAAACAAACACCATATAGTTTACAGTTCATAGTGCTTGTCAGCCAAAAAGCTTGCCAGCCCTCCTGAGCCCATTGCGTGTAGAGTTGATGCGTAATCGGCCAACTTTTTCGTGTCTTCTATTTGATGGCCAAGTAAGCCATGAGCGATCATTTCCGACAGCTGCGTTTAGAACAGAGCTGCGTGTTGACAATAACCGTCCCCAAATTCATTTACATTAGTTCGGGTTTGAAACCTGTTTTCTACGGTGATTTTTCAGTCATTCGCCACTTTTTCATTAAAATGACCGAAAAAACTGAAGTCAATTCGGTCATAATGCCTTTTTCAGTCGTAAAAAATATGTCCTATAACTAAAAATTGATCGAAGGTTTTTAAGCTATTTCTGACAAATGACCGAAATGTCTCAGCAAAACGTATGCTTAAGCTATACATTGGAAGGCGACTTCTAACAATATGCCACATGATCCCATACTTTTAAGTCAAATTAAACGCGATGGAAGTTGGGCCTTCAAAATAATTTAACATTCTCTGTCATTCCCTCAGCTCGAACGGAAGCAATTAAGTCGGGCACGATCTGTTCCTGCCAATTTTCTTTCTTCACAACTAACCGTGGGGAAAACCTTCTTTGGCACCAGTAACTAAACAATGTAGCATAGACCATAGAAGTAACGCTCAAGTTTTTTACTACGACGAAAGATGAGTCTCTATCGTTAAGCCGGCAGGAATCAAACGTCAATTTGACGTCACTATCCGTAAACGACTGCGCCATAGATAATATGGAAGTTTATAAATCACAAACAAAATAAGAAACTAACTCGATGTATTCAGCTGTCGTGCTTTTTGAGGGCGGTCTATGTCATCGCAGTTGTGGTGGTGAACAGTCCTATGCCTTTTCCATTTGGTGTTGTCATCAACACCGACTGCAAAGCGCACTGTTAAAATTAACCAAAATTCGCTGTGCGTAAGCCAACCCTTAAGTAAAATGTTATTATGAAGTTATATGCAAAAACGGTGTACACATAAGTGAACACATGGTCTAACTCCTAAAAGCTGATCAAGAATGACTGGCTTGACCTTAGCCCACGCAAAGTAGGAAGAAAATTTAAACCAAAGAAAATATACGGACCGCATCTTCAACTGTCTCAGGTTAAGGTCTGCTTTCTCATCAAGTATGGTTGTGCTGCAATCACAGTTTTCTTGCGATACATTCGATTCCCACTGTGGATGCAAAACCCAAAAGGTAGTGCAAAGGAAACACGGGAATTTTTTATAAATGCAGCGGTATGTTTTGCACTGAGCCTTGAAAGTGCACCAAAATCAGTATACGCAAGAAGCTGCGTTTGTCATCATGTACCTGCGCAAACAACCACAACTTCCACTGCAACGACAAAACTACAGCACCAGGGAATGGAATGTGAAGGAATACTCTTTATATCTATTTAGTATTCTTAACACATGGCAACTCCGTCGTCAGATGCTCACAACACATTCGTAGAAGCGCGACACACTAAGCAGATAAAAAAGTTTCGCAAACCAAAAACCCCAAGAAGCAACTTCTTGATCCATTTCACTAGCCCAAGTTGCCTAAGGAAACATCCGCTTTAGTGAGTTTTATCTGACACTGTGAAGCATATCGCCAAAAATTGCGCTTAGAAAAGTACGAAAAAGGCACTTTAATCCTAAATGCCAATGCTATTTCTGATCTATAAAACGCCTTTGATAGCCCCTACTTACTAGATCATATAACCATCGCCTAAACTGCGCTATTGATTTAACTTACGCAAGTACGTTGATGAGTTCGTGAATTACTTCAATTTTCAGTTTCTTAGCGCAATTGCAAAGTGGCAAGATTCTCACACTCTCCAACGAATTTTCTCTGGGAACAAATGAAAGTGGTCATTTTAGGATCAAGATATTAACTAGGTTTCAGCACTTTAATATTTCTGCCATTTTCTTACACTGGACTAAGCGTAGCCGTGGCATGCAGTACAGTAAGAAAGTTTTTAATAGTTCTTGTAAGCCACTGACATGCTGAGAAAAACGCTGCTCATTAAAATGTGTTGACAAAACGTTTCAACAAAACCCTATGATTGCTGAGAAAGTTAGTACGACGACGGAAAACATTAAATCATTCTGATCAAAGAAAGGGTTTCGTTTTGGATGAATAATTACGCCCTTTCAAATGAAATATCGAAGTAGAAAGGAACCCTTTTAGCGGTTCGAAACTCGAATGATATTCTTCTGCCGCATGGGTGCAATTTTGTTGTAAAATGTGGGGGGGACAGCTTGGTGTGAAACCAATATATTAAGAAACCTAAAGAGAAAAAAGTGGGAGGACATGCATATTATATTCCCACTGTCTGAACAAGTGGGGGGACGCGTGCCCCGTGTCCCTCTCCTAATTGCACCCATGTACTGCCGGAGAAATAAAATTATGAAGTGAAAAGGGTCTGAAGGTTGTTGGCACAAAAAACAACGTGTAGGAACGGCTGCCAACCCCTTAGCTATGTGTCACTTCAGTCCAGTCCACCACCGCTTTTCGTAAACGGCATTGTTTACCAACGAGATGGTAGACGGTCAGTAATGAAAACATGTGTTACATAAACCAGTTACACATCAAGACCTGAAGCTGCACAGACCGTTGTACACGCAAGTGATATGACAAAATTATCGACAGCTTCGTTGTGGTGGCCCAACTGCCGTTTGCGTCAACATTGCACCAGAAAGATGCGTAACGACACCAAACAGCACTGTGAGGTGGCAGAGACTTTGTTGCCGCTGCAAAGTATCTGCCCCCGCACACATCGGAGAAGGTGCGTGTTACGAGTAAAATGGATTTCTAAGGGGATGGTTCAACTTCGAGAGTAGACAAACCTACTTTTTTCAACACGAACCTTTGCTTTAGAGTCTAAAGTTTAGACTGACTCCGTAAAAACACATTTCAGTTCTTGAGATGCTCCGAAAAAATAAAATAAACAAATGTGTTAGAGTCACAGCCCTGTTAGCGATGCGGAATGACGCTTGAAGATTAGGTAAAAGCATTTGCTAAAAAACATTTGAGAAAAAATGAATTTCGACATCGTCGGTAAGATATTACTTTAGTGTCAGCAGAAAGGAAGCAACACAGGTAAGGGTTTGTTTTGCCCAACAATTTTCCTTATGTGGCTAGCAACACTGGGCAAAATATTCCTCGACACCAGCAGAGGCAATGCATAATCTTGTATGTCCACAGGACCGGGCAAAGCATGTGCAGTGCATAGCACATGCAAGAAATAAGGACCTAGCTCCCTGCTTTGAAATATCAAACCCATGGGCGTCGGAAGGGAGGGGCAGTGGGGTTATTGTCACCCTAAATTTTGAAATCTTACATTTTCCAATTAAAGGTTTAGCAGAAAAGTTTGTTTTCATAGTTTCAAGTGAGTAAAATGAAATTTCACCACTTTTGGCCCCCCTGGAAAAATCATTTTGAGTACCCCTAGAAAAACATTTCCCACCACCATGCCAAGGCTAAAAATAACACAATTTTATTACTACTCTTACAAACGCTTAATTTTAGATATACAAAAATTCGTTACGATTTAGAAATCCACAGCAAAACAAGAATTTGCTAAACTACATACATCATGTTCGTAGGCTATGTTTATACAATTAGGGATGTTCGATTCAAAACAACGATATCAAACGGTTCGGGTGCTAAACTATCCGAACAGAAAATGCCAGGGTGATTCGTGTAACAGGATTTAGCTTTCGTAATGAGTAATGACTCATTCTATGACATGTTCGTCACGTGCGTGTGTGACACGTGCAAATAATTTAGATGACTCTTGTTTTGCTCATATAGCGCGACATCCGGTGCGATCTAGTGACGTAATTGAAGAAAAGAAACAGAGGTAACACCACATTGTGCTCGCTGGCTATTCCCTTCATCTTCGTCTTGATTACCCACTTGCACTGCATGCGAACAGAAATCGTGGGAAACAGATATCGCAAGCAATCTGAAGTTAAAAGTTTACCTAAATGAGGCTGACACGTCTAGATCATGGTGCAAAAGTTCATAACAGTTGCCTTTACCAAAGCAGTTGGTTTCAAAATATCTCTGCATATACCTGACACGCCAGCATCTTTACAAAGATCGTTTTCCAGAGCAGGGATTGCTGCGCTGTCGAGATGGGATCTCGTTTAACGGACGGACTTTAGGAAAATCATGATATATTGCACTGCAATAAAATGGTGCTTTGACGATATATTTTTTGGTGTTGTTGTGAAGAATGAATTGTCTTCATGACAGTTTTATTGCATTGCTATACGACAAAAAGTTCAGAATAAGATTCAGTATTTTGAATTCGAATAAGCTATTCCAAAATCATTTTAGAAGAGTAAATCATTCGGAATTGCACATCCCTGCATGAAATATACCACGCAAGATCGGTACAATCGATAAATTCAACCCAACGATGAACAGGGAATGAGCATGTACTGGATCATTCTTTACTCCTTCGCTATGTTTAGATCAGTGGTTTTCAACCTGGGGTCGCGATCCCCAACAGGGGTCGTGAATCATTTTTGGAGGGGTCGCGAGTAGATATTGTACGTACACTGCTGCATTACATTTGCTTTGTTCGAGGTTGAGATGGGGGTCGTTGGGTTATGGTGGGTTGCTATAAGGGGTCGCGGTACAAAAAAGATTGAAACCCACTGGTTTAGATTAAACTGCATTGAACGTAATAGCGGTAGTTTTCAAACCTCTTTATCAGCCCTATGCTTTCGGATGGGCAAAACACAACTTTTTGCTAACGTTTAAATTTTATAAAAACGATATAAACTTTCTAGCGATCCCGAAAATAAAGAGAATCAATTCACGCAGCGAACACGCAAAAGCGAGAATGCTCACTTTACAAAATATTTACCAATAAATTTTAGGCTACCGTTACGACATGGTGACGTATACTATAAAATAGAAAAACTCGATGAATTTATGGAATCAGAATTTTCTTGCTCGCTGGCCAAAATGTTATCGGGCAGTACTGGCCGGCAGACCGGCGGCTGGAACCACTGCCTTGAAAAATTTTCTCACAGGACTTAATGTCTGCAGTGCAAAGTCTGATTATTTCATCGTAGTCAAGACCATGTAAGACTTGTATTTTTATTTAAAATATGGTAAAAAGCCTTAGCAGTGTAGGACGGAATGACACGTTTAGTAACGTTCCATACTGGGATGAGATTTTCTTTGTTCAGACGGAGTTATTGTTAGCTAACAATGTCAGAATTGAAAATGGATTTGCTAAGCGGAATCCACAGCAATTGTCGGGCTCTAGGAGATTTCGGTGATAGAGGATAAGCCTGCCCAACCACAGAGGGGTAGCAGAAGGGCCGTTAGAGGAGCTGGCCCATAGCAATTGCATTGATCGGGTCGGCTTAGGGCCTACCTTGTTCGTAAGAGAAACTATAGCATTTCAAGTTATGCATAGTCTTCTCCTTTATTTTATTTGAATCGTCATAATCATCCGTGAACTTTCAACAAAACTATCCCAAATTTTTCGTGTTCGCAACGTTCTCCCGAATCACGATTCAATTCAGTCCAGTGCCTTTAGTGCTTTGAGTTAAATTTCTGAACTCATGACTTTTGTTTGGATTCCGCTGGAATCGAGCCTCTATAGCAGCTACTTCCAACCAACTTGCTTAATGAGCCAAGAATTATGTCACTATCTTAACCAGGGACGCACATTGAAATGACATATTAATGAGCGCCACACATTCAATGCCTTACTTTGATCTTAGCAAACTAAATTCAATTTAAGCAAATGTAGTGAAAGCGTTCGAATCCTAACTGTAATGGTAACGACTTTTTGGCACTTTTTTTAGCCTGTCCGTAAGCGTGATTTCATAGGCAACTTCAGTGCCAATGGAACAAGGGTAGAAATCAGAAAACTAGTATAAGTTTTGCACCAAGGTGTCCGTGGACAATATGGAAATCGCCCAGCGCGCGGTACAGAAGACCTGACAAAGCGGCACTTACGACCACCTGTATCGAAAATGTCAAATTTAAGATTATCAAAATAAGGATAGGTTGTCAGTGCGTAGGCTACTTGTACTACAGCCAAAATCTAAACTGAGCCGCACAAAACTTTCGCAGGTCGGGCATAATTCCTCTATAGCTTCCTTTACCATGTTCGCAAGTGACTAAATGTCTTCCATGCTTCCCCGTATATGAAAACCACGTCATCGGCTATGTTTGTGATCATCATGCCCCAACCATGGTGCCTTCAAAACCATTTGTGACCTTTCTTATTGTTGACTCGGAGTGTGCAGCGAGCAGATGGGAGGATCGCATGTACGCTTGCATTACATCGATAGGTACGCTCTCTTTTCAATAGCCTGAAGTAGCTGTAGTACAGTTGTTGCACCCGGCAATACTTGCAACTACATTCCACACAAAACTTTACTGCTACAGTTATCATGAATTCTTTACGTTGAACGTGTATAAATTTTAATATTTTTTTAAATTTGTTGTAAAGTAATCGTTAGTTTGCGCATTGCTCCCGCTGCAGATGTGCGGTTCACATGATTGAATGCTATGTGTTTTGATTCGTTCTCGGGCGTTTCATTTGGCAGCTTTTCAGCGTACTGTTCAGTTTGTTGGCGTATTGCGTGGCTTTTCAATGTTCTTTTGTTTTTTTAGAGTTGTTCGTATTCTGTTCATTAAAGCTAATAGTTTACTATTTTAAACATTAGTCTACAACAAGTTTCATGAAGTTCAGTCTGTGCTTGACGCAAATCTAGCTGTCGCGCTCTGGTCTATTCTATACTATGCCTGTCGTTACTTGGAATTAAGTTGTTGGCTTAACCTTTTAACCTTTCACTGGCTGCTCTTAACCAATATGTGTGAACTGCGGCGAGCAGCTTTATTCCACTCTTTTCATGGAACAGGACTTTTCGGTCTGGCCCATTCAGTCTGGCCGTTTCGTCCTGAGCCGTTTCGGTCACGGATCATTTCGGTCTTGGTCTTTTCGGCGTTCATAACGATAAAGAAGGAAACATGTCCCAAGATCTACTGTAGATGTACTTCTGCGGCAGTGTAGAGAAAACTTTATACCAATTTCAACAGTTTCTCGTCTGAAGATGGTTATACGGCTGCGGAAAATGGATGCTTTAGGTGGTTGTGACGTAACTGGAGACCCGTCACTCAATTGCAGCATTTGAGTGCTTCAAAAATCATCTTTTCCTGTGGGTGGCCAAGACATTGTGACGCCACTATTTATATTACAATGTTTTCAAGCCCTAGAACAGAAGACTAGAACACCAACGTTTGTTACTGGTTGTAACCTGTACGGTGATCATGCAAAATTCGACCTGTTATAACTGTAGCGTCATAAAGTAATGCCTGAGTAATAATGTGGCCACATACGTCTCGCGCTTTATGGTTGCGCCACGATTAGTTACTTGATTGTGTTGCGGCGTCAGCCCTGTTTTGCGAATTGTGGGGGCTGAGCACTCACGTGGTTTTCAACACGCGCTTGACAATCTTTCACCTATCCTGCACCTCACAATCACAAATAGCGTAATTCTACAGTTGTGCAACCTCATATTCCTCACAGAAAATGCTGAAGGACATAAGAAGCAAAACACCGCAAAACAGGTTTATCCATTCGACCATGGAAACTTGTGACTGTCCTGTATCATGGGATTCGAAACCATTAATAGGAAAGTACATTATATCTTGTGCATGTCCGATATCTATTCCCTGCAGCAGGGTCTCCAAACTACGTGCCGAGGGGCCACATTCGGCCCGCAAAGCCATTTCATCCGGTCCGCGATGACATTTTGTCTATTATAAAAGAATAGTATATTTACGAAAAATTTCTTGACGTTGTAGAATGTAACAGAACCTGAATCAGTCATATCACGTAAGACGTCCAGCCCTCGGTCTGTTGTGTATTTGCTTATGTGGCCCTCGGAAAAAAGTCTGGAGACCCTGCTCTACAGAACCGTGGTTAAAATAACCCAAAAGGACCAATTTGCAGGGCCAATGAGAAGAGTCAAAGTACTTTGAAACTGCAGCAGAATTTTAGGTCGCAGTAAGGATTGGTGTGGTATTGTTCTGGGTTACTGTAGCCAGAACGTGCATGAGAGGTACAAACACGCAGCGGAAGAAATAGTTGCTAAACGTCCAACGCATTGTTGGCTGCAGTTATGATGTCATAAGAATGGTTTAGACTTTGGACGTTTAGTGAAACTGTAGCGGCCGAGGCGATGGTTCTGAAAGCCTAAGCTGCAGACTTCATTCCCGTCGACATGATTTTGCTGTTAAATGGCAAAATACCGTAGAAAATAAATGTCTGGAAGAATATTCTGTGCTTACGAGCTAAAGAGCAGATATTAGTGAAAAAGTTATTGTAACGGCGCGCAGCGACCAAAATGCCTTAACCTTTGTTTCTACGTCCAAACAGTGTGATTCACTCTTTGAACGCCGCCTTAAACTCTAATATTAATGGACTGCTTTGATGAATTGCACTGACAGTTCTACAGTAGCAACCCTTTTGCAACTCCCTGGCGTGGGTCGGCAGAGAACACGTTGAGTAACCGTTTATTTCTCCCGTGTCTCCGTTTTGCGTCTGCGAACAGGATGTTGGGACAGACCTTCGTCTGCTTTGCAACCTCGAACAGTCCTAACAAAGAAAGTTGTTTTTTCTGTTTTTGCCGCGCATAGCACGATAAAATGTAGATCGATTTAATCTAGACCTTTAGTAACGATTTCGGCTTTACGTAAAATATGCCAAATTTCTGCCAACCGCAACAGCGAGTTTTCTGATTGCAAAGTCCAAATGTCTGAGCCGTGGTGATCACTCCACTTTGGTACGTAAACTTGTTTTTGTTCATGTTTAAGTGTTAGCACAGTAAAGCTTAGCGCAAGGTAGCTGTTGTGTCTTCGAGTCGTGTCTTGTCACTGAAATAGTCGCAGCCAAGTGCCTCTCTCGTTAACTGTTGAATTAATGCATCGCGCGCTCACTACTTCTTTAATTGTCATTCTAGCACGTCTGCTTCATTATGAGAGCCGTTCTCTGCGCAGTTCAACGCAGTTAGTTGAACTACAGTCATGTGCTAATGCCAGTTGATCTATGTAAACAGCGGCAGTCGTGCGAGCCGCGCGTTTGTCTGTTTGTTTATTGCTTGTCGTACGTTCAGCTAATCTGAAGAAGTTCGTCTTGGTAGTTTAGCTGAGCTGGTAGAATGCTTTTAGTTTGTTTCTGTTGTGTTTCAGAAATCGTGTTGACGACCAATCGCCGCTGAAGTTTGTTGTTTGTTGGATTTGCTAACAAAGAATTTGCTGAGTGCCCATAACTCTGTAGCCATTGCTGTAGGGAACAAAGGACTACAGTCCAATTGATGCGCGGATTCGTAAGGGCCAGGTTCTAGGCGAAAGATTGTCAAGGCGCGTTTCTCAAAGTTCTGCGGACTAGCTCCCCCACGGCTCGCAATTAAAAGGTTAGCTGCCGCAACAGTTATGACTTGGTAGAAACTGGTAGGAGAAAAATCCAGGGTGTGAATCGATATATCATTCCCCCTTGCAAAATGTGGCGGAATGATTTCAACCAATTCGCCCTGCTTTCACGCCCCTGGTCTTAACATTTTTTGTGAGAAATCTTACTATTTGCTGTGCATTTTGAAGCAATGAGATTACAAAACCATGATGCAGAGTTGCAACGTTACACTAAGAGCCGAAAATGTTACTAACCAGTATTAGATATTCACTTAAAAATAGACTAGATGGTATTAAGTCATTAGATTTAACATATGCTAATCGTTCCAACTGCACTGATGGAAACGAGAACGGCAGACTTCCCTGACCGGAAAAATGTACATTACCAGGTTTGTGGCCAGCATGAAAGCAAAACCCAATTGGTGTTGCTGTGAGTGACCACGCCACACCGTGGCCATTCGTCGCTGGCTGTTTCTAGCAGATTGCAATGGAAAGCTAGACCGGATGAAGGCAGGAAGAATGAAAGTTTGCGAATGAGAATGACGAAGACGTTGGTCCGTGAAATTTGTTGTTGTTTGAGAAAACGATTACTTTCTGGCTTTTTATTTTTGGAGAAGGTTTTGCAGGAAATCTACCTTCGCCCAACATTGCAAGACTGTAATTGCGACTGATGGTATCTAAAACCTTAACCATCTCAATTAATGCCTGGGCTTGAAAAACGTTGTGGCCTTATTGATGAAGTGCATGGCTTCTTCGAAACCTAGTAAACCTTGTGCAGATGCATTTTGAAGATCGCTTTTCGAATTTTATCCTTGAATTAACATTATTGTTCGGGAGTCAGTCATAGGCGTAGCCAAGAGGGGCAGGGAGCCATGCCCCTCAAATTTTTTAACATATCTAGTCATTGTGCCTTAAGAGGCGGTTTTCCAAGCAAAATACTGTTGCCCGCCTAAAGTCAAAAAATTTGGCCCCAGCAAAATTTTGGGCTGGCTACGCCACTGGACGCAGCGGCAAAGCGAAGTGGAACTGCAGCTGATCGCCCAATATTTAAAGTTTAACCCTCGAACCAGTTATTGGCGAACATTGCCCTGCTGCAGGTTACCGTAGCAGTTCGAGGCAAGCCATCGGTGTATGAACACAACCGTGGCTACAAGCACGGGAGTGTTTTTGTATACGTTCCCCATAGCGTGATCGCGCTCCGAGAGCGGTAAACGTGAAACTCGAAAAAAACCGCAGACTGGTGCTTGGAATATGTCTCAACTACACACGGTCCACCTGACAAGCACTGGTAACATCGAAAAGTAGCAATCCAATAAACGGGGTCACGGTTGGACGCACATGACGTAACTAGTTTTCACGACAGGCCTATTGTTGAGACTCAAGAGTCTAGGTCAGTGGTTCTTAACCGGGGGTGCACGTACCCCTTGGGGGTACCAAACACCGAAACAGGGGGTACGAAGCACCGAAATTTTTATGAATGCACGCCCTGAAAATTTTAAAGATGTGTTGTCGGTTGTAATGAGTGCAGTAAACTTTGTCAGAGGCCAAACCTTGAATCACGGCCTGTTCAGAGTTTTTTGCAACGAAGTTTAAGCTCAACACAATGTTCTTCTTTACTACACCAAAGAGCCGTTGCTATCCTGTGTTCGAGTGCTTATTCGTGTTCGTGAGTTGCGTAAAGAAATCGAGCAGTTTCTGATACACGGAGGTAGTGGCGTAGCAGAGCACCTTGAAAATGAGCTCGTTATGTCTCTGGCGTAGGCTACCTCGCAGGTATATTCAGCCACCTTAACGACTTAACACCTCCATTCAGGGAACGGCAATGAACATGATCAAAGCTAGGGAAAAATCACTGCCTTCACTAATAAACTTTCAAGCTGTATTTGTCTTATTTGATCAGGCAACTATGGTAATTTTCTACAACTTCATGTAGTTTTCAATGAAAAAATATCCTAACCCATTGCCATTAAAATATAAAAGCATTTGCTAGTGTTATACGGCAGTCCTTCCACAGATACTTACAGCCAGGATTTCTATTTCACACGGTTGGATGCAAGACTCATTTATTTTTAACCTAAATTCTACGGATGACAATGGTGGAATGATGGAGGATCCAGTTGAAATGAAAGCCAATAGAAAAATTAAAATGAATTTCCATTTAATGCAGTTAGATACTTTCTGGTGCATGCAACTGAACGCTTCCCCGCAGATAGCAAAGGCAGCTTTGAAAATGCTTGTGCCATTTGCAACAAATGACTTGTGTTAAAGCAGTTTCTCAACTCTCTCACACCTCAAAAATAAGGCCAGAAATCTTTCAGAGCCCGATGAAGACAAGCGAGTGGCAATCTCAAACAAAGAGCCTCACTGCAGCGTAATCATTGAAAAAAACAACTTGTTGGTGTACTTTACTGTAAATTTATTGTATTATTATATCGTTGCAATGAAATTGTGTTAGTATCAATTATTTGATTTCAGACAAGGGGTACGAGACAATATAACGAAAGCTCAGGGGGTACGAGTGGGTAGAAAGGTTAAGAACCACTGGTCTAGGTTCTTGCAGACAAGCGAGATATTTGAACTTGCTTTGTTGTTGTTTGTTTGTTTGTTTGTTTGTTCACCTGCGAATCCGTGTGGCAACGTTCACACCGCCGTTAAGCCATTGTCTTTTTTATTGTGGCACTATGTTGTATGAAATTCGTACACAAAATTACGTAGACACTCTGTACAACGGTTTGAAGTAGTCTATAGTTCATAGTGCTTGTCAGCCAAGAAGCTTTCCAGCTTTCCAGATCCCATGCCGCGCAGAGTTGACGCGTAATCGGCCAATTCTTTCGTGTCTTCTATTTGATGGCCAAGGAAGTCGTGAGCAATCATTTCCGACAGCTGCATTTTTAAAATAAATGTTTCTTAATTTGAAATTGTCAAACGTACGTAAAAACAATGGCAAACTTTCACGTTCAGTTTTGACATGCTCTGAAAAAATCGAAACAAAATTGCTACATGATCAATGGTTCTTGTGAGACTTGGCGTAAAAACAGAAGTTAGAGGCAAAAAAGGCAAAAAATCAATCACATTTTCTGGTCTTCAGTGTTTAAGGGCTGAAGGTATAATTGTCAATGCTTAACGGTACGAGATCACTGTGTTTCCACAAAGCATAAGTTCCAAAAATGCATTTGCGCAGCGACGATAACAACCTACGAAATTTCGAAAGCATTGATACCGAGCACACGAAATAAAGAACGACCAACTTACCTCGACGTATTCCGCTTTAGCGATATTCGACGGTGGATTGATGTCCACGCAGTTATGGCGGTGAACAGTATTGACTTTTCCGTTTGATGTCGTCAGCAGCACCGACTGCAAAAACACGAAGCGCTAAGTTTGCTTAGCACTCGACAACCCAGGGGCGGGGGCGATCGCTTCCCCTAAACCCTACGAAAATGACTTTATTCACCATGATTTTGTACAATTCGAATAAGTCTTTCAAGCTCAATTGTCTCACTGTTCGCGATTTAAGGCTATTAAGTCGTCACAGCCGTATTATGAAGTATAATTCACCCGTCTTACAGTAGCGAAGCCGTCATGTGACTTGGGGTGGGGGTGATTTCAGTAAAATTTGGTAGTCACGTCTCATTACGGGTTCACGACTGTGAGATGAAATATACTTCAACAACAGCTGTGACAAAACAAATGGCTGGAAAAATGGCCTTATATCGCGAATGCTATTTTACGAATAGTACAAAACCATGGTGAACAACGCTATTCATAGGTTTGAGGAGGGACGATCGTTCCAATCGCCCCCTAACATTACTACAGCAGGATCCGCCCTGTATGACAAACCGACCAATGGCATGCCACTATGAAAGCATTACACAGAAAAAGCACATGCGAACGAATCCCAACTCTATAAAAACAGCTGAAAATAGTCTTGACTTGACCTAAAACAGGCAAAGCAGGAATAGAACATAGGCCAGTCAAGACTACGCAAACAACTTTCTTACCTGTCCCAAGATGAGGTCTGATTTTTCGTCTGGTATGGTTATGCTGCTAGCACAGTCCTCCTGCTCGACTTTCGACACCGCTCTGTGGATGTAAAACCAAGGTATAAAACTTTCTGGAAATTGTGAAAATAAACGACTAATTTGCAAAAAACAGTGGAAGCGACAAGGTATTCATCACATATATCTAAGCAAACGTCCAGGATTGCCACCGCTAAAGCCAAAGTGTCAGGGCATTTGCAATGTTAAGGGTTGCCACTGCACAAACGTACTCAAGATGTCAATTGAGTTGCAGTAACACGAAAACAAGTCCCAGCCTTATTTGCCTGAGCTAACATCAGAAATGATCTGAGGTTTTCGTCAGACACTGATGGGGTTCGACCGACATAGCTATCGTGGGAAAATAAAATATAAACAAATTCTTTCGTCATTATTTCTATAGCAAACACCTTTGGCAGTTGTTTCACAAGAGAATTGTTTAACCTACAATAACGCTTTGCTTACGCAAGCAGGTTGGTGAGTTCGTGGGTTACTTCAATTTCCAGGTCCTTAGCGCAGTCGAAGCCATCCTGCAAGGTGGCAAGTATCGCACACTTTCCATCGGTTTTTCTCTGGAATGAAAAAAGTGGTCAGTGGCAGGGCCGCAACCAACTGATATTTTCGGGGGGGCAAAATTATACAACTTGTTGCTGAACCTAACAAATACATACGTTTGTGAAGCAATTGCACGATTGTCACTCCCTCTGGTTGCGGGCCTGGTCACCAAAAGTAACAAATATTCATCATTCTCAGCCAGGCCCGCAACCAGCATTACCTGGGGGCAACTGGGCAGCTGCCCTCCCCGAAAGTTTGTAAACATAGGTTGTCCTCCCCACAAATAACAGCTGGCTGTGATCTTGTTCTCAGCACTTAAGTTGTTGAGACTCTTGCTACTCATGTTTGAAACGTAAGAGTAAAAAAGCTTGCACATTTGGTACAGCAATGCCTTCATCGTTTTAGGCATCATAACGGTGGGACTTTGACACGGACGCAGTAGCGTAGCCAGCCCAGAAATGGGGGTGCCAAACTGTTTTGATTTTAGGCGAATAACACTATTTTTTAGGATGCCGCGTTAACACAAAATGACTGTTCCAAAAATTTGTGGCTCCCTGTCTGCGCCTATGTACGGACGGTTGCCATCGATCAACAACCCAAGTATGTGATGCTCTTTCAAAAAACGTTTGCGACGAAAAGCATTACAACAATCTATTACCTACCAAGCAGACCGACGCGCAGATACACAGAGCGCAGCACGAGGTTCGAAAACATCGTCAGGCCAGCCCTTGTGCGTAGAGCGGTTTGCGCCAACAATGCAACGGGAAGTGGCGTTGATTGGCTGTAAACAGCACCGTGAGGTGACAAAGCTTTGTTGTCGTTGAAATTTAGCAACATTGTTGCAGCAAAAGAGGGTGGTGGCTAGTAGCATGTGTTTTTCGATCCTTGTTACAATTGATACTTAGCGTTTCGCACAAAGAATCCGCACCACGCGTTACTGCTGCACAGAATTAAACGCAAGATCAACATCAGCTTTTCTCTGGAATGATAGTTGTAAGTGGGACCAAAAGTAACAAGTAATTATTATTCTCAGCCAGGACCGCAACCAGCAATGCCTGGGGGTTACCGGACAACTGCCCCTCCCCGAAATTTGAAAACGTAAGTTGTCCTCCCCAGAAATAACAGCTGGCCGTGACCCTGTTCTCAGCCCTCAGTTGTTGACTTACAATTTATTAGCTACTAATACATAAACGCATTAGAAAAAAAATACAATTACCATGTTTAGTACATAAGTGTAAAAAGTTCACATTTGTTCCGGTAATGCCATCGTCTTTTTAGGGATCGTAACGGTGGGACTTTTACACGGACGGTTGCCATCGATCAACTACAACTCAGACGTAGTATGTGATGCTCTTTCGAAAAACGTTTGTGACGAAAATTAGCATTACAACCATCTATTTATTGCATACCAACACTGGTGTGGGAGGCGGGGGTGCAGCGGGTGCAAGCGCAACTCCAAAACTTTTGATCAGGTGAAAATCCGGAGAAAACTTTCGTGAAATTGCTGTACGTGTTTTGATTTAAATGACACCCAAAATGAAATTGTAGACGTTTTCTTGGTCTTGTTTTTTAGTTCTTTTCGGGCCAGTTAGGGTTAAATGGTGCGTGAAGTGCGAAGTGCTGTGATTTGAAAAAAAGCGCCCAACATAAAACGAAATGGAGTCGTTTTTTGTTGGTCATTTTCTTGATTTTTTCAGGCAAGTTGGGGAAAATTTGGACAAATATCCTTCGCACTCCCAAAATTTTGCCTGCTCCTACACCTATGCGTACCAAACAAACGATGCGCAGATACAGAGCGCAGCACGCGGTCCGAAAAAATCGATAGTACAGCCCTTGTTAGCCTGTGCGTGGAGCGGTTTGCGCCAAATATGCAACGGGAAGTGGCGTTGATTGGCTGTAAACAGCACCGTGAGGTGACAAAGCTTCGCTGTCTTTAAAATTTAGCAACGTCGTTGCAGTTGCAGCAAAGGAGGGTGGTGGCTAGTAGCATGTGTTTTTCGATCCTGGCTACAATTGATACTTCGCGTTTCCCACAAAGAATCTGCACCACGCCTTAATGCTGCACAGAATTAAACGCAACATCAATATAATGGCGATGAAGAACCAACCCAGCTCTGTCCTTGCGAAAGCGCAGAAGCTATCCGTGAATGTGGTACATGCATTATGTTACATTTGCCTTACCGTCTACTGGGGAAAACTTACCGTTACGCTTGAGATATCGTAAGTTCCACCTCGTTGGTTTTGATACTGAATAAATTTCTCAGCATGCGACATTTCTTCATCGGACTTCTTGCGGAAGTACTTAGCTACTCGAGGGTAATAGTGGTCGTTTTGGTCGAAGAAATGAGACTGCAGAGAAAGAAACGCAGCAATTAAGAAATGTTTTCGACATCAGCCATGCTCGGACACTCTGGAGAAGGCAGAGTTGGTTTCAAACCAAGGGTCGCACATCACAGGGCAGGTCGGAAATGACAAAGGCTTAAACTTAAGTATACTGCGTTCAAAATGATATTTAGCGTGATAGAAATTAACAAATTTATTCACACGCTGCCAACTGCTATCACGAATTGGTTACAAGTAAATTTGCAGCCTATACTACACGGTTGCTGTCTGGTTTGCCTATTCTAGCCTAATGATATCATTTGGTGCATAGAGCAAAACACTTGCTTCCAGTAAAGTTGCAATCTCCACTGCCCCTTCGCGAGGTGTCGATTAATAGTTGCGATTTGTCGTGGAGTGGGTGCAATGCGCAAGTGTTAAAAGTTAAACGAAGTTGGGGGGAAACGCAGAACACCTCACTTACCAAGTATAAATAGGTGTACTGGCCTTTCAGCTCCACAGCGATCTGGTGGTTGAGCAAAGTGTTAACTTTATTATCGATGCAACGCAAAGCAGCCTGCAAAAACATACGGAAAAGTAACCACATGGGTAGGGACAGTCAAAACGTAACGATTTATTCACGAGGGAGTTCACTGTTTTACCGCTATTTCTGCAACCTCGACACGTATGGTATCGGTAGTAGTCACTCCGCTCTCCAGTATGTAGAGGTCAACACACAATACAAATAGCGTCTAGCTTGAAAGTTAAGTTCGCTTCCACAACTCCACGGGAAATACACGCGTAACATTTCATTGAAAAACTGTTCTAAAGTTTTTTTCTAAAACAAACACAACAGGCTAGACACTGTTTCAAAAAACTGATAGGCATATTAGAACATATCGCCTCGACAGCGGAAGGTATATAAGCAACTTTTCGCATTTTAGTTCATGTACATATCACGTGCCTGTCAATGAAACTAAGAAATGTGGCACTGTGAATTTAGGTTTGAAACTTTTAAGCAGCAGCCTGGATAGGTAAAGCAACGGTGCATATGGTTGGTTTGCGACCTGTGACTTAATTGGCCCAGTTCTCATTCCGACCCCCCAAAATACCTCTAACACAATTGGTCGAGGGTGCAGCCGCACAACAATGACCGTGTAGTGAGGGCCCACAGATGTCGCAGACGTCATTGGCAGAAGCTAAGATTTCGGTTAAAGTGTTCCGTTTTTTTGCATTTAAAGGATGTTGCAAGTAAAAGGCATGAGGAACATCTTCACAAGAATTCCAAACAAAGTCAATAGCTAGACCAGTGTTTCTCAAAGTGGGCGGAATCACCCCTTGAGCGATTTTGATAGGCAAGGGGGCGAATAAAACCAATGGGACGTTAACGGGGTGGCGAAACAACACAAACGGGAGAAAATGCTCAAACACTAATCGATCATTGAGCTAACTGCCTACTATATAACTTACTAGTGTCCTGCAAATTTTAATTTACTATGATAATCGTTGGAGGTTGTTGCTAAAGCATTTTATCCGTTGAATTTTTACTCTGGATCGTTTGTGCCCGGCTACAGTGTGGATTGTGGATTATTTCAGGGCTGCGGAACCGTCGTAAAAATCACAGTTCTGGCTGCGAAGGTCTTCTTTTCATGAGTGTGGCTCCGGCTCCGGTGCTCTTTTTTTTTCATGGCTCCGTCGTTTGTTCCGTTTTCACACATTTCAATTGCATTGATGAGCCTCAAGTTTAATGGAAAATGGAATTAAAATCAAATACACAAAACTAATAGAATTGACCAAACCTTTAACAATCCGGTAGTTTTAGCATGAAATTCACATTTCACTCCTTTTTAAATAGCTGAAAACTTTGATGTCGTAGCTTTTGCACTCATAATAGGCAGTGATGAATCGCAGAGTAAATCACAATTTATTACGCAAAGTTTAGGAGAAAATACGATCGGTTACCGTGCTGTAAAACAGTTTTTCTACCCTCCTGATAATGTATTGCAATGCCAAGCAATGCTGGTTCGCAACCAATCATTTAACTTTCTTGTTATGCTATGGCTTGTAAACGTAATGTTTACTAAACCTGCTCATGTCTATTTCAGTACGTTATATTAACGTCGTAATACAATTCCTTAGTTCAGCTACTAAATACTTTCAAATAAAATTCTTTTAAATTGACTACGTTGTGTTTGCTTTCAGGCTTGGGGGGCCAAATCCACGTGTCGAGAGTGAAAAGGGGGCGATGGAATAAAAAATCTCGAGAAAACGGGTGCGCAGACATTGTTAAACTGGCTCGTGACTACAGTAGGGTGCGGAAGTACTGAAGGGTTGTGCGTAGCCAGAGTCAAGCAATTACATTCAAATTGTCCAAAAGTCGAATACCGCAATTTCGCTTAAAAACTGCAGGGCGCCAAAATGCAACGGTGAGGTGAATAGCACAAAACTGCAGTAGGCCAACAGTTGCAGTTCACAAAGATGGTCACTTTAGAATTACATAAAATTGCAGAACAAAACACTGACGTCATTTGCAAAAGCCTGTTGCAGCAGGAATATAAACAAAGTCTTATCTCTGCATTACCAACCTTTTGTTTTTCAGTATTCAAGCAGACGGATCGAACTGTAGTTGCAAGAGCAGCGATACACAAAAAATCTAGCAAGAACTTCATTTCCAACGGAAAATTTTACTGTTTTTAGCTAAACCAAGGATACTTACGAGACAATCTGAAGGATGAAAACAAGTGCTTATCCTAACTTTCAAGCACTCACAGCGTAGTGATTACAACAATTGTACCTCCTGCTAACTCGCTGAGCCAAGGCTACATGCAAAGCATCCCTCTGCAACAAAATGCGCTCAATTCTTCCACTCACCATGCTGTGACAAAGAAACCTGTCTCCTGCAACAAACGCTCGCAACGGTTTTACTGCCGCCAGTCTTTCGCTTTTACTGATGCAGCCACATTGCGACAACACTTTTAATGAGTGGACATTGGACTGTCCTGGCTCATTTGTTCCGCACTCAACAATGCAGTTTGCGAAATCGCTACGACGCAGTCCGCCCAGATGCGCCTACAGCAAAGCGCCTCTGCAACTACCTCCAAAAGAGCACTCGTGATATCTACTGTGACGAAATCAGAGCGTGACTAGTCCTTTGTTCAAGGTCCACCGCCCTCGAGCTGTGAGCAGAAGTTGTGTTCACTGGCAATGAGTCGCGCTTCGTCACAGAATAGTTGTGTTGCGAAAACGACAGTGCACGTCACTCACTGTGACCCAAGCAGAAAACAAACGTTTAATAGTCGGAAGTTGTGCAGCAGCAGCAGCAGCTATATGGCAAGTGCAAACACAAATGAATAAGACTGCACCACTCCGTAGAAACTCTAGCTGTTCAGTGCTGCTTTTTTTGCGAGCGATCGATAGCTGTTTCTTTCGTGAGGTGTAGGACCTATACTAGCAAAGAAATCCGATTGGGTTGCAAGTGTCGTTCGTACAAGCAAAGTGGTTAGACGGTGAGCATTGCAATGGCTTGCCTGCATGGAAGCGTAGGCAGCCATAGGTTTTCCTCAGTGCGACAAGAATGTTTTCTGCATTTTTCAGCTGTTTTGCGATTAAATTACCCACCTTAAAAAACGATATCATCCTTTATTTGGCGATCGTGTTTTTCTGAGACAAATCAGATCAGATCTAAACAAAATAATCTTTTGAAGAGTGGAAAACACGTTTTGAGGGTATGGTGTAACGAGGCCAATAGCGATGGTAAATACATCAACTGCTGTTGCATCAACAGCCTCGCCTGGTTCATAGCAATTATGTTTTCTAGATCCAAGGGGCTTTTTACCTTAAACTGGGCTTATAAAAACCGCGTTGGAGTTCCTGACTTTGTTCAGCGACTTAGTTCAAATAATTATTTGTTGCAGGGTTTCGAAGCAAATGTGATACAGTTGGTGAAGCTATGGAATACTTCAATGTTTCTATCACAATCATAGATTGTTTGTAGAGTTTACGATTTACTTCATGGCTCAACTTCTTCCTTGACAAAGAACAATTTCTTAGTGGCCTTCAGAGGTTGTGAGATGCTTTTAACCGTAAAGTGATCAAAATAATCAAGTTTATGTTGAGTATCGAGAATTGGGTTGCAATTAAGTTCATTTAAATGATTGACTAACATGAGCGACCTCGAATTTTTCCAGCGAGGGCAACGTCGACATTTTGTTGTCCTTATCTGATTGCTGGCGATGCAATGCAAATGGACGTTCACAGAACGCTATACCCTTAACAACGCACAGATAACTCCCCATGAAAGCAAACACTCCATTCGCATCTTTCCTAATCATATTCAAGTGGAGGTGCATACAAGCTTGCCAAACGGGTGTACTTTCTGTCATTCCTTACATCTTTTTCTGAATGAATTGCCGTATAATCCTACATCTCATTATTGTGAAGTGCAGACAGCTCAGTCTGAATTGGTCTTGAACAATCCACATTAACAAATCTGCATATGTGATAATTCTAGGCCTATTCCAACAGAAACCTTGCAATTTCGCCATTTGATCTTCATAAAAAATGAACTTGCCATTGGTCTGTTTCAGTTTGTTTTAGCATGTTTTCAAGCTATTTCACATACTTTTGGCATTTTTACAAAACATTCCTCAACTACGTTTGTGGTGCTTACATTAAGTCTGTGTAGGTTAAACCACACTTAATCGTTAGTTCAGTCTGAAACGTTTTCTACACTTTGGCTATAAGAAATGCTTGTTATTCTCCATAAACTGCCTAATACCCACTTTTTCAAGCACTTTCTACAAAAGTCATAAATTAAACGACCAGAACAACATTAGCGATGGAAAAACAGGAAGTTAGACACTCTCGCAAGACTGTTTCAAGCAATATGGAGACTTAAGTTGACAACGACTTACTAAAGTTTAGAGCACCAATAAGGCTTAAAAATTGAGCAGATGAAAAACGAAGACTCGCCACAGCAGACACAGCTTTGCACTTACTTGCTCACTCAGAAGTCAGAACTAAACCTTAACGATGAAGACGTATTCCCACAAGACTGCAGAATGCAGATAGCAAGCCACGTAGTTTTTTACTGTGTGAAAAGGAGTCTGCAAAGGCTTGGTTTGATTAAGCTATTCGCTCATCACATTGGTCACACTCAGTCTCACACTAGCAATAGATTTTTGAAACTTGTGGAAGCATTGTTACAGATTCATTCATGCTTTTCACACCGTATAAAACTACGTGGGTTAGCCGCTATCAGCCGACATTGTTTCGCTGAATTACCTGCTAAGATGTCTGCGTTACACTGTTGCCAACTCTTACAACGGATATACCAAATCTAGTCTAAAAATATAACATATAATGCTCCTATTCTATGCTTTTTTATTTCTTCAATTGGGTGATCAGCAGTTGCTGTTGAACAATGGCATCATAGAGAAGTTGCAAGCTCAATTTCTACTTCAGCAGTAACAGATTAATTAACCAGTGGAAAATTCAACATTGCAACAAGTACGATTGCATTTTCATTTCTTATGTGGTCCACCGCATTGTTCTGCTGATTAAAGCTGCTTTGCGGTTTGCAATTTTCTTTTTTTGCGCAATTTGCAGAAGAGAGACACCCCAACAGGATCTTGCTTTGCAAGCCATGGAAACTCTAACCTTGACTCTTTAAATCTTCCGTCACTGTCACACGCAGCTTTCCAATTTTGGATGCATTTGCTGACTAAAAGTGCATGCTCAAAGCTAAGTTCAGTTAGTTCAGAATTTCTGAGCTCTCTTTCAGAATCATACTCCGCTTATCCAAAGTGCACGCTTACTCCCATGTTAAGCAAAATGAACTAATTTTTTTGTATAGCTTTAACACCACTATTGTTTCTCTGTTAACCACGGGCGTCCACAGGGGGCAAACCGGGTATTTATCCCCTGGGAATTTGGGTCAAAGAACCAACATTTGCTAGAAAACCCGAAATCAGCAGTTTAACTCCGAATAAATTGATTTAATTCTTGCAATTACGGTTTATTTGCCGGTATGACATTCACACTGCACAAGAGTCAGGTTCGCTGTTCTGGTGTCATGCAGTGATGAGCTTGCAGTTCACTCATGTCCGCTCCGGCTCCTTTGCTAGCAGAGACAGGTTGCGAAACTTCCGCGCGGATTCTCCTACTGTTGCTCTTTATTACGTAACAATAACATGGCAACGAATCTGAGTTAAAGCAGGGATGGGGAACCTATTAATGTCACGGGACGAATGAATTGTTGAATATCGCTGGCGCCCCGCAAAAATTGATCTAACTTTAATCTTAAATTTCTACATTTACCTTTTTATGTCATGGAGCGAGAGAGACTTGCCTTACTCTCTTCGTGTCTGCTTGTCATGAGTTTTGTTTTGATGTGCGTTTTGACGTGATGTTTTGTTCTTAACTTGGGTAACAAGTTCTGATACGGCCCATACTAAACGTTCACGCTGGCCGCAGGTTCCCCACCCCTGGTTTAAAGGTTCACTTCAAGTTACGGCAGTAGGCGTTGTGCCGCATGTGACTGTTGAGCGCAGACAACTTGACAAGTAATGCAGCCAGATTGTGACTGCTTAACGGTAAGCCACGTGGTCTTATACTGTGTGAAAAGAAGTGAGTGAAAAAGAAGCATTGCTGCGCCAACGAAGCGCAATTTTGTAGCTGTGACCGTAACAGAACATTTTTCGTTGATGTAAAAAGGGTGAAACGTTTTGTGAACGCCCATGGATTGCATGGTCGGAAATCTGGAAAGGATAAGCAAAATGTCGAGATTGCCACCCCCCTAAAATTTTCTGCGGACGCGCATGCTGTTAACGCTATGCAATACAACGAATATTAGTAAGTCTTAACTAAACCCTCCGACCAAATATATACCAATATTTTCATATATACCAAATCAAAATTATATATACCAAGGAGTTTGAAAATACTGTATACCAAATTTTTCCAATTTGGCATATACCAGTTTGCAACGCTTGGTTCCAAAGCCCCATGCGACGAAACGCCTACTATTGTAACTTGAAGCGAATCTGTGAAGATTTGTTGCCTTGTTATTGTTACGCAATAAAGACCAGCAGTAGAAGGATCCGCTCGCAAGTGTGGCCACCTGCCTCTACAGGCAAAGAGTGGACATGAGTGAACTGCATGACACCAGGACAGTGAACCTTGCTCTTCTGCAGTATGAATGTTATTCCGGAAAAAGAACTGTCATCGAAAGAACTAAATCAATTCAGCGGAATTGAGCTGCGTGGTTATTCTAGAAAATTTTGCTTATTAGTCCCAATTTCCAGGAGGGCAAATGCCCGTTTTGCCCTCCCCTGCGAACGCCCGTGCTGAGTCACTTTTTATACCCTCTTTTCCTCTCAGAAGATTTAAGAAAGTCCCGTTCATTTTATGTTGGGATAGGGCACAACACGTGGTCAGCAGACCAAGGACGTTTTAAACAAACTCCGATAGATCAGCTTGCCCCACTCCACCGCAGGACTACCAGGGCATGTTGGAGATGTAATCAGTAATCGCCGTCTGGTTCTGGTCGGCTGGGTCGCTTTACCTGTGAGTGTAGCCACCAGGATTGTTAACGTTCATTGGGGCATTCCAGACGCGGTCGAACCATCGTCGTTGAGATCTCTCTTTTCGGAGACGTGGCTCGACATCTAGAACATTACGAATTTCAAAGCCACATATTGGTCGCTAAGTATCACGCTGTCTACTCAACGCAAAAATCCCATCTCCACCACTTACAAAGATAGCACACTTTCGATCAATACCCAAGATTCATGGCCGTAGGTGAGGATCGGGAGGAACTGTTATAAACCGAAAGCTTTGCAGTGTCTAAAGGCGCCCGGTTTGTGACCAAGAAACGATGAATCTCATGCATTACTGCGTTTTCTTTACCAAACTGCACGTTAATTTCCGTGTTCAACCTTTCGTCATTGAACGCCACCTCGGTGTACTTTAACTTGGCCTGCAACAGCATACACCTACATGGGCATCTGAACAAACTCGGCCTTTTTAGCGATACGTTTTATTTCGGTTTGGTCGCACCCAGCAGAGAAGCAATCAAATGCGTGTTGAGGAACCTATTCAGAGAATGGAACCAGCAACAAATTGTCCGCAAAAAGCAAACGGTTGATTCTGCTGCTTCAAACAACAACATTCTAGTCGACCCGGCTGTGACTGTCTATACTTGGCTTTCTGAACCTGGGGCCGACAGACCCACAGGTGGCCACAAGGCTTTAACCGTGGGGCTACGAGCAAAGGCCTTCAACAGATTACCTGTCTAGCATGATGAAAGCAATAATAGAAGAATTAAAACGAAATTTACCATGTTTATTGAAGGGAGCCACGGGTCTTGGGCGTGTCGTAGGAGGAACACGGACAATGGAATTGAAAAGTTAAAGCTCTAGATCCAATACATATACATTATGAAGAGTGGTGATAGCACACACGCTTGTCGTAGTTCATAATCCCACTGTAGTCCAATACCCACGGTGAAAGGGTCTAATGCTACTGACACTGGTATAAACAGTGGTGGGGGCGGCACTAGCTCAGTGGTAAAGTGTCCGCCTCTCAATTGGAAGGTTAGATGTTCGACCCACGGCCACTGGGTGAACTGCCGTAGCATTCCTTGGGCAAGAGTGTTCACCCAAAATCACCCCGGCAGGGGCAAATTTCAGGCTTCGGCCTGCCGCTGACTGCCGTCACCAAAAATCGAATTAAGAAAAAACAAAAAATTGTGGGTTTAAGGGGAGGCGAGCAAGGCACTTGCCTCGGGCTCCCCCTTTTAGGGGCCCCTCTCAAGGTGTTTCGTGCATCAATTTTCCTCATTTTTGATGAAAAACCGAATAACCACTCATATAACAGAATCCGAAGTAGATCATAAGTAAGTACTTAGCTTTCAAAAGGGCCCTCCAACAGCCACTGTAATGCGTAAGTGCTCTGCTTTGAAATAGCCCCACCGGCATCTCTAATGTTTAAATAAGGAAAAGCTTCAAACCATCTTCAACACATTAAAAACTGTGGGTTAAAATTTGTTCCTAAAAAATCTGAAATGACTATCCAGTGAGGGGAAAAATTTATACCAAAGAATTTTTTTTTCACTGTCAGAGAATGTCGCTTCTCATAATGTAGTGTCGACGACTGTGAATCAAACAACTGGTGTCAATGCAAGATGACGGCAGCTTTGATTTATCCGACCTCAACTTTTCGAAACAAGTCTCAAGTTGGATGCTTTTGTATGCAGGCTTGCCATGTTTTTGAATGTAGTTAAAAGGATAAAATTTGAAACAAATTTAGTGTTTTGAATCTGCTTGATTGTTGCCTGTGTACGGTTTCCTTGTTTTGGGAACCAATGTAGTGTTTCCCGTCGCAGGAACCCAATGTTGAGGTTTGGGGTGTTGCCCAGCGTAGACGTTGCTTGCGAGGAATGCTGTCGTTGCATGCAGAGATGCTGGTTTTCCCAAACGCTACCAACGAGACAGCCTTGTTGTATGAGTACTGTTCTTATTCCCGACCAAAACTGCCTGACATTTTAAGTTGCCAAGCCGAAGCAAGGCGTTTGGCTCTCACCTCTTTGATAGTTCGTTTCACAGATTTCCTGATGCACAAATCTTTATTTACAAAAGGCTTCTGATTAGCAGCAGCAGAAAAGCTTTACGATGGCGCGACAGCAGAAACAGCCAAGGTAGTCCGTGCGGTAGCGATACAAAACTCGATTCACTGAAAGCGTGGTGTCCACGCCGATGGACAAAACCGAATGCAATGCGTAATCGAGGTTATTGCGCGGACGCAGTGGAGCGCGCACACACGAAATCCCTTGACGCGAATGACAAGTTGATACAAACCAGATCTCACGTACGGCATACAATAGCGAGTAAGAAACGGCTGAAGTCATAATGCATAATGCAAGTCATAATTCGAAAAGGTAAATCCACTATACCTGTGGTTTCATGGTTTCATGGAGTCACTTATGGACATGGCTGGGAACAAATTCAGGAAACCAAACATTTTTCAGGGGAAAAAGTGTGTTATAAACTTTGTTTTATTCACGGTGAATGCAGAGAAATGGGGCGCAAAACTAGAAAAGTGTGGGGCGATGCCAAATTGCTATCGCTTAACTTTTATGTGTTGCTAACTTTTTCCTCCCAACTTACAGTGTTTTCAAAGTTGTGTGTCATGAATACCCTTTTGCATTTTCTATCATGTCGGTCTTGCCGTAGTCTTAGGAACGTATCCGTGGGTGGTCCGCATGTTCCCTTCCAAGGCTTGATCAAACGGTCTTATCACGATTGGCTGAATGTGATGACGTCATCAGAGGGCCCCCTTTTCAGCATTGCCTCGGGATCCCCCAAATCTAAGTCCACCACTGGGCACAAATATCTTAGATATCAGGAATATAATGACTTAGTTGATGTCCAGTAGGTGGCCGTAAAGTTTGATCCCGCAAAACTCCGCAAAGCTTCCTCGAAGATTCGTGTCGTGTGCTTTTTTGAAGTCAAGAGAAGTGCAGACATCTTTGGCATACTCTTAAAAATTTGTTGGCAAGTAAACGTTTGGCCTGTGGTGCTATGGGCAGAATGAAAACCGCAGGTGGTACCTTTCAGAAAAAGTTCAATTATCTGATAGCATCTTTTCAAGACATTGGCATTTATACAGTTTTGAGGGGCGCTAAGGAGAGAAATCTGTTCCCTCCATGCAGTCGCCCGTATGCGTGTGAGGAAGATCAACCCACTTTGCCAATCCTTAGGTATTCGTGACTAGCATGGACGTCGGAAGGATTTTTTCTAGGGAGGGCCAACAGTGGATTTTCCAGGGGTAGCCAAAAAGATTTTTGCAGAGGGGCCAAAGTGGAAAAAATTCATTTTAATCACTCGAAACTAAGAAAAGTCAAATCTCAAAATTCAAAGGGGACAAGGACCCTCCCTTCCCCCCTTTCCGACGCCCATGGTAACTAGCGTACCTTGCACTAACCGAGAGTTGCGGTGAGCAGAAATCTTTGAAAGGCTTCAGGCCCGCAACCAGGGGAAAGGGGCAACCGGGCAATTACCTCCCCGAAATTTTCAAAAACATTGTGAAAGCGCCTAGAAGGTTTTTAGCTATTGGGAATAATAACAAATTACAATAAATTTATTCCCTCTGAAAATTTTAGTTGGTTGCGGCCCTGAAATGTTGTCTTGAGTTTTCGTTACTCAAATGGCTAATATATATTTTATGGCGACTATTTCGGAACCTGTTTTGGATTAGTTAAATCCATATGAATGACTCAACTCCAATTTGTCTGTCTGTGGAAAAGCAGTTTTAATCCGAGCGTTTGGTTCCGTGTTTCGTGTAATCAATGGTGGGCTTAGGTTTGAGGGGGCCCGAGGCAAGACTAGAAAGGGGAGCCCTCTGATGACGTCGTCATACTCAGCGAACCGTGATAATTACTTTTGATCAAGCATAAGATACGACCACCCAAGGATATGTTCCTGAGACTACGGCATGACTGACATAGCAGGCGAAAATGCAAAAGGGTGTTCATGATACACAACTTTGAAAACACTGAAAGGTGGGAAGACAAGGCTGGCAACACACAAAAATTAGGCAATAGCAAGTTGGGTGGCTTCGACCCAACACCATCAATAAACTACAATGTTTACCCATTTGAAAGCTTCACACTTTCCCCTTTTGAGAAAATGCTTGGTAGTTGGTATCCTGAATTCGTTCACAATCATGTCTTTATGGGGATTCATGGAAATATAAACAACAACCATGAAGATTCAAAATACTAACTTTGTTTTAAATTTCATCCTTTTAACTGCAAGAACATAGCATACAAAAGCATCCAACCTAAGACTTGTTTTGGAAAGCTTTGAAGCTGGATGAGTCAAGGCTGCCCTAATCTTTCATTGACACTAGTTGGTTTGAAAAATGTGCAAAAGTAGGAAATAATTCATCATACACCTTGTTGCAAACATTTCTACTGCAAGTAGCCTACACAATTGATTAAATCTGTTAAGAAAAAACGGTTCAAGCTAAGAGCTGGCAAAAAAAGTTTAACATCACCTACCAAGTCTACCTTAAGCCAACTATGTACTAATCAAGCTTCAAATAACCTGTGACTTCAAGCACAGGATAAATTTTCAAACCATCTAAAGTACCCGACATATCTGTGGAAAAAATGAGTACTCATAATACTAAAAAATGCCATCTCTGCTATGCTACCTGATAAGAAGCATGAATGTAGCCTTGCTTATTAGCAGTCTTTGCAGCACAACAGCAAGAATACAAAATTACTTTGTAAACTAAAAAGAAAATGCCCTATAAATTAAAAGATGTAGTGTGGTCCCTGCTATAACTATTGCATGTTGTCTTATTTTCTGATGGAAATGTTCACCAAGGTACAACATCACATAAAATGAGAATTTGTCTAACTTTTTCCTCTCAGAGACATAAAAAGATCACTTTCTGTTCAACTGTGGCATATTCATAAAATTATCAATATACCAAATACTTCAATGTCTAAAAAAATTATCATTTGGTATAAAAAGTTATCATCTGGTATGATATTTGCTGTTATTTGATGGGGTCTTTTCAGACCTTTTTGGAAGAAATTTTAACCCACAACTTTTTGGTATAGAAGTTGGTTTGAATCTTGTTTATTTACTCATTGGAGATGGTGGTGGGGTCCTTTTGAAAGGAAGGTACTTCTACATTAAAGTTGGTGTTTGGGCCCCTTTGAAAGCAAGGTGCTCATACATTAAAGTTGCTGTTGGTGGCCCCTTTGAAAGCAAGGTACTTACACATTACAATTGGTGTCGGTCTCCTTTGAAAGCAGAGAAGGCTACTTACACATTACAGTTTCTTTTTGCGGCCCCTTCAATGAAATTTGAAAGCAGAGTACTTACATATTAAAGTTCTGTTGGGGGCCCCTTTGCAAGCAGATCACCTTCAAATTGCAGTTGCCCTTGGGGGCCTCTTTGAAAGCGAAGTACCTGCACATTACAGTTTCTGTAGGGGGGGATTTTGAAAGCAGAGTACTTACTTATGATCTCTTTCGTAGTACATCATATGAGTGAAAATTTTAGTTTTTCACCAAAACTAAGGAAAAATTTTGCGCGTAACACCTCAAGGGGGCCCCCCAAAAGGCGGGGCCCGAGGCAAGTGCCTCGGTCGCCTCCCCTTGAACACACCACTGCGTGTAATTTTCATTGACCTAACACCTTGGAGGGGAAAACAGCTGTTGTGGATGCATGTGTTACGTGCTGAAGCAAATCTTGTAGTTTCGATTGAAAAAGTCGTAAAATAGTTTTGCTGTGTGTGAGAAATTCAATGACATTTTCTTTTTGTTTTGCGCAATGTTGTATTTTAGGTTAGGGGAAAAACCGTAAAACGTCTAAAAATGAATTTCTTACTCTTTGTATTTGGCAGTTTCATTACGCAGGTACGTGTTTGAAACTTCAACTAGAAAAAGTTTACTACAAAACCTTCACTTTCAGATAACTGGTGTTGTTGCTTAGCTTGATCAAGAAGCATTAATTTTCACGAAGTAAACTAAGGTTTTACTGCAAGATGGCCAACCACAGTATGTACAAAATTGTGATCATAACTTCGATTTCAAAAATTCGTAGACGTAAAACGGTTACCTTGCTTACAACGCTCGTTGAACATACTAGGTTTTTGTTGAAAGTATGTTATTGATGCACATAATTAGACCCTAATGCGTTTTTTCACCACCAACTGTTTCGTCCCTGGTAAAAGGATGTTTTCTGCTTTGTTTAATTTTTGCTGCAGGCAAATAAAATACGACGTCAAGAAGCCATGTGTATACTTTCAACAATCTAGTTGTGTGTTTAATGTCCCTGAGATGCATCTGTTATTTGGTAAAACAACTTTTCATAAAATGACAAGCAATGCAGAAAAACATGTTACAAAAATCGTTATGTTTGGATTCTATTGATTTGTCTGCACTCATTAGCATTTTGGTTTGTCGAAAACTACAAAAGATGATGACTTCATAAACAATGACGTATCGAAATTTTAGTGCTATTTAACTTGATTTTACGTTTTTCAATACATGTTGCGTTTGTTCCAAAAAGCCACTTAATTAGTAATGATTTGCCGCAGTTAACTAACGATAAATTATGAGAATTTTAAGCAATGCTGCAAGTGTGTGTATCAGGTGTCGATTTATTTTTGGTATTGAAGGAGTTCTTATTGGGATTGGCACATAAACGATCGAAAGTATTTAAGTGGAAACCATGGAGTTACAAAGTTCAAATATTTTAATGGAATCTGCATTTTTGCGAACAGCGAATTAAAAAAAATAAAAACCAGTCACAATGCAACTTTTGCCCGATTGTCACAAATTGTAAGATTTTTAGGAAGTCTACTTAGGAGCTGAGCAAGTTGATTCTAGCGTTACTACTTGAAGCAAAAGGCGTTTTCTACGCTGTAATGCTTAGAGTAAATCATAGTCAACGGATGCTGTTTTGCTTAATTGATTGCAGTGTTTGAAACAGTGTATTCGATGAAGCAGATACCGCCTCGTTTCAGGTCGTAGTCATCTACTGTACCCCGTGACATCGAGGATTAATCCTTCGCTGTTCTTTATGAATCAATAGGTTTCTTCATACGATCAGCTTATCAGCATGGGGTCATCGTCATGCGACTCAGGTCCAGGTCCAGCCTGGGTGCAGTTGACTGACGAAGTGGGCCAGTGGTCAAGGTAAAGCGATCGTTTTGTACTAGTTTTCTTTGTGGTTTTCGAAGTTCTATACTGAATAGCTTACTACAAGAGATTGTGATGGAATTTTAAGCAAAAAATCAGTAGTCCAGTTGCTACCGACCAGGCCACGTGTCAAAGTGTGTAGTCGAAAAATCGGATGCGTAGTGAGAAAATTTTGCAGAAAAAAACAAAACACAGGACCTTTCTTGCGCAACGAGCTTTAATTGTTTGAAACGTGATGTGGCTTCAATACTGAATGTTGACCTTGGTCACCTACAGGCCCGTAGCCAGGTTTTAAAGTTTGGTGGGGCAAAATACAATTTTAGGGGGACAAGATTTTTGTTTTTATTATATGTTTGAAACAAATTTTCCTGGGAACAACACAAATTGAGGGGCACAAAAATATTTAGGGGGCATTGTTGCAAATGCCCTCTTCCGTGGTTTCAGGCCTGGGTCACCATGAAGAAGAATGCTGAAGAAGGCTTCAGTATAGTTCCGAAACCGTACATCTTCATAAATGTGTTATGACGTCCACACTGGGGGACGAGCTGCTGACTGTGAAAGGCGTTATAAGGGCTGCCGTTGTTCAATAGCAAAAATATCATTACGTACCTCACTCCTATTTGACAAAGAAAGGCTTTTTACGATGGAAAGATACAGTTCTATTGGTTAAATAACTGAATTTCTCATTGGTGTAAAGAAGCTTCCAAACCTGTTAACCATGGCCCACTTGTGGGCCATAGCGCAGATTTCGAGTGGACCACGGAGTTGCACGAAAATTTGTTAGAATACAGTTATATAGACATCTAATCGCCACAGCGTGGGAAAAACTGATCTGTTCAGCAGCAAGATTCTCACTGGATTGCATGCAGGAAAAACTTCGCTCTTAGTAATATGTGTTTGTTTATTCGTATAAAAGCATAGCCTGTGCCATCAAAGTGGTTTGTCACGCAATTTTTACCAACTGTTTTCTGGGCCGCGTAAATCAATGTTGAGAAGCACTTGTGTAAAGTGTTGGGTTTTCATTGGACAACTCTGATGCAAGATACACTGGATATTTAAGGCGCAGACCACAAATACGATATTACCTGATTATATACACTGGAAACCGGCTATTCTATTAATGTATTGTGAGGGGATACAACACAGCATGGGCGGCCGCAGGGACGGCAAAAGACCTTTTGCCTCCCTCAATTTGGAAATTGGGACTAACAACCAAAAATTTTTAAACCTGTAGTCAGCAGCTTAATTTCGATCTAGAAAGCCTGTAGTCAGCAGCTTAATTCCGATTTGATTCTTGCAATTACATTTTATTTGCCATTATGACACTCACACTGCCAAAAAGCTAGGTTCGCTGTTCTGGTGTCATGTAATGATGGGCTTGTTGCAGTTCACTCATGTCGGCTCCTTTGCCTGACGAGCAGGTTGCGAAACTTGCGAGAGGTTTGTTCTACTATTGGTCTTTATTGCATAACAATAACATGGCAACAAATATTCAAATGTTCGCTTTTGAAGATTCGCTTCAAGTAACAGGGGTAGGCGTTTTGCCGCATGTGGCTGTTAAACGCATACATCTTGGCAGGTAATGCAACGAGACAGTGACTGATGATAGCAAGCCACGTAGTTTTATCTTTTGTGAAAAGAAGCATGAGTGAATCTGTAGCAATTAGGGCTGGGTTCAAGTAACAGAAATGTATTGTTTAATTGAAAAGTAATTTCTAACAGATTACTTTTAAGCAATTCAAGCAAATAAGAAAAATGGTCATTTAAACTTAAAAACATGCAAGTAAATTAAAATCATTGTAATTTTTAAATCGCATACTGGGCGTTTCAGACAAAATTCGCACCTGTTGGCCGCGATTCGATTGATCCAAATCGTAATCACGATGACAATCAACAACTGTGACTTACAAAGCACTCTGCGATTTGCTAAGAGTGACTCGCCGTAGCGCTTCTTGTGCAAGAGCGTTCACCTCAACCGCCCCGACAAAAAGCATTATTCAGGCTTTGGCCTGCCGCCAATTGTCGTTAAATAAATCTGTCGCATTGTATGCGATCCAACAAAAAAGTACTCTTGCACAGGCAAAACATCTGTTCGCTTCAACGATAAATTGTCCAGTACCTCGGGATAATGTGAATGAGCCCATTAACGCAGAGGACCATCGTTTATCATTGCTCTTGAGACGTTTGTTACGCAGCAATGGTGAAGTTCTCGAGAACTTCTCAGTCATTGCAACGTAACAAAGGTCACAGACCAACCATAGTACCAGCCAGCAGGAGCAAATGGAAATTTCAGTGACGCAACCCTCGAATGGTTTTTCGGATTGCTTTTTTCCCAGTTGTATGGTGCTTTTTTTGCCAATTGTATGCTTTTGATTCAATTTACTGCAAAATGCAACCTGGGCGTGTTCTTGGGTAAATTTGATCGTTTTTGTTCTAACTTTCGATACAGGCCAATGGCCGATCTAATCCTACGTCCAAGGTGTGCTGTCCACTGTTCTCGGCGGACGTAAACTTACGTTTTTGCTATCCAAAGTTCTCTGCAACGTAAATTTACGTTTTTAATTTCTTTTCGGAAACAGTCTAAAAATGTGGTCCTGGACTTAGTTTAAGTAACACTAGGTCTTGGAATGAAAATCCAAACTCTGTGTTTCAGAGGCTGTTTCAAGCATTATTCTTTTAAGTAGGTCCACCTAGGCGGGACCAGGGTGTTGCAGCAGTGGCTGTGATTTTGTGCAATGTAAGTGCTTCGATATGCTGCTAAATGCTAGGAAAGCATGAAATAATTTATTAGAAACGTTTCTGTATGTATATTGAGACACGTTGATAAAGTTTAATGGGATAATGCCATGAAGATGGCGGCAAGATTAAACGATTAAAACTTGCAAGCGTATCTATTTTCATAGTAGAGCAGGCAAGATTCCTCAGAAGCTTTCCGCAAGGCTAAAGTTTGTTTGTTGTCTTCGATCCGTTGAGAGAATCCCTGCCACTACTGTTTTCCGCAAATGTTGACATTTACTGAAAGATCTATGAGACAGGAAAAGGGAGAACTGACAAACTATCCCACCAACAAAAGTTGTGTTTGGAACAAGGAATAACTAGAAATTGGCTTCATTGCACGCTTCCAATGTAATGTTTGTTTGTACCAAAAATTTGTTTTCAGTTAAGCTAATTGATCTATTTGATCGAAATTAACCACTTGGACAAACTTTGTAGTTTACGTTGAAAGGCTCGGCCTTTCTAGATTTTTTCGTGAACTGCTACGCTCTGTTTAATCGCATGGTTTCTCTCTGACACTCGTCATCGCGCACCTGTGTTATCTCCAAAGGAAAAGTGTCTTTTTTAGACCGCTACCAAACGCCGATTTTCTTAGCAGTGACTGGTTTGAGGCAGGGGCGCAGCCAGGATTTTTCTAAGGGGGGGGCTGAAATTATGGAAGCAAAAGCTATGAAAAGGAAAAATTGCTTGTGATTAGAATAGCCAGGAAAGCACATTTTGTGGATAAACAGCTGACTGTACTCACCACGAAACCTGGGTCCTTCCAACTAAACTGCCATCTTGTTTCCTTGATATTCTTTAATGATGACCGTAAAACTCAACCACCTTGATTACATGTCTCAGCCGAGTTTTGCTTTGATCTATGATTTTTTTCTACTGTCGGAAAGCATATTTCTCACGTCCACGTTTCCTTCATTTTTGCAAAGTTTAAGAAACGCATCAAACTTCTCTGCGCAAAACTGGTGGTATTGACGTGTTTGATGAGACTAATCTTCTTTCGCCTTTTTCCAATTTTTGTGAGCTGATTTTACCAACATGCCAAGGGTCTTAGCGCTGCAACTGACCATATCAGATGCAAACGCAACACACATTTGTAAAATGACCCTTTATGGATTTCACTATAGGCTAACCACTTGAACTCCTCCTCCAACTATTGCCTTTTGGAAACGTCGCTTCTGGATGCCTGTGTGTACCACAGATAAATCGTATGAAGTTGAAGGAGTTCAGTTACTTTACAATAAAGTTTTCCATCGCGTTCACACACAGAACGTCCCACAAGTTCCCAATGTCATTAATCTTATACATGCTTGGAGGATTCGCTGAAACATCGTCGCTACCAGTTGCACAAGACGCCTGTGGCTGCTCTTCTACCGGTGGACAGGTAGGCCTACTGTTCTGACACCGGTCAATAAAACTTTTCGAGGCTTCTCACCCTGATCTGTTTCATACGAAGATGAATGTCTTTTTAATTTCACCACAAATTTGCCCATTTTCACGTAGCAAACCACAAATTTGCCCATTTTCACGTACGTAGCAAAGTGCGATAACCCACGTTGAATCCGAAACCGAGGGAAGTATCGTCAATGGAAAAATCAGTTATATGCGCAACGTGTTATGTTATTCCCAACGCTATGAAGAGAGTTTCTTCCGTTTGGAACGATTACCAAACTCACATTTGGGTGAGGCAGAAC
>Ga0210059_1001214_pt1 | contig 37969 bp, 17 predicted proteins | sample Ectturendosymbi2_FD_188042 | JGI IMG/M metagenome (GOLD analysis project Ga0210059, IMG submission 188042) | Ecteinascidia turbinata endosymbiont from Florida, USA - Sample 2 (SPAdes) (version 2) | ecosystem: Host-associated > Tunicates > Ascidians > Unclassified | place: Key West, Florida... | reverse complement strand
GTTTTCCGCCCATGCTACTTGTTCTTGCTATGAAATGTTACACTAAAATGCCTTGCCCTCTGCCTCATAACCATTATTGCTGCTTACTTTCTTCACCTATATGCTTGCCTCACCTGCTCATCTGTACATGCCTCGTCTCTTCACCCATTGCTTGCCTACCATCATCTGTGTTATGTTGATGTCTATTGCGCTTTTTTTTATTTTTGCTATATGCTACTTTTTGTGACTCCATTTTGGATTGTTTGTGTCTATGATATCTCTCTCTCTTTAACACTTCTGTAACTAATATGACTATCCCATGCATTTTGGATTGGCTGTTGTGTTGTATTTTTATTTACTTGGTGTTATGCTTAATTCACGTAATAGCTTATCAAAAGTTTTGTTTCCGTAATAGTTCACTCCCAATACTCATCAGTGGCAAATGATTTAAACGTTGTTGGTGGTTGTGAAACGTTAACATTGGCATCGCTTTCAATTAAGCAGCACACTGATTTGATAACTAGACTTGGACATTATTTTGGCTTCGTTATACCGCACTTATTCTTATCCAATTATGGCTTGCTAGTTCTTACATCTGTTAGAGATTAAAATTGTCTCAAACCCATGTCAGCAGAAATGGCGTCTTTTTCGTAATTTGCTCATCTCGTTTTTCTTGCTCTACTCTGAGTTTTCTTTTAGCCGCTCCACTTTTGTATTTCCACTGCGTTTGGCCTGAATTTACGATATCCGTAATCTCTTGTATGAGGCACACTGTTTTCTCACAACACTCAAGGACGACAACCTTCACTGCAAAGTTAGCCTTTCTAACTGATGTAGCTGGACTACCATCCTTACATGCTTTATGCCCTCCTCGTTTCCTCTGTGTCATGAATAAGATCCCATACCGTTCTTCTATGTCACAAGTACCTGTAATGTGTTTGCTTCCTGTTGCACGCATAGTCTGTATATTGCAGGGGCCCCCAAATACTTTGTGGAGCGACCCTAAAAAGTAGTTCTAAATTCTCGCCACCTAAACATTTGGTAAGCATATAATTTTGTAGAAAATACTCTATAATTAAATATAAATTTTAGGGCTAGGCATACTATTGGCAGTAGCAATTTTCGTGCACAAAATTGTATGAAACTTAGAACATAAAACAGTAGGCCTAAATGGTCGCATTTATTCTATCTAATGAAAACGTAAATTTAAATTATTTCGTGACCTGAGTGGAAGGTCTCGCAACCCAAATTTGGTCGTGACCCACTATTTGCGGCCCTTAGTATATTGCATTGAACATTGGGCAACAATCATAGTGCGTAGGCAAGCTATAACTGTATTGAATGCCAGCTTTCATGTTGGGGGCCCCTTGACTGCAGGGGCCCTAAGGCCTGTGCCTCACGGGCCTCATAGCTAATACGGCACTGCGTACATTAGACCGACCAAGAAACTTAATAACGATGCTTACATCATCTGACAAGCTAGTTGATAGAGTGCAGCTTGACAGCAAAGTTGGCATATTTGTTTAGTTGCAAGTAGCTACCAATGTTTCCTATTTTGACATGTAATGTTGCCGAAAAATTTCTATACAGGTGAGTGAGACGTTTTAGAACCGTTACTTCTGAATGTTGCCGTGGTCAGGATTTGTGGTCATTCTAGCAAACAGCAATTTTGAGTGGTCACCACCAGGAATTGTCTTTAGTCATACTATTTTATATACGTGCTTTAATTGAAGATCGGTAATAACTTGGTTGAAGTGTAAGCCTGTGCTACTGCACCTTAATGTACGAAATACATAGTTCAACGACGGTCATTACATGCGTTTGGTTAAATCGTGGTCTGAATTCTCCATTCAAATGTTGTCGTCAATATCGGGGAGTGACTGACACTTTGAACACAGGCAATCAGCTTGAAAACGATTTTTTTTTGTTATCATACGCAAGAACAGAATTTTGATCAGCACAATTAGCGCTATATAAATTTTTCAAAGCTTTTGAGAACCAGCTTAGTTTGATTTGCACAGTGCGTTGCTTGTTCTACTCCAGGTTGTTGCAGCAACCGCTTCATTGGTTCGTACAAAGTCTTTCGTACATCTTTTTCGAAGTTATACTGCAAAAAAGAGCAAAAGATTAACAAGAAAAAAAGCATGAACCATGTAAATATGAACAACACCAGCAAAAATAAGTTGTCTATTAATGTGCTTGTCCAGGCTTTGAACGTCAAGCAAATTCCTTAATAGACGCGCCTACAAATTGCTTCGTAGGTTTCTTGATGTTTTGAAAATATTAAAAGTGTACCAAAAACTAATGAGAAATTTCTGGTAATCACATTTTTACAAGCAGAGAGTTTGCCAATCAGAAACCTGTCACGGTACCAACAAATTGCTATTTATGATCATTTTCTATTAACGTACAGTACATACACTTGCTGATAAAAGCAAAGCTTCTGTTACTTCAAGCTTTATCAACGTGAGAAAGAAAAGTACGTTTGAAAGTGATTTTCATCTAACATCAAACGTTGAAGTCTAGCTTAAAATTATAAGCGTATTGGAGATGTGCCCAACTTTGTCTTCATATGCCTTGCAAAAATGCAAGTGAATAGCGTTGCTTCATCGGAATTAACTTCAGCTTTAACTCGATATTCTCCAGTCAAAAGATAGCAATGGGAAAAAACACCTGCTTTTCTACAACAAAGCTTTGCCTTGAGACTGCTTTGATTTTGACCAAACGAGTTTCTCTTTTCCAAAGCGTTTTACCACAGGAAATGTCACAGGAATGAGCAATTCTGCAATGAGGGAAATACCTTGCGCATCGCTTCATTAACTGCGCGGAAAACGGGCGCAAAGTTGTTGTAAAACGTGTTCGCGTTGCCATGAATCACAGCTGCTCCGTCTCGCTCCGCTGAACTGCATTTTCGCTCTCGATGAGCATCCATGCAAAACTTGTGATGGAAATTGTACGAACATGGAACAAAATGAAGAAGTTCTGCATGAAAAAGAAATACGTTAAATTCGCCTTTGGCTGCACTGCGAGCAAGAATATTTGGAGCAGATGCACTCAACATGGTACAGCGAAAAAATCTCACTTGGATTGTAATGAAAAATGGTATTGATAAGATTCTGATCCCCGCGCATGTCAGGAAAATGTTGCCGATAGAGTGAAATTAGGAAGTTCACGCTCCAAGGAAATAGTCGAGTCGAAATTGTGGGATCAGTTTTAAATACCGGTTGCCTCATTCTTGTCAAGTTCATCAAAAATACCTGCGAAAGTTATATTTCTTTCATGTGACACCAAACGTCAGTATCAGTGAGTTCTATGCAGGTCAGAGAAAAAAGACGATCTTAAGAGCAGCAAAATGCAGTTTCCATAGAAAAACAAGATGTTACAAAAAGCAAATGCCGAAATTTTCAGACACATTTCAGTTTCATCTTCATACTACTGCGTATCGGTAAGCATCTCCCAAGTACTTTTGGAAAGAGGCTCACTACGGATATTTAAAAACTTGTCTTGCACCTTCCATGCGCGTGGTTCAAAAGCACTATCTCTGTGTTTTCAAATTTTCAGCGTTTTACAAGTCAACAACTGACTTTTAAAAAGTTCGTACTGTGCAGATGGACCCTTCCTCTAATAAACCGTATCTACAGCTTTACACGTGCTTGCGCAAGTCCGCTGTGCAAAAAATGTGACCAATAGTATTATCCTTTTAACAGCGGAAAGTTTTAAATAAGATCTTGTGGCAAAAAGCATAAACAATTACTAATAGGAGAAAAATTATAAATGTAAGATGTAGCACACCAAGGACTTGATGCAGTATTCTCATTTGCAGAAATTTCACGATGTTGCTATTGAAGCTAGGCTTCATTCAGTCTCAGAAGTCAATTTCTACCATTATCAATTTTTCACATAATTTCAATTGCCTGAATCAGTTGCTGTCCATGCTTTTTATAGAAGTTGAGTTATAGCATTTTGCGAATGGAACAAAAAACGTAAGAACTGAAACAAACATGGTTTGCTTAAGACAGTGAGTAAAGATTGACTTGAATTCATTGCTTTCACTAAGTGCGTCGTGATCCCACAGTGCTCATCAAAACACATACCCCAGAATTTACTTGCGTTACTCCGCTGCCAGGAATTCTGATAAAATTCGTATTGCTTTCTGGCACTTTGAAGTTCCATCCAACTCTTTTCGCAAGCCCGCCCACTTGCTCAGAGCTGAACAGCTGGAATTCCCGCCACAGGTTTTCCACCGGGCTGAGAAATATCACGTCTGTGTCGACGTATAAAACCGCATCTGTGTTTTTCATAACCACCTGTAAAAATTACTTTTCTATAAAAAATACACCTTGCTAACTACAATAGACTGGGGTACAAAACCGTAGGGGTACAAAACCGAAAAAAATTTTGTAGTTGTATGGTTTCTCCCAGCTGCTTAATCATGTGCTAAATTTAATGGAAAAGTTATATCAGTGAAGTTTTAACTAAGTTTTGTCTTCGTGCAACCTGGAAGGCAGTATGCATTCATAAACTACTTCATTATTCCATGCCTATAAAAAAACAATAAGTTGTTGTGTTTTGGCTTAGTGAAAAAGAGTTAAGGAAATCACCTTAATCAAAAATTTGGCAAAGTAAATAAAACCAAGCATTTGTAATTAAGAGTTTTTTAACTTGAATTTGCATCCTTTGGTTCCACGTCATTCAATGCAAGTGAGTAGCACAAGCTATTCACTGCCTATTCTGACGTCATGACTGTTGTTATACCGGATACCTCTAATTTCATATTGCTTTATTCGCTGTGCCGAACGACAATGGATTGAACTTAATCTGAGACCTTCGATTTGTGAATAAAACCCAAGAGGTTTCAAAACACCTACATTGTATTTGCGAAGCTTGTTTTCTCTGCTATTTGATGCTCGGAGTCACCAGAAGAACATGTTACTAGATTTAAGTTAGTGATAAGCTGATAATCAGATAAATGCGTCTCATAGCCATGAGTCCTGGCCGTCGCTCACCGAGCATCACGGTTTGACTGAATCCAAGCTCCAAGCTAAGAAACATGGAATTAGATGAAGTGCAGTTAACAGCGTACGTTGACAAAGGTGAGGTTGTAAAACCTGTCTTATTTCAATTTATCTGTTTTTTGATGATTTTAACCACATCAAGTAACGCGTTTTTAAACCAACAATCTCAACGAGAACATCTCACTTTGATGAGATGTCGCCAAAGGACAATTTTAAACTAGGCAGTCACATAATTAAGTATTTTCATTGCCAAGCGGATATATAAAGCATTTTCAACGCAGGAAGCACAACTTCAGCAGCCATGCTTTGTATGGAGACTTATAATTATTTTTTCAACCCGGGGTTTCCCGAACACGAAACCTTGTTTTTTTGGCTATTTTCTACTACCCGAAACCCGGATTTTTTCAACTACCAAACCCGGGTATTTGAAAAATCCTGGAATTGCTGTTGCATTCCATTATTAGCGATTCTGATAACACTGAAGTTCAAGATTGGGACGTGTGACGGCCAAATCAGCACCTTTGAACTTTCAGCTATTATCATGAGGTACGAGGTGCGGGTTTGCTTGGTGACCATCGTACGTTCGTTGTTGGTCCGCTTATATTTTCGTTCAATTGACCTATTCAGACGGATCGTGAGGTCATTTTGCACATAATAGGTGTTTACGCGAACTTTCGTCTTTTTGCTAACCTAATTAAACAACTACCACGTGAGGTAGTTCTTCAAAGGTATGCCGTAGTTTCGTAGTTAATAGTTAGTTCATTTATAAGCTGTTATGTGTTAGTTCATATACAAGCTGTGATTCTTTGCAAAATCGATTCGTTGCTTTTCAGTTTGCAATAACTTTCCACAAAATATTTGTCTTTCCTTTAGAAGCGACTTTAAGTACATTTTTAATCACACACATGCAGTTTAAAGACATTAGTAATCAAAGAAAATCAGAAGCTTGGAGCCATTCCTTATACAACAAGGCTCAACCAACACCAGAGTGCAATTTGTGCTCCGTTATACAAAAAGAGGTGGTTCAAGCACCGAAAGTTTGATCAACCATTTGAAATCAAAGCACAGAATCCAGGTAACCCATGAGAGTGAAGACCACAAAACTATTCCGGCACAGGAAGAGATCCTATCACAAATTGTGAAAAAGGAAATGAGTCTTTTTGAGGCTACAAAAAAGAGGTCAAATAACCTTGAAAAACTGCTTCATGCCTCAATTACAATCAACCCCAAACCATTTGAACCAGAGAGGGCTTTTTCAGCCACTGGACTATTTGTCACAAAAATCAGAAGCAGACTGAATGATGAAAGTGTGCTTTGTCAGCATTATAAACGTTGATTGTCATGCGTCAGTATTAAAAACATCGTTGAAAAACTGTGCTTAACTTAACTAACAACAATTCGCTAATTAACTGCGCAGGGACCAACAGTAATAATTTCACAATGATATTGAGATTTATCGCCCATAATCGCATTCATTTCCAAGCCCGAAAAAAACGGGTTTTCACGGGTTTCTTTTCTCAGCTACTCGGAACCCGGGGGTAATTTTGCCCCGAATCGGAAACACTAATTATAATTATGATGTTATCACCGAAATGAAGCTAATAGCAGATTGTTACAAACAATTACATTTGTGTCGGAATCAAAGAAACGGGAAACTTGCAAAACACGTTCTACTTGCATCACAAAAACAACGGTCCTGGTGAAAAAACCTACCGGCAGATAAAGTCGAAAAGAAGCACACGGTCCCCACCAGCTTTTCATTTCCTTTGTTTGATTTTCATCCAAAGGGTAAACCACAGGGCGTACAGTCAGCTGGTATCTTCGTTTTATTTTCTCTGGCCATCGAGCAATCTAAAAGCGGCAAAAGAAGCGGTTCGTTTTGGCAGCACAAAAGAATGGCCAATGAAGCGAGCAATGCAGACTGACGTGTAGATCGAGCCTAAAAAATCTTGGATGCAGTGGCGTAAGCAGAAAATTTTCATGGGGGGGGGTTCATTCAGTGCCATAGGGTAGTCATTTGTATTTGTTGTGCGCTGTTTGTGATGTCACAATTTGACGTCATAGTCCTGTTTCCAAACCAACGTTTTAGTGAAGTTCGTTGACATAACATGCACGTTTTTCTATACGTCCACTCTCCTTATTTTGTGCGTCATTGCACTGAATATAACCTATTAGCGCTCCAAGTTAGGCTATCGGAGGAAAATACACCGAACGCTACGATACACAGTTCATAACTGCAAAAACGTCAGGCGGTGCGTTAAAACAAGGGAGTACAACACACTCATCAACTCGTCAGAGCAATTTACAGCAGAAAATTGAGGCTGCGCTAATGTCTTGTCGAATTTGAGCAGTCGAGCACAGAGTAAATGCGGGTGGACTGGCTGGCGCACACCCCGGTTTGAAAAATCGAATCTTGCTAAACTACACAAGAATTGAGAATTCGCACAAAGTACGCAAGAAAACTTTCGATTTTGCTGTTATTTTTAGAAATCCAGCACACTTTTAGTTTTCCTTTTTTCCTGTTGAGACACAATGAATGGATGCTTCTATGTTAACAACTGCTGTTTTTGAGCTCGTGAAACAGTTTTGTGCTACAGAAATTGGTAGGCCTAATGCAGCCAATGCTGTCAGCGCTTGCGCTGATCAGCCTTAGCAGACAAAATAAATGCAATTTTTCGGATAAAGTGAACTATCGCCAAACACAATCTTAAACATGCATAGCCTAGTGGACGAAAGGTCTGCAAAAAGTGGTGAGATGGTTTCTGTACCCAGAAAATAACCCAGATTCCTACTGAAACCTAATTATTAATTTTTAGCCCATTTACAATGTTCCTTGAAATTTGCATGCAAATTCATTCTGTGGCATTTGCAATAAGTCGACAAATTAACAAGCAAAATATATGCGAAAACGAGTAATCTCCTTTGTGCAGGTAATAAAGTTTTTGTAAAAAATCAAGCTCAAGGGTTTTTTTTTTAATCCAATACCCCACTTGCGTACGCCCTTAGCACTGAATATAAACTAAAACATCAGCGCTCCAAGTTAGGATATCGGATGAAAACACACTCAAGGCTACGACACAGCAGTTCATAACTGCAAAAATATCAGGATGAGCGTTCAAACAGGAGAGAAAACACACTCATCACTATGTCAGAGCATTTACAACTACAATTTTTGCATTAAGTTGACAAATTAACAAGCAAAAAGTATGCGGAAACAATTAATCTCCTTTGCGCAGGTAATAAAGTTTTTGTAACATATCAAACTAAAGTGGAGGGTTAACCCCAACTCCCACTTGTGTACGCCTTTGGCAGACAATATAAAGACAATGGTTTCGGACAAAGTGAACTATCGCGGAACACGATCTTAAACATGCTTGGTGGACTAAAGGTCTGCAAAATGTGGTGAGATGGTTTCTGGACGCAGACAATAACCCAGATTCCCACCAAAACCTAATTATTACTTTTTTAGCCCATTTACAATGTTCCTTGAAATTTGCATGCAAATTTATTCCGTGGTCTTTGCATTAAGTCGACAAATTAACAAGCAAAAAGTATGTAAAACAATTAATCTCCTTGCGAAGGTAATAAAATTGTTGTAAAATATCAAGCTCAAGGGGGGGTTTTAACCCCAACCCCCCCTTGCGTACGCCCTTGCTTGGATGTTTACCAACTCTTTCTTTGATTAATTAGGGGCAAAGCCCATTGTTTTTTTTTATTTTTGAGGGCTTTTAAATAGCCATGGAAACAAACCAAAAGACAAAAACGTAGAAAAGTCGTTAAATCCAACCAACAAACGCAGCCCATGGTTTTTTGGATCAGAATAACAAACAAAATACTGTTAACAGGAAAAAGCTTGCAGTTCACTTTTCAAAGTATTTTCTACTTTTGCTTTAGTGAGCCGACACTCATCAAAATACAGAAGAACAACTGCTTTTGTGCTAAAAATCGCGATAAACAGCAGTTAGCACGGTAAGGATAAAAACGCGATAATATACCTTGCGTTATCAAGGGAAACGTGATTGCCTGGTGGAAGTTACACAGTTACAAACTTTGTCTCATTTAAGCAATTCGTTTACAGAGCTTGTGTTGAACAAATGATTGCAATTAATTTCGGTTTGTCTTTTACACTAAATACGTTGAGCCCACAGCAGTGATTCCCAAACTGGGGCTAAATTACTCCTCAGGGGAAATATGTGATTCTTCGGGGGGTAATGCAGAACCAAAATCACAATGCTGTTCTATATTATGAGCGATAACTGCGAGATTTTGAGGGTAATAAGACGTAATTGCTACCTTGATTTGGGTAATGGCTCAAACAAGTTTGGGAATCACTGGTCTACAGTATTGTAACTCTACATATGAAGTTTGGTTGTGACTTGTAGCACTTAAAATCAAAGTTAATCCTAAATGTAGATTTTATTACAGAATGCACAGCTATGAACAAATCATGAATATTGAAATAGCGATGAGGTGGACAGTTCACATCCATACGCGTAGCCAGGGGGCCCCAGGAGGCCATGTCTCCCCAAAGGTTTAGCACATCTAGTCGTTTTGTGTTTTGAGAAGTGGCGTCCCAAACAAAAATACTGTTACTCACCTAAAGTGAAATTTTTTGACCCCCCAAAAATTTTGGGCTAGATACGCCACTGTGCACATCTGCTATCAGTCAACACTACATGACGGTGATCTGAGCAACAGGCAACCACGACTGATGTTGTAATAACAATAATTAACGCAGGCAGGAAAAGATGCATCAGGATCCAATATGATCAACGAATCAAGCAAGAACGCGTTTTGCCACAAGGGACATAGCCTTTATTGGAAAATTTAACGAAAAGTCTACTGATAGCTGCCTTAATTCTCAAATGCGTGAAATAGAGTAAAATCACTTACCGTTTGTTCTACCAAAGAATCTTCATCGTCGGTGAACAAGTAAAAATGAATGAAGCGAAGTGAAAATAACAAAGCGCTTTTCATCATGGTGACTGTTTCTTCCAGTACCCGAGACGACTTTTTCATTTGACAAGCTACCACAACTAAATGAATTGACAGCCCTTCATAGTCACGTGAAACTGCGTTGCTTTTTTTCGCAAGCCCAAAGTTTTTTGCATGAGCTTTTTCCTTGAGCGAACTTGCAGTTGTTCTGTAAAGCGCGAAGTTGTAAAAACTAGTGAATTTTAAGGGGCGAAGTATTGCACTTTCGATACCTGAACGATTTTCTTTGAAATGCGATGCTTAGTATGTAAATAGTGGCAATGAATGCAGCAGCGACAGCGCAGTACTTCTTCCACCTGCGAAAGCTTACCTGACCCTTCATCTGGCAAGTTTCACTGCATGTTGCAAAGTATCAGCACTTGCCCAGACCTTATGCAACAACGATAAATTGCTGCTGAGAGATAAAAACATTTGAAGTTCCACAAAACGTTAACACGAAGTTCAATATCAAACACTTGCGTGCTGCATTTTTAACTTGAAAAGCACATGCTTTGATTTATCCCATACCAAATTTTTTAGATCGCGCCAAAGCTGTTTTCTACCGCATGCTGACGGTTTGACGAAAACTTGATGCTGTCCGCGTTGCCTCAGGCGCAACGTGTCATCACGCAAAATTGCCGGCTATCATACAATGGCTGTTTAGTCGGTAATAGTAAGAGTGCTACCGGCAGCACAGAATGTTGGTTGACGTATCTCGAAAGGCAGTTGACATTGTATCTACTATTTCTGTTGTTACGAAAGAGCAGTTCAGGCCGTTTTGATGGATTTTAAGCAAAAATCTCACTTTGTTTGTAGCTTATCAACTGCAGTCCAAGCGCTTGCGATAGATCAGGCAATAAGTATTGCCCGCCTTTCAGGAACATATTTCTCGCTTAATAATTCAGTCTTTATAAATTAGCTCTTAGTTTATTTTATTGAAGTTGTTACAAAGACGTCTGAAGCATGCGCAATGCCAGGATTTGCGATGTGAAGTTGATAGAACTTGGCTACGTGATAAGCAGACTATAACAGCTATAAGCTCACCTTAAATGTTTGATCTCGCGTCGATTACGAAATTTTTGAAGAGCGGAATCGTCCACAAACAATGCTTCCGATTACATTGATGACTTGACCCTGACTTACACCTAGACCAAACTTTCATAAAAATGTACTTGTATCTACTTCCTGGAGCTCATTTTTGCAAATGCGAAGCAACAACAGCTGTACCATTTGTAGACGATAGGCAGCGTCATGCTGGGAGTAATATGACAAAAACTGACAATGTTAGAGCTTCATGCAGCGAGTGTGATCATAAAATTGAAAGATGAAGGTCATCAGGTAATTAACCAAATTGGAAAGCTTGGGTGTCATAGAACAAATATAAACAATAAATCTTAAAACTAAGCACTTCCCGAAAAAGTGTAATCTCAAAACCTCTCCACGGACTCACCTGATTCCGCAAAAAAGTGTAAGTCAGTCAGCAGACTCTTGGGTCACGTTAATCTGCGACTGGACATGTGCTAAAACAGTTGCATAGAATAACTAGAGTTGTGCCAGTGGGCAGGGGCTAGAGTTTTTACTCATTCCAGGTATTGTATAAAGTGGGTCCGTGAAAACTTGTCCACAGAAATGTTCGTTCATTGCGTGAAAATGTTGAGAATTGATGTTGATGTCCTAAACAATTATCTTATGCCCAATGTGTTTTGCAGTGCTTATATACTGGCCACTTGACACCAAAATGCTTCTTACGAATCGTCTGTAAATTAAAATAGGGCACACAGCATTTCTGATCAACATTTTCGCATAATGGCTAGGAGCGTGTGGTTTGTGGAACCCCTGTCCACAGGCGTGTCATTGCACTGCGCGCAAGATGAAGGCCAAGATCCAGTGCGTCTTGAAGGAAACCAAGGTAGACAGAGATAACTTCGCCAGATCTTTCCGATAGGTGAAAAACAACGTTTTGATTTGTCGTAGGTCTCTTTTTCACAACAAGATAGATAGAGATAGATAGATAGATTTATTTGGCGGTACTCAGTTGATTGCGCTAGATGTACTCGCTAAAACAGAAAAATAAAAAAACGCCGGGGCACCGAAAAAACACAGAGGTTATCTAGTCAGGTGCCCCATAAATTATGTGAGATTGATGTTTCCATGGTGAAGGTTGTGTCGACCGCTAGACGTGCTGCTGCAGTCCGATGTATAGGTTGCGGGATTAATGGCCAATTGTAAAGAGGTTACTCTCGTCGGGCACAAATGGCCATGACGTTTAATTGTCATGGACCGCAAGGTTCCAGACGAAGAAGAAAAGAAAAACCCGACAAAAAAGAAATCCTCTTCGGGTTGCCATAACTCTTTCTTGATCCACGCACACCCATTATAAAGATACCGGTAGTTTTGATTTGATTACGACCGCGATGCAAATTCCCTGGAGATTGAGGAGTTCATTTTTGGAGATAATCTTCGTAAGAGAATTGTCTGCTTCTTCTACAGGTGTTCTTGATATTCTGTAACAAAAACTGGACCGCAGCAGCAACGTATTCACGAAGTAATAAGCTACATTAAAACACATAAAAATAGTATACTACAAATACACGCAAATACACACATACGAGCATTTAAGTACGAACATGCAATGACAGACAGTCGTATTATATTACATATACTATAGTAATTCAGGCTAAGAAGATAGATGTTGACTTTCGGGGTGATTCTTTGGCTACAAACAAGAGGATATGTGGAAAGCATTACTTGTGATTCTTATAACTTTCTGTAATCGAGTTTCTGTATCGTTTTCTGAAGATGATTGCTGGCAATTCTTTTAGAGAGGAATCTATTTTCTGCCAAATTCTTGGGCCTTTGAATTTGATTGATCTTTTTCCATATTGGGAGCAGACTGGGTGACAGAAGTATTGGCCAGAGGTAGAACTACTAGTTTCATGGGTGTGGACAGGATTAACAGCAGTAACCGTGTTGGGCATTCTATTGCTGCGGAAGTTGTGCATGAGCTTAGCAATTTCTAGCTGATGTATGTCTTCCATTTTCAATAAATTCAATTGGCTGTAAAGGGGTGTTACATGGCATCGGTAAGAGCTCCAACTGATGGTCTTAATGATTTTGTTATGGATGGTATTTAGTCTGTGTAGGCTGGTTTTTGTTGCTGAGCCCCAAGCACCAATGGCATAGTGTAGATGGGAGTATACAAGGCTGAAATATATCATCTTAAGTTCATTTGTGCTCAAGTACTCTCGAATTCTATAAAATATACTAGAATAGCAAGAAAGCTTGCTTTCAAGCTTTGAAATATGTGTATCCCAGTTTAGTTTATGATCTAAGTGCATTCCAAGATATTTTGTTGAATTGACTCTATTAATTAAGTTGCTACCGATTTCTATTCTAAATGGGTAGCTCTGCTTCTTGTCTGAGTTAAATATCATGTAGACAGTTTTACTATAATTTAGTGATAGCTTATTAATACACAACCAAATGTCGACTTTATTAATTTCCTGGTCAACCATCCTTTCCAAAATATCAATGTTCTTGTTTGCCAATACTAGGCATGTATCATTAGCAAATAGTGGAGTTTTAAAGTTTGATACTTTTGGCAAGTCATTTACATATAGTGAAAATAGCAGGGGATATGAAATTGATCCTTGAAGCTAACGAGATAGTTCAGCGTTTCTTAAACATTTGTGGGTAACGGACACCACAAATGTACATCCTAATAAAGGTTACGTACCCCTCAAAAGAAACCTTGCTATAAATATTTGAAATTAGGTTTTAATCATCGTGGCAGTAATCAAAATGTCTGCAAATCCTATTAACCCTTAAATCCTATTGACCCCTAAATCCTATTGACCCCTAAATCCTATTGACCCCTAAATCCTATTGACCCTATTAACCCCTAAAATTCACGGGCCCCAGGTTAAGAACCCGTGATATAGTTCCTCACATCTGCTCATGTTCACAGTGACATTTGGACAGACAAATTTTTCTTGTGGTGTAGGACCTATAAACATTTGCAAATTTTGTTTGTCAGCCATACTTGTGATTGTCTGGATTTGTGAGCAAGGTTTATTGTATTTCTATTTTCGTCATTATTTTTTAAACGTGAGACAGAAACGTAGAAGACTCAGGTGAATTTGACCCTGAAGAGAGGCAAACGTATCATTGCCGGTACTTGTCAAGAGAAGAATATTTCTCCAGCAAAGTTCAGATTTCGCCTCCGCTACTGGGAAATTCTTATAAAGAGCATTTTTTTAAACAACTTGACTGATTAACGATACATAAGAATCTTTTTTTCAAGGGCAAAGCAAGGTCCAAACATACGTTTCAATCATGATTTTGTATCCAGACAATGCTTCAGGCAAGAAAGGGACATAGAAATTGAACTAAAAGTTGCGGCTTCGTTAGCAGTGTTCTGAAAAGCTTTATTAGGATTTTAATGCTGAACTTTTCATGTGCCTGTGTCCTTATCACACAAATCATTACGAGGACATTTCTTTTTATATACTGGTCAATATTGATCACCATGCTTTTGTTACGCAGCATCGCATTGCATGATGAAAGATTTCAGGATAAATAGAAATAAACAGAACTTACTGGAAATAAAATGAAAATTACGGGCTTGATCAATCAGTCATACATATAGCATTTTCTTAAATACAATGAAATTGCTGCGTCTTCGATTTCGCCGGAAGATTTTTCTTGTCATATTTGTCCTATGTTTTGTTGTGTTGTGGAACCAACGCCCAGGTTACCGGAAAGTTCATGAAAAGTCAGTAGATGAATCAAAACATAAGAAGTACAAGATTGACAACGACAAGGTAGGTTTGAAACTAGAGCTCCGAAATTGGTATTTTCTCAAAGTTTTTTTTTCGGTTCTTAATAAATTTTTGTTTTTTGTGGTTGATTGGTCAATAGCCTAGATCGTTCCAACTTGTTTTGTCACATGGAGCTCAGTAACGAGCAATAAGCGTTTTTGAAACACAATGCGCGTTGTTCTCCATTATGAAAAATTCAAAACGTAACTTCAAAGATCTTGTAAAACTTAGTAGATTGTCTTAGGCTTCCAAGTATCATTCACGACGGTGTTTTGAAAAGTATGTTCACTCCGTTTGTTCTTTGAATATTCTGATGTGTGGTGCTGAACAGACGCTACAAATGGTAAGACAATAAGTCACTACTTGGTGCCATACAACTTCAGTTTCGCTCGCACAAGCACCAAGAGCACGGTCGTGGAATCGACTGACTGAGTCTGGTAATGGCAAGCAAGATACAGAATGTAAGAATTTTGAGTTGACCAAAATTATCTAAAAAACTAGGCTTGTTTTCACCTTGCGTTCTGTTCTCTAGTAACTTATTTAATGAAGACCTTTTATGACACTGTTGAGCGACAAGCTTTGTGTCGACAGCCCTTGACCAGACAAACACCAATAATTTCTTTAGCTATGTAAGGAAATTGCAATAGGCTTTAAAAATTTCTTGAAATGCATTTTCTCGTATTGACTTTGTCAAAACATTGTAAATATTTTAAGATAGGTTGCTGCCATAACCGCCTGCAGATTGCAAAAACTACGCTTAATCACATGTGCCAAAGGCGCATGTTATTATTAACAAACCGTTTGAGAGATTGCTTAGTTTTCAAAATATGACGCTTATTCAGGACCAGCGCTATGTTGTGTACAATCGTGTGCCGAAGTGTGGAAGCATGTCCTTGACGACACTGTCTTACTGGCTTGGTGGTGCGAACGGATTTATCGTTGCCAGTCCGTACGAAGAAGGAGAAAAACCAGCCAAGACCGAAGAAGATCAGAGGCAATTCGTAGAATTTTTGCATCAGCAAAAAAGTGGCTATTTGTACATACGACATCAGTACTTCATCGATTTTTCAAGGTGCCTAAGCGCATAGTATGATTGAGAGATGTGGGCTTTACCACTTTTTACGATTGATACCGATATTCCATCACCTGTTATTTGTGCTCTAAATGCTGTGTAACATGACCGTGACATCATCTGCATGAGCACACATTGTACAGGTGAAGTTGAGCTGACTGGTGTTTATTAGACTCAAAACGGACTTGCACCAACCCTATGAGTTTGCCAGGAAAAAAGGTTAGCTCAAAATTGGTTGGAATGGTGTACTGTATCTTCGCTAATATACATTACACAATATGCAAGAAGAGTTTTGAACACTTGGTTTTGATCTAGTTGCGACTTCTCTGGAGGTGGTCTTTTAGCTGGATGCTTTAAACTGCAAAATTAGACTTGTTTCCTGTCTTGCTTTACTTGGTGCATTTCTGTTTTTCAGATTTGGGAAGAAGCAGCCGATCTATATCAACATGATTCGCGATCCCATTGCGCGATTTGAATCATTTTACTACTTCTCCCGATTTGGCAACGAGAAAGGGGGGGGCGCGAGCGCGAGAATGAGCGACGCGAGGCGGCATGAGGTTTGAAAAGAGCAGTTACCGACAACCCACGAGCATCATGCAAGTGGTTACGGGCCTATTAGTTATTGAGCTCTGGGCGCATTCACTCGCTAGCGCACCTCTTTGACTCACAAATGTCATGCTCACGCATAACTGCTATGGAAATTAACGATTATTTCCTGTACCTTTGATTGCATGTGAAGTGGATGCTTGTTTTTCAAATAATTTGCATTTCTACCAGTAAATACGAGAAAAAAATAGCCTGTTAACCAGTGCCTTGGAAAAAACGATGAAAATTTCCCTTTTCGTACAAATACGGGTGTACATACAAACAAACTAACGTTCATACATAATATATAATCAAGCTATTGATGAAAATTCCCGCAAATTGTCGACCAATAGTTTCTTTTAAACAACCCCCTAAATCTTTGGCCAGCACACATTCCACGTTCATACAGGCCAGAGGTGACAAAACGTTTTACTGCGAGATCCGCTCTTACAAATTCATAGGTGTAGGAGCAAGCATAATTTTGGGGGTGCAAAGGATTTTTGCCCAAATTTTCCCAAACTTGCCCAAAAAGCTGTCGTGCGACTTTTACCGTCCGTTTTTGTGGTGTGACCTCCAAAAAATGGTCTTCACTTGTTTTTCTGCAAACCTTGGGCGCCATTTTTACCCAGATTTTCAGGGATTTTGCCCAGATATTTAGAGATTTTGTTCGGATTTTCCGGGATTTTGGCCAAATTTTCAGAGATTTTGCCTATATTTTCAGGGATTTTCAGGGTTGTCCATGGGACCTGTCCCATTACCATCCCATAGCAATTTATGCCTGTCCCATCCCATGGAATGACCATTACATTATTATAATATTAATATGAAATACAATTCAATTAAAATTATTAAATTTATGAAAGTTTAGGTTTAGTATCTACTAAATAGGACTACATGTACAAAGAGACAGGCAAAACGACAAAATTTATTGACTTTAAAATTCAAAAGTATAGTCTAAGTATGACAATTCAGTAACATTCTGACACTCTCATTCTATTTCTGAGTCTCATGGAAAATACAAATGTGTTCTGTCCCATCCCATCCCATGGGACGTTTCCCATGGGATTTCCACAGAAATCCCATTCCCATGGACAAGCCTGGGGATTTTGCACGGATTTTCAACAAATCAAAACGTTTGGGAGTGCGCTTGCACCCCCTGCACCCCCGCCTCCTACACCGCTGTACAATTTCACAACTTCACAAAATTGAAGGAACTGCATAAGGTATCAAGTTAACTAATTACTATTTGAAGAAGCCAAAACAAACGGTCGCTTTGTCGCGTTCCTTTACAAAAATGGTTTTCTGTTTCTTCAAACTTTGAACCAGATTAATCGCCATTTGTGCAGTTCTTGCTTTGATAAACTGTTTTCAAATTCGGCGTGCTTGCGTAGAAAGTGCCGTTTCAAAATGTATTTGAAAAAAAACAGCAGCTTTATCATGGCAGATGAGACCAGCGCTGAAAACTCGAGATTCGTCTCAATGCACATTTCACTCTGGAAGAGCGGAGGTCTTGGTCTCGAAAGTTCATCTTTGGCCATTACGTTTTGCTGGAAACACCTTTTCAAACTTTTCTTGGAAAAACGATTGTTTAAATGCAAAACGCAGTCAGCTCAACCACCTCATTGCTGTATTAATCATCGGGCGCTGAAGAAACAAAAATTTGGCAAAATTAGCTGAAAGTCTATCAATGTCGAGATTCATAATACTGATGACCTTTTTATTGGTCATGCGCGTAAAGCCGGAAACAAGTTAATTAAAACCTAACAGCCGGCTTGGCTGTACAAAGACCAAGCCTTCATGCTGAATCCTGTTCGCGTGAAAACACATAAACCACTAAAACTTGTTTCGAAAGCTCCAGGCAATAGAGGCGGGTATCGGTTTCGACTACCAGACGAAAAATTTTCTGGTCTCAGTCTCGTCTTGACTCTTTGACAATCTATCGATCTTGAGGTTTGTACCAGCTCTCAGTCGCGGAGGTTAAGTTCAAAACTGTTATAATGTACACCACTGGATCAAACATAAACGTAGGGAGTCCAGGGTCAAGAGAGAATGCCTTTCAGTCCACTGTTTACCAAAACACGGCATTCGTCTTCAGTTTTTCACAAGTTAGATAGGTTCAAACAAAAGTATTTTGGGTAAATGTTGTCGGGAGGTAGTCAAATGAAAGCGGCCAACGAAGAAAAAGAGTCACGAAGTTAAATCGGCCGTGAAACGACGTCACTTTGACTTAGATATAATCGAACTTCAGTTTAAATGACGCGGTAGAACCATGTCTTTCATGGGCCAAAGGCACCAGATCCATGATTCTCTCTATTTTGCTCGCTGTCTTCAAATTACCTGAATATGCGACTTCTCGACGGGGCGAATGAAAATATTTGGCTGGACGTAGTTTGGCCACCCCTGGTACGGGCAATATTTTCAAGTGACTACCGTTTCCACACGCCACGTGACTGGAACGTAGGGTATTAGCACATGCAAATCAAGCATTTCTGCAGTTAGGTGCCATGATACACTTGCTTTGTTTCTTTTGCAGACCTTAGATGAATGCGTTCAGAAAAGACGGCAGGAATGCATCAAGCCATACTGGCAGGTTGTGCCGTACTTTTGTGGTCAAGAGGCTGGATGCATGTAAGCTTTTCGCTAAAAATGATGTTTGCTGCAAACAGTCCTATAGAAAAACAAAAGATCTTTGCTACGAAGAGAAATCTCTCAATCAAAACCAGAAGATAAATTTGATTTTATTTCCCCGTTTGTTTCTTTCAAATGCAAGATTTTAGACAATCTTACACATCACTAAAGGATAATATTAAACAACAATAACAAAGGCAGAGTCAAAATATATCTCGTAAAAAGTTCGCTAATGTTGCCATATCAATTTTGGCATTTTAAAGAATTTAAATGGATTGCCACTTCTCCTGCAAAGCTGTAAAACTATCTCGCTTGCTTTATTTCTCACACGGCCAGAGTTCAGAGCAAGAATTTAGTCCAGTGGTTCCCATCCTTTTAGGCTTGCGGCACCCTACAGAAAAGAATCATAATTTGCGGCACGCAGTGGAGACTCCAGAGCAATTTGCTTTGAGCTTTGATGATAGTTTGAAAATGTATTTTTAATGATACGTTACGAAAATGCATTATCCCGCGGCACCCCTGGGCACTGTAAATGGCTCGCTAGGGTGCTGCGGCCCCCCGGTTGGGAAACACTGATTTAGTCTTTACCATTTCATTTTGCAACCAAGATCAAATGCTTAATGTATACAATGCAATTAGAGACATTCCTGTTTGCAAACATGTTTTGGGGCCGAAAACATTTGTTCAAATGTCTTTCATGATCAATATCGAATGGTGTCAATTAGTAAAAGTTGAGTTTTTTCCATGTTTAGCCTCAATCCATGTTTAAACACTTATGCTTGAGACCGGACAAGTTGATGTTGGTTAATGTTTTTCGAGTTATTGCACGATGGAAAACAGTCTTGTTTGTGCAAATGCAGGACGCGCACTTTGTGGGCTGTCAACAAAGCCAAAGAAAACATCAAAAAGCATTATTTATTCGTCGGTGTCCTGGAGGATCTGGACACCAGTCTGCACATGTTGGAGGTCATGCTCCCACGATATTTTCAAGCAGCGCGAGAGATTTATCGCAACCCTGTAAGATTTTTTGTTTGTGTTCGTTGAAAAAAAGACAAATAAAAGTTCAGATGGTTTAGTTTAGACCACAATATAGACTTAAACAACTTTACACCTACTTTTCACACTATCTTGTGTGACTACCCCATAATTTAAGATTTAGCGCCAACTACCGGAAATCACAGCGATTCAAAAACAGAACAATAACATTTCTGCCAGGTCTAATAATTCCTACGATATGTATACAACTTAGAAAAAGACGGAACAGTATACAAGGCGTTTTATTTGCTTTCAGGAAAACGAAAGAATGAAGCACGAAACGTCAACTCGCAACAAAATACCGACCTCGCAAGCGAGCAAAGCCTTTTTAAAAGAACATACAAGTTTAAAACTGGAATACGAACTTTACGAGTTTGTCCGAAATACATTGAAGCAGTTGCAACGGACATTTTTGTAGCTAATCCAGGCAGATTTTATATTTATTTTCAAACCCTGTTATTAGTCTTGATTTATTTGTCACTAAAATATCGTGCGGGCTTCGTCATCATCAACATGACCTGTCATGCTGAGAGCGGTAATAGGAGCCCCGCCGTTCGTAACCATTAAGTGGCTTTGAGAGGATTTGTTCATTCCATGCAAAAGAGAAGCTCGCGTGTTATCGCGGTTGCATGCTACTGGATTGCAGTTTCACAGCAATATCTTCTGGTGAAAATGGAAATTTCTGGTCAAGACTAAGTTAGTAACACCCAACGCTTTGACACAACAAGAACAAGGCTCACAAAACTGCATTAAAGGTTAACCTGGAGTATTAGCTATGGATGAAGCTCTCGAGGGTCAGGTTTCAGTAGTTTTATCTCTGTAAATTTCCTCTGCGCATTCGTTAAAATTTTATCCTGTTTTTTGAAACAGCTTGCAGTTGATTTCCTATAAGCGATTAAAGAAAATGTTGGCACAGGATCCTTCAAATTTGCATTTCGTAAATTGTTCGTTTGTTTGCTCAACCTTCTTTAAACCACTCTGCAAAAATAGAAATACCGTTAGCTATACATAATACCAAAACAAAACACCTTCAATTGAGTCAAAGCTATTGAGCAACGTCATGAATAGTTGCATTATATTTTGTTCAGGGTTCAAAATTATATTCTGTTGGTTTTACGCCAAAGGCATGTGGTGTGCTAAAGTAAGTTGAATTTGTGGATTGAATGACTTCATCTTATTATGGCTTTCTTAAGCGAGTGATATGGCCCCTGAGTCGGACTGTGGTGCGATATCCAGCAAGGCCACATAGCTACAAAGCCTTTTTTCGGCCCGTTTCAACATTTTCAAGCTTGCTGTCACTTTACTCGAGATACATATTACCTAGAAACAGGTAAAATATTCATCGGCGTATTCAATCATTTGTCTACATCGGCTAGCCCGATTCACTCTTTGATTTCGAATTCACGATTGGAGTGTGACTTTAATATCCGGAAATAGACACTGAAAAATACGGGGAACTAACCCTTTAGAATAATTCAGACTCACTAGAATTCTGATTTATCTCATTATTGCAAGCTTTGTACGCAACAACTTCGCTACGACGGTATTGCAAAAACTTATGCATATTCCGGCAAAAGTTTTGGTGATCTTACATTTTGTTAGTTTCTGATATAGAACCACTTGTGTAGAAAAGTTGGGAGGCTGATTTATTTAACGCCCTCAGTTTTTGAGGAAATATTTTAAAACTTCCATTTTGTGCCGAACAGATTTTCTTAGTACGTAAAATACTGGAATTTTGAAAGCAAACTATTCTTGCCCTGCTATATTTAACAAGTTCAAAATTTTTTTTGAAACATACGTTTAGTTTGGTTCATTGGTAGCAAGGCACAAAACGCATCCACCTGCATCCATATGTTAATGAATAAGAAAATCATTCGAACTTTTTTAACAGGTGCTTAAAGCGTGGCCGATTTTAAACAGATGCTTGAAGCGTGTAGAACAACAGGTTTTTCCACTCCATGAAATATTTGACTTCCTGGGGTATTTCCACGTGAACGTGTAGTATAGAACGAAAAATTTAAGGGTTTATTGATGTAATAATTCATCAATATGGACAAACAGATTTGTTAAACAGATGTTAGACCTTACACCCATGCCAATTTACAATTCTACGCGGGCCCGCATTTATTAGATCAATGCACGTCTTGACGAAGTATCTTCTACTGGCTTGAATACCGTATTTATGGGGTGGCTTACATTTCTTAATTCTTTGCCTTATTGAAAGGTCTAGAGATGACGCTCACTCTTTCTTTGCGACGTTTTTTTCGACCGAACATTCTTTTGCATTCGGTTCTCTTCAGCATCACGTGCACATCCGTCACACGAGGGATATGATGAACAAGAGGCAGTTGTAGTGGTGAAGCATCATATACCAGGGTTGCCAAAACGTGAAACGTGTCAGTACGCGGAAGTATCTCAGAGGCATAGGTAACCTATGTTGAAGTGCAGCTTACAAGCAAGGGCTGCTTACATTAATTTTGAATATTTCGCGCGGCTTATAATCAAGGGCGGCTTAAAATCGAATAAATACGATATACAAAAGAAAGGGCACAATGTGAAAATGCAGATTGAAGGTGCATGTTTTCTTGATATACAAACAATTAGTTACAATTACTATTTTTGAAATTGCTTCCATGCAACCAGCCTCATCCTGTTTATTAATACGTATTTGCCAGTTTTGATCACAAAGCACACGCACAGCTCATAAAATAAAGAAGGGTCCAATTGTTGATGAAACAGAGCTAGATTTGATGAAAGTGGTTTGTGAATCCCAGTTATTAATCGATTCTTTGGAGTCACATGAACTGTTTATCTCGAGTCCTCCATGTACTTCCGCCGACGCCAGCGACTACGTCACATCGTTGTTATGTGTCACATTGCTTGTTGGTTCTGTAACGGTGCAGTGTTAAAGTTTGACCAGTTTTATCACTCAAGCTTCTAAACAAAGTTTAGACTTATTTCCTCGTAAATGTACAGTATGCGAAAGTGATTGATTGACGCAATATGGTCCTGTGAAGCACTGGGTTCATTGCAAATCGACATCGCATCCGCCCCCCACCAAATTAGCCTGTGTCCGCGACTGGCGCCAAACTTGTTTTTTTCCCGGGCCCAATCTAACCTCGGTACGCCCTTTTGTCACACCGTGGACTCTTCGCAAAAATCCCATCTTTGGTGCTTGCACCTGAGTTAATATTCTTTCAGTCACTAACCAAGATTCATGACCATAGGTAAGGATCGGAACAAAGATCGATTTGAAAACTGACAGCGTTGCGGTGTTTGAAAGCTCCCGTTTTGTGGCCACAGAGCGATAAAGCTCACGCAGAACTGTGTTAGCTTTACCAACCCGTGTATCAATCTCATGGCGCTCCGCCTTCCTTCACTCGAAAATACTACCCCTAGGGACTTGAACGTATCCACTTGCTGCAGTGTATTGACGTTCACTTGCCGCATGCACTGCCTTGCGTTTGTAGAGATACACAGTACCTCGGTATTTTTCGTGCTGATTTTCATTCTGGCTCGGTCGCATGCAGCAGAAAACCGATCGAGTGCATGCTGAGGACCCTGTTTTGAAGATGCTAGCAGTACCAATCGTCTACAAAAGTAAACGGTTGATCCTGCAGCTCCCGACTGTGACACCCTCGTCGACTCCACTGTGACTGACTATCTAATTCATGCATACCAGTGGTTCTCAACCTCGATTCTGTGGGCCGCATTCGGCTTCCAGGCACCTTTTGTGCGGCCCTCAGCAGTCTTTCAATGTAACGTCTAATATTTTGTGTAACAGACTTCGTTCTGCTGTAAAACTAAACGTGTCAATTAAATTGTGTCAAAAAATTTTAGTGAGGTTCTCCAACAAAATCGTAGCTATGGATTTGGTTCCCTTCAGCAAAAAGGTTGATAACCACTGATGTAGATTATGAAAAGTAGCGGTGACAGCACACACCCTTGTCGGAGTCCAACACTAACGGTGAACTATCGCAATTTAGATCTCCCAACACGGACACAAACGTCTGAGCAGGAGTGCAGTGACTTGACGGCCAGTAACAGGCGGCTGTCAACTCCGTACTCACGCAATACTCCACAAAGCTTGTCACAAGGAACCCGGTAGTATGCTTTCTCGAGGTCGACAAAGCATGTGAAGACGTCTTTCGCTTAGCATACTCCCAAGATTTCTCAAACTTTTACCGGAGAGTGAAATGTGGTCCATAGTGCTACGGCCGGGACGAAAACCGCACTGGGTATCATTCAGTTTTGATTCCATTATTTCGCGGCATTTTTTTTCAAGGCACTTAGCAACGCAAATGTTAATTATTTGAAAAATTCCAAAACGCATCGCAGGCCGCACAAAAGGTCCTCGCGGGCCACATGCGGCCCGCGGGCCGCGTGTTTGAGACTCCTGCCTTAAGACATGAGGTTGACGCTCAGCATCCTTTCAGGGAACATCACGGTACTTCTTGCTGCAAATAAGTGCATGTTAAGTAGCCTGCATGTCATTGGAATGGATTAAACCATTTTCTGAAAACTGCAGAAAAATATGTCATGAGCCTGCTCTTATGGCACTACCTCATGATCTGAAGACGATGCTGTAGACTTAAATTTGAATACGAGCATAGCAATGGACAAAAACTGCACCAGGGATATTTATCCAAAACTCACTTTTGCAACCCAGCAAGGTGCTCGCTCATAGCACTTGCTGTAACATATGTTTGTCCAAACAGTTTTTCCTTCAGTTGATATTCTTCAAGTACAAGTTCAGCATGATGCATTGATCCAGCCGCACTCCGATCACGACTGACATCACTGATGACTGAACCTTGGATATTCTATACAAACCCTTCCTTTGTACAAGCACCTGTTGCAGATGAAAGCTGTGATTTTGGTGTAATGTCTGATGTTTCATCAGAAATAATTGCAACAAAACGTATTTCCAGGATTTGACGCTTGGTTTCATCAACCAAAAACAGTAATAATTTTCTCTTCACTCTTCTGTTGCTTCTACGAATTAAACGTTATATTAGTCAAGTCACAGAAGTGAGCAACAACAAGCGCATCAATCGCAATTTATTGCGTAAGGAAACTAGTTTCGTGTGTTACACATCTGCAGTTGTGCGCAAAAGTCGACATATGAAAGAAATAGAAAAACTACGTAGGCCTACTGCTGTTAGGATCAAAACTCAAGATCACAAAATTGAGCCCAGTTAGAACCCCTCCACTAAACACAGCTACAAAACTGTTTAACAAACCCGATCGTAAAAGCTATTCGGCTCACTGATTGACAAAAATTCTCTACGCGTTTTAGCGTGGTTTTTGTCTCAGACAAACGATCTGTCTCAGACGAACACCTTTAGCATGAAGAAACTGAACAATCGTTTATTTGTATCGTAACTATAGTGTAAACGTTATAACCGAATTACTCCATTTTGCATTACCGCCGAAACTTTAACTTGAATTGGCTTCCTAGACTTTTTCCACTGCACGTTACGGTCTGTTGTAAACCACGTGATCGTCTGAGACAGAAACCACCCACTGCTTCGTGGTGCCTAATTATTTGTGTTTTTTCGTCTAATTCCTCTATCACCCCATCATGTAGAGGATGTGCACTAGTTAAATATGTAATTAGATTGATTCTTTTGAACTATTAAAATGCCCACCGTCAAATCTCGCTTTGAATTTAGCGAAAACAAATGGTTGTCAGCCTCATGCTAAAAATACCTTGCTGAACATTTGAAACTTTCATCAAAACAATTTTAATGCCTTTGTGAGCATTTCCGATCGACGATTTTAGCCATTCACTTTGAAATCTGACGTTGAATGCCTTCAGTTTTTTCCCACTGACGGATTACTGTTTGATGATGAACTGGTGCGTTGTTTCAGTGTTTGGCATCTCCTTTTCGTTGTCTGTGGTTACCATCTAACACAGTGATTCTCAAACGGGTGGCACATGGCTCATAAGAGAGGAATTTTCAATTCATGGGGGGAAATTTGTCCCGGGGAGAAATTGGGGAGGAGAAACAAACGATAAAAAACCTTATATTTTTAGTATTTGTTCATTCAACACATAAAAGGCTGCGCACCTACGTTGGTTTAGATGGGAATGTCTGAAGTAGGCACGGACAAACTGCTTGTACTGCAGTGACAAACGTTATGAAAGAGTCTGTTTGGTTCATTATCGTCTAGTGTTTCTTTACAGTAGGTAGTGTGAAATTTTTGCAATTATCTTTTTTGTGATTTTTGTTGGGAAGGAATTGACAGTGTTTAGGTTTGTAAAAGGGAAATATAAAAAAAATTTGACAACTACTAATCTAACACCTGTTCTGTACTGTGGCGGCCTGGAGATAACTCCACAATCGTACATACAAAGAAATGGTCACCGGTAGAAATTGCCCATAAGTAACAAGCCATTGTGACAGTCAGCACAAACGAAAGATCGTAATTCACTTATCCCTATATAATGATAGTGCAACCTAGTGTTGCGATCGGAAATCCTGAGCGACATGTGCGCAAAGCTTCGCACCGTGCCAACAAGCAACAATAGAGATCCCCAGACGAGATCACTCTTTATTGCTTGTTCGCGCCACATACATATATTTTTGTTCTTCGAGCTCATCCCGTTCGTGGTGAATCACACAATCAAACGCAACACCAACGGAGAGAATGCAACACTAGTAACAGTACAGTGAAGGGGTCTCTGTTGTTGCTGGTTGCTTTCCTGCCACTGTAGTTTTAATGCCCCAAATTGCCATTTTTCTCTTGTGCGTGCCCCAGGAGCTCAAGGCGATGCAGATGTCTGCAACAGTACTGCGTTATGACTATCTGTTTTGCGTTGTTTTGTTATTCCGGAACCCATGTTTGTGATATGGACGATGAGTCTGACGCAAAATAAATCTTATCTTATCACCATAGTCCCTAATCGCTAACGCTATATATGAGCATCCTATCACTGTGCAGCATCCACACATTATATTCGATAGTTAAGTTTAACTAGCTTTATTTATGAATTGTGGAGACCGTGATTAAATGTATGAATGAATGAATTTAATTTGTCATCACTAATCAGACACGAAGTCCATATAGTGCAAGCACACACTGTTTGCACAAGGCAGGTTGATAAAAACAGCAAAACAGAACGTTTTACAACGTTGTTGGAGGCAGAACCATAGAGTTACAGACACTTTCTCAACGAACACTGAATTGATCAATTCAGCTAATTAAATACTGTAGCCCAGGGTAAGTTGCCAATTATTGACTTTTTTAACGCACCTGGCTTTTTTGAACATCAAAACCCAGATAAAATCCGGATTTTCGTTTTTTTCTGCCGGAAAGGCTTGATTCTGAAAAAACGTTGTCTGAGCTGCATATTCATTGCAAATCTCTTCTGACGCGAGTATGACCATTCAAGGTGCAAAGAAATTTGCAAACATATCGCTGTTGCTCTAAAAATACTCGATGTATTTAATACGAAACAAATGTATGTCAGTGTTAGACTGTTAGTGTAATCACGGGGAAAGAAAATGCTGAAGAATGGAATTGTATTACATCGATGTTTCTGACAAGTTTTAATATCTATTTTGTGTTTGGTTATGCATGTTTCATATATGTATGCTCATGATTGCTATCTACCACTGCTTTTTTTGCGACTAGGTCTGGCTTTTTTCTGATTAAGACAGGTTAACAACCCTGGTAGCCTAGGCCTACATAGCTTACATTGCTGAAATTTTTATGAAGCGTACCAAACTGGGTTTCAGTTTCTGTATCAAGGTACTTCTTTGCAGAGATGAGCACGGACAGGGCTGGATCGGACTGGATCAAGCCTGAAGCCAATTTTGTCCGGATCAGGACTGCATCGGACTGCAATTTTTTTGAAATTTGGCGGATGAGGACTGGATAGGACTGAGATAATTTGTGTCATTTTAATGTGAGTATTCTAACCATATCAAAAAATTTATCTGTGATTGGATTTTGCAGATTTGTCAAATAATAATGTATATTTTACCACCAATGGCAAAAACTCTGTTGGGACTATTTTGCTATTCGCACTGTGTCCACTAGAGGTGACATGGGCCGCTAAAATGGCCGTCAACGGTAGGTTTTCATGAGTCAGTTTACCGCACAATTACGTTTGTTTTTTCGTGGATACCGCTACAGTCCGCTAACTTTTTTGAAGCACAACATTTTTGGGATTAGCATCGCCCTCTGGTGGAATTTGTGTCGTGCCTGACAGAGGTGTACGGAGTCTGAAACTTTTGACTCCGACTCCGCTCCTGCTTCGGCTGAATACACTCCGACTCCGAAACATTTTAACATTTTGGACTCCGATCCCAGCTCAAATTCCAAAGTGAATTACCTAAACTTTTAGCAGTGTCTAAACGACCGTATCCGGTTTTCACATTAAAAAGACTAAAAAACCGTATCAAACAAATCTGTTGATCAGTGCAATACACGTCAGTTGCTTCTCAGATAAAGCATTAAGTTGGCCATAAAATTTTTACTCTATAACCTACCCTAAACCCTAACCATTTACCTTAACCACAAACCCTAACCATCAACACTAAACGCTAATAAACCCTAACCTTTGACATTAACACTGAACCCTAATCCTAAACGCTAACCTTAAATCCTAACCTTAAACACTAACACAAAACCTTAATCCTCAATGCTAAACCTTACCCTAGTCCAAGAGCACTTGTCTGCGAAATATACATCAAAAGGGGTCCAAAAATTTGACTCCCAATCTCGTGCAAGTACATCAAAAGAAAAACCAAATGCAATAAAGGATTCACTCGAACTGACTATTGTCTAGTCACTTCCCACTCGACCATGTTGACAGCAGCGAGATTTCTCCTAGTCAGTTTTATATCTGCCGGAAAACTGGATGCGGGACACCGTACTTTTTGTCCTTCGAAACAGAAAAGTGGATATGCTGGTTGTTGAGACACTACCTAAACTTTTTGTGTGAGCTAAATTTCATTGGCCAACATATTTTTAATGTATCACCATCAACAAGAAATTGTCCAAATCTTCACACACATGAAACTCACTAACCTAACCTGACTTACATCCAAGTTGTTCTAAAATTTTAAGACTTCCTGTGAAGTAGTTTTGCAAATTTGAAGGTTATGTGACAACATGCTTTGTAAAAAACAATCTGCAATAATAACAATCAATAATAAACAAACTAACCTCTTATTAAAAAATAACTCCGGCTCCACTCCGGCCCTTCCTTAGAAAAATCAACTCCGGCTCCACTCCTATTTTCGAAAATCGTTAAAAATCCGGCCGGAGTCCACTCCGACACTCCGGTTCCTGTACACCTCTGGTGCCTGAGATGTTTTTCGAACTTCGGACCAGAGGTGTTCGGACTCAAGTTTTTTCGAGTCCGACTCCAGTCCTGATCCAAGAAGTAGGAATCCTGTTCCTGATCCGAATCCTGTTTGCAACACAAATATGAAATCCGAATCCTGAAAAAATCCTATTAATATGTTTGACTAATCAATGTGCAACTATTAAAAATTTTTGTTTCTAAAAGGCAGTGTCTACCGGTCCGTCAGCGGACCTTCGCATTTGAAATGTTATACATCCGTCACCTGTAACGTGACAGTAACAAACGATGAGTGTGTAGTAGAGTGCACTAGGTTGGTGTGAATGTACTAAACCCTCAACCTAACCCCTAAACCTAAACTAAAACTGTAAATCTGAACACAAAGGTTTGGAAACATTTGAAGAAAGTAAAGAAGTGCCCAGCTTACAGCAGACGTTTTTAAACGCCTTTTAAAACGTTTTTGAAACGTTTGAATGTTTCAAAAACGTTTAATAAGTTGTTTAACAACGTGTTCTGTTTGCTGGGTGGTCCCTTAACAAGTGCCACCGTTAGACTGCTACCAAAATGAAATGCGCCAAGGTGAGAGCCGAACCGAAAACCCTTCACACAGCAGACGTATACGCATTCACTACACTACCACAACGGTGCTGTTAATGTGACAAAGTCAGCATTTTATTCTATCCACACTCTCGCCGGACCTATAGCCACTTCCTTTCTGAAAAGCAAAGCTTTGCTAAACGCAGACTGGGAAAAATAAAACCACACATACCAAAAATGGCACTAAAAGGCAGGTCCTCAAAATGCAGTCAACCAAGTTCATGCAATGAAACATGAAGCTGAAAGCAATATTACCAATTAAACTTCTAATCACAAAACAACTTAAGCTTGCTAGACTTGCTACATCCATTAACAGTAGCTGATAATTAAGCCCTAACCGATAAGTAAATTGGCACTAACTGATGTTGATGCACACTAAAATATATAATACCTCAAAATAGGCTCAGCAACACCACATTTCTAACCTCGACAACTCACAATTTACAAATGTAATCTGACATCACGTTACATTAAGCCTGATCTGAGACTGATAGTGGACTGATGGGATCAGTACTGCCACAGGCTTCTCTGCAAAAATCACTAGATTTACACAAAAAACTCACTAGATTTGAAAAAAAATCGCTAGATTTAAAATTTTAGCATCGAAGTTTGCAGTTTTGCTTGAAATAATTTGGCTATTTACTTTATCACCCAAAAACTTTTACATCATTTGCAAGCTTCTTAAAATAGATGATGTTGAAACCTGGAAAATATAATACCAACAATCTTCAGGCTGTTCACAAGAGCTGAAAACGACACCACTTAAGGCGTATTTTAGACCAATCAATCTATCATTTCAATAATTTCCACTGCAGTATTCCTGCAAGGAAATGAAAATACCGTCATGGCCAACATTGCAGCAATTAACAGTACAGATTTGAAGTCGTGAAAGCCATAAGAAACTCAAATTAGAAACACTTTTTCGTTCTTTTGGTGCAAATATTTAAACAAGGATTCACGTAATCAATCGTCTACGAGTTAAGAAGGGCTTAAAAATTAGAAAAAAACAACCAATCTTCTTCAAAAAAACATTTTTCGAAAAATCACTGATTGCAGTGAAAAATCACTAGACGTGGCACCAGCGGATGAGATGCTATGGTGATGGACTGGTGCTCTGCAGTGCACAACACGTCCGGTGTAACAGCGCCTCATTCACACATTTACAATTGATGTGAACTATACTACATCGTTTAAATCTTTGCAAAAATTCTTTTCATGATTGTATTGGAGTCAATCCAAAAAATGAAATTTGAAAATCCTGATCCTGATACTTGAATAAAACCGTAGCCCGGATCCGATCCGCTTTGTTCAAAATGTGCTGAATCCTGTCGGACTCGAGTTCTGAAATCCGGATCCTGTATACCTTTGCTTCGGACTCGGAGCTCTGTGAGCGAGAAACACGCAAAGTGCAGACCAAGCAGAGATGAGCACGGAGCAGGACTGGATCGGGCTGGATCAGGACGAAGCCAATTTTGGCCGGATCAGGACTGGATCGGACTGCAACTTTTTTGAAAATTATCGGATCAGGACTGGATCGGACTGAGAAAAATTTTGTTGTGTTAATGTGATTATACTTTTGTTGTGTTAATGTTAATGTGATTATACTTTTGTTGTGTTAATGTGATTATGTGTAATGTGATTACACAGCCAGCCTCTGGGTAAGGGCAGATATTAAAAATGTGGAATCGCCTTTAACAATATTATGAAACTGCTTGCATGAAAGGTGTTTCAAATGCACATCAGCTTTAGACTAGAAACTGGTTTAACCTGAAAATTTTCTCTTTCTTTTAAGTTTGTGGCTGCATCAAGGAAAAAATCGTTCCACATTATCATAAAGAGCCATAACGCTAAAGTAAAACTGCAATCTTTACCAGTTTCTTGAAGCATTCAATGGTATTGCAAGTTGCAAAATATTTTGCTCATCTTTCATGTTCCATCATTTTACAAAAAAATACATTTGGTTGATGTTCTTTCTGCACGAACTCAAACACGTTTTGGCATTTGACAAACAGTTTACTTCAACTTCATCAATAGAAACGTTTCTATCAAGCAGATACTACTCACATGTTTTAACATTTTCCCATTCAGTTGTTTGCACACGGAGGAATCTAGTCAAAGCATTAAAATTCAGCAAATAAAGTGGTCGATTTAGTCATATGTGCACCATAGGACTTGTACAATAGAGGTACATCTGACATGAATAATGCCCAGTCACGATCCTTGCCTTTTCTCAGTCTCTGAGTTACTTGGATTGTGCTGCTTAGTCCTGATTTTTAACTTGGCTTGATATGTAGCCTATATCTGAGTGCCTCACCTGAATCCTTATTTTCACAGTGGCGAAACACGATACAACCTCAACAATTGATGCTTTTGACTTCTCAATATTCTGAACTTGCTCAGTAAAAGCAACCAGAGATGGTTGCAAATGTTATAATGTCTTAAACAGTGTTCGCTTCAGAGAATTTCCAAAAAAACGTTTCAGAACAACAGTTGGTTTGTCGATGGACATGAAGTATGAATGTGAAGCTGGGTAGGCCAACCTTTGAAGCATCCTTGGCAAGCTAGGATAAAGTGATAGACACCTGGTTGTACGCTGTGAGAAGTAAGTTTTTGGTACTCAATATGCACAAAGTCACAATAGTCTTTTCACTCTTTCTTGCGAGCTGTGCAAATGCAACTACACGTAATTCACTCAGCTTCAAATTCATTTAGTCCTTTTCTTAAAAAGGGATACTTCTGACGTATTTATTTATTTTTTAGCATTACTCATGAGCTATAATTACTAGAAACTACTACACTAAGCTATGTGCAATACACCGTATCACGGTTCATCACCAAAGCTAGTACAGTGTAATGAGGTCAGCAGTCCGCACTCTAATGACAAAGTCATTGAGGTACTGAAAAAAAAATTACCACTGTTATGTAACGATTAATGTGAAACCATTCCCGCTTATCCAGGCGGGAATTAACTCAACCAAAACATAGATCAACTGGGCAACTCGCAGGCCCTCCCATAAACTAAGCTACGCCACCAGCTGGTATCTTGTTGCAGTCAAGTTGGGACGGTTTACTGTATGTAAATAATCTATCATAGCCAGTGACGTAACCGACGGGGAGCAGAGGGGCGAATTACCTCCCCTGGCAAGCTTAATGTGAAAGCCGGACCCCCCTTAACTTATATTTTGGCTTTAGTATTCTTTTGGTTCTCAACAGGTTGTTTTTTGTATTTTTCGGACTATTTTCCGGTGATTTAGAGTTTTAGTATGGCCATCCACAACCAGACTCACCACCATTTCTCAAGTTTTTTTTTATGATTCTTGGCTAGTGGGCCCATTTTAGCGATGTTTTCCACCGTGGCTCAAACCTCTAGTTATGGTACTGATTATAGCTATGTAAAATAAGAAGTGCAAAAACGAGGACATGTTGACATGTTTGAAAGTGCTCGGAGAATATTTCATTTCCCATGAAAAACGTGGACATGTGCTTCAAAAAGGGAGCGTATGCTAGCCCTTCTTAACAATGCTACTCATATGCAACTGTGCAGACTCAAAATCTACCAGTAACGAGTAGAGACTTAAGCAAATGCATTCTATGTGGCTTGGCCTTGCATTCACTTAGATTCAGATACCTGAACGACTTTCAGGAAATCAATAAGTGCAATAATTGTTTCGTCCCAATATCAAGTAATGTTCAAGTAAATGCTACCGATAGCGTTTACGAAAAATTTTCCCCGGTAAAAATGTCTAAGTGGCACGCACAAGTCGCACATATGGCTAAGCACATGAACGTGGTGGGGGGCTCCCTTTGGTGGGGGCCCTGGGCCCGGGCCCCTTGGGTACCCCCTAACTCCGGCGCTAGACGGGGCAGTCAATGTCCTCGTCAGTCACTGACGTCGTACTGAGTCCGAATGCTACTTCCGTTTATTTTCTAACAGCTGAAAATCGATACAAAGCACCACCAAAAATGTGAGAATGTTTCTTTCGGGAGAGGCCATGGCCTCTTCGGTCTCATTCTGGCTGCGCTACTGTTACCTGGCAAAAATGATAGCCTACATTTTTATTCAAAATTGTTTTAAGTGTGATTATGACCATTACAGTGCTTTTGCGTTCGGCAACGCATGAATAACTTTGTGAACTGAGAATGTGTTGCGTTTGTGAATCAAAATTAGATATCTGATTGCAGTAGCTAACTCGGGAGTTATTCTAGTTTTGAATGAGTCGTGCTGTGAAGTTATTTGTATACGACACAGGTCTCCCTCACTGATGCTGCCATGTGCATGAATCTTACAAATGCGTTTTTGTTACGCATACTAGTGATAGGGTGACTCGAGTCAATGACACGACTCGACTCGAGTCACGATTTATGGTGACTCGGACTCGACTCGAGTCACGTTTTTCGCAAAATGACTCGAGACTCGAGTCAGAGTCATTTTTACAATATCTTTGAGTTCCTGATGGACAAACCCAGTTCGTTTGCACACAACGAAATGAGCATTTTATGCTTCAGTGATGATCAAGATTGGCGCAAATTTTCTGTTTGCCTGTCTAGTTGTGCTATGCTGCATTTTGAGGATCAAGTGTCCCCACCTTGCGTAGAGGTAGACTTGAGACTTTGCTTTCACTGAGGGTTCAGTAAGGCACAATATATTGACACCTTATCGTGGTTTAATGTAGTATTTGCATATCGTGATCATGCCAGTGGGCCTCATACTGTGACCTTGAGTCTTTTCCAGATACCAGTAAAGTGATTGAAGTTTTCCAGATTCAAATCGAGGCCAAAACTATATTGCAAAATATAATGCAAATGCAAAAACCGAATCTTGTTTAAATCCAAATTCCTGCCACTGTTATTAGGTAGTAGCAATAGGAGATCGAACCTAGTCAAATGTGTAATGTCAATTGCTATTGTGCTGAGGTTTGTCGGTTCGACTCTTTCTTTGTTTGGCTCAGGGCGGCGCAGCATTGTGCCTGCAACAAATGGCTCCCAGCGTGTCGGTGGCTGCAATCCACTGTTAACCTGCAGTCCTACAGTAACCTACAGTCCCAAAACTGAAACGAAAGTTGCGAAGAAGTTCAAAAGGAAATCATCAATTCCAAACCAATTCTGTTCAAACAAAAATGATAACTTCCAAATCAATCAATACATTGAAATGCCGTAAGGTTTAAATCCTAGTACACGTTCATCTCTGGTCGTTTTCATGTATTGGGCATGCGAAAACCTCACTTTCAATGCAACGCCAACCGAGAGGTTGCAACAACATCCTTCGTTTTTTCAATAAACCGCACATATTGCACGTTCTTTTTGTGAAGGTTGTATCTGGCACCATCTTCATATCCTGGTCCAAGCACCACTTTGTTGTGAATGGAAAGGCAGAGCAGCAAGTGCGCAAACCTTCACACTGTGGCACCAAGCATCAATAAATATCCCATGTCGTGCTAATTTTATTTCTGCTTGTTCGCGCCACGCGGGTGTTGTTCATCACGAATATCCCGTTCGTGGTGAATCGCACCTTCAACACAATGCTAACTGAGAGCTGCAACACTAGCAGAAAGGTTGGGCTGGACTCTTTTGACATGACTGAGAGTGAAAGAGACAAGCAAAATGCAAACTGAGAGAACTTAAATATGAATAACCTGCAGTCGAACTTGTTAAAACAACATTGGGACCATTTTTTAACTTATCGGGCGCCATTTCATAGCATGTTGGATGCCATTTCAAAGCAAAAAAGTGTCGTTGAAAAAACGTGAAATTTCGTGTGACTCGAGCTTGCAAACCAATGACTCGAAGTGACTCGACAGTTCTCGTGACTCGACTCGACCAAGTCATGACTCTGACTCGACTCGAAAAAATTTTGGATGACTCTGACTCGACTCTGAATCCAAGGGCGTATGACTCTGACTCGACAAAAATGACTCGGACACATCACTGACATATACTGTAGTGATATCGTACATTATTGTTAACATATACTGTAGTGATATCGTACAAAACTGACATATACTGTAGCGATATCGTACATTACTGTTGTTCATCCTAATTTTAAACAACTTTCCAGAACATGTACCAAAACATATTTTATATCACAGTCTTTGTAATTTAAGGATGATTCCATTTCTGTTGAAAAGTTTGAACTACACTATTCGGAATCTTGAGATTTCGAGCAAAACTTTAGGTACGGTTTTACGCATAGATAGCGTCTGAGACAGATAAATCCTGGCTGATGATGTGTTGTTCATCCTATATTTAAACCACTTTCCGGAACACGTACGGACAAATATTTTATATCACTGTCTTTGTAATTTAATGCAGATTCCATTTCTGTCAAAAGTTTGAACTACACTTTTCGCATACCGGAGATTTCGCACAAAATGTATAAAAAGTATGGTTTTTACATAAAGTTAGCGTTTGAGAGAAACAGAAATCTTGGCTGACACCTGTTGTTCATCTTAAATTTAAACAACTTTCCGGAACATGCACGAAAATATATTCTATATCACAGTCTTTTTAATTTGATGCAGATTCGATTTCTGTCAACATTTCGAGCTACATTATTCGGAATCTTGAGATTTCGTTCAAAATGTTAGCTACGCTTTTACGCATAGACAGCGCCTGAGACAGACAAATCTTGGCTGACAATCTGTTGTTCATCTTATATTTTTAAACAACTTTCCGGAACACGTACGAACACATATTATATATCCCTGTCTTTGTAATTTAATGCAGATTCCATTTCTGTCAAAATTTTGAACTACACTTCTCGGAATCTTGAGATTTCGAACAAAATGTTAGGTACGCTTTTACGCATAGATAGCGTCTGAGCAACAGACATCTTGGCTGACAATCTGTTTTTGATCCTAATTTTAAACAACTTTCCGGAACACGTACGAACATATATTTTATATCACAGTCTTTGTCATTTAATGCAGATTCCGTTTCTGTCAAAGTTTGAACTATACTGTTCGGAATCTTGAGATTTTGAACAAAATGTTAGGTACGCCTTTGCAATCATTCTTAAACGACGTGGAAGGGACGTTGCAAAGCATTCACTTAAAGTGTGTTTGTTTGTATAGGTTCTTCTTGTGGTTCATTATGATTGCATTCCTGAGCGTTTCGAACTTCACTTCTAGTGTTCATAAGAAATGAAGAGCGTTTTTTGACACGTTGCCTGTGATGATGTATTTTCACTCTTGAAATGAGGCGGTCTACATAGACTGCAGTGAAAACGTTTGCATGGCAAAATGAACTGATAAAATAAGAAAGGTAGTAAAGTAGCTTGCAACAGCTAACGGAGAATTTCTGGCCATAGGATGCCTGACAACGATTTCGTATGCGTAGCACCTTTTGTCCCTTAGAACTACTTGCAAATTTGCGATTGTTGGACTGTTGAAATTTTGACCTAATGCAAAAAAAGCTTTGATCCATTTGATTTCTTTTGAAATTTTTTGGTCAAGTCCATTTTAACGAAATGTAAGAAATCCATCTGTGCGTAAAAACCGTTCATAACATTTTTCACGAAATCTCTCGATTCCAAAGAGTGTAGTTCAAAATTTTGAAAGAAATGGAATCCGCATCAAATTAAAAAGACTGTGATATAATATATGTCTTGGCACATATTCCGGAAAGTTCTTTAAACACAGGATGAAGTACAGATTGTCAGCCATGATTTCTCTCTCTCAGTCGCTGTCTGTGCGTAAAACCGTACCTAACATTTTGCTCGCAATCTCAAGATTCCGAATAGTGTAGTTCAAACTTTTTAACAGAAATGGAATCATCCTGAAATTACAAAGACTGTGATATGAAATGTGTCTTGGTGCATGTTCTGGAAAGTTGTTTAAAATTAGGATGAACAACAGGTTGTCAGCCAAGATTTCTCCGTCTCAGACGATATCTGAGCGTAAAAGCGTACCTAACATTCAAAGGCGCAGCCAGGGGGGGGGCTGAAGGG